>Ga0180433_10010413_pt1 | contig 11195 bp, 17 predicted proteins | sample SS_ome_8_FD_132980 | JGI IMG/M metagenome (GOLD analysis project Ga0180433, IMG submission 132980) | Hypersaline lake sediment archaeal communities from the Salton Sea, California, USA - SS_1_D_1 metaG | ecosystem: Environmental > Aquatic > Non-marine Saline and Alkaline > Hypersaline >... | reverse complement strand
TGCCCTACGCCTTCAAGCACCATGCGATACGTCAACTGCATAGAGACGGCGCAGACGAGGTTAGCCACCTTCTATGGCTACTAGGGAGGGCGATATGAAGCTGTTTGTTGACGAGTACCCGTCCGTCGACGTGGACTTACTTGCGGAGCACTTCGAGGTTGTAAGCGACTGGCAGAAGGCTGACTTTTGGGTATTCTTTAGTACCTTCCGTTATCAGAACGTACCCAAAGACCGATCGATCCTCGTCCAGCTGGAACCGCCCCTGGCCGATCACCGTTTATGGCTGTACCATAACCACCATGAGTTCCACACGGTGTACACCTTCACAGGGCACGGAGGTAATGTGTTCCCCAGCACATCACGCCCGCAGTATTTCCCTTACTACCCATCCCCGCTCTGCGATCCCATACCACGCCCAGAGGACCAGCCATTAACGGGCAAGGTGTACGCGGCCTTCAATCGCTACCTGTTTGCTCAGGCAGTCCCTCCAGAGGGGAGCTACAACCTCTATCCCATACGCACTCGTATAGTTGAGGGGATGATGCGGTTAGGGTTCCGCCACTACGTTGTAGGCGACGGCTGGGAGCGCGAGACCAAGAGGGCGGCGGGCATGAACTGGCGCCAGCGCAAGGTGCATGAGGCGGCGGAGAACGACTGCGACTTCATTTTGTGCTTCGAGAACTGCATGCACCCCAACTACATTTCGGAGAAACTACACGACGGTATGGGGTCTGGGCGGGTCGCTGTTTACCTCGGGTGCCCCAACATCGAGGAGTACGTCCCGAGTGATACCTTCGTCAACCTAAACGGGTTCGTGGACCCCAAAAATGGGTTCGTCAATGGCGAAGGCATCAGAGAACGCCTGTTGGGGATGAGTCTCGACGAGTACAACAAGATCAAGCACACCTGCTCTACATGGCGAGACGTTCAGCTAGATAACCTGTACCGTGAGGAGCGCGAAAAACTAACGCGCCACATCATAGCACGCATTAACGGGGAGGAGTGCCCCACAATTATCCTAGAGAGACGGGGCCAGCGTGAAGAGAAGTACAAGGCGGCGGAGTGGTACGATCAGATATACACAGCGGCGGAGTTCAGCGCGAAGCACTACTCTCCCCCCTGGCCCTCCTACACAGGTGAGGATCTTCGGCTACCTGTTATCGCGCGGTACGCGGACAAGGATAGCGAAGTCATCGACGTTGGTTGTGGTAACGGATTGATGGCTGCTGTACTGCGTCATGAAGTTAACCATACAGGGCGTTACACGGGGCTAGACTTCTCTGAAGTGCAGCTAGAACGCGCTCAAGTCAACAACATGGATAGCGGGGAGCAGCAGTGCCGCTTTCTCAGGGTAGACTTGGGGGATCAGCGTGATGTTGGTCGCTTTGGGGGGCCTGATAGCCTATTCCTGTTCTCCGAGGTGCTAGAGCATCTGCCCTGGGATTTGGAGGTGCTAGAAAGCGTGCCTGCGGGTGCGAAGATCGCCCTTACCGTCCCCAACATGGAAGATGACTCCCACATACGGGTCTTCTCGGACACAGGTGAGGACGCCGTGGAGCGTTATGAGAAGGTAATGACCATAGAAGATCACCGCATACTGAAGCGCCAAGGCACTGTGTGGCATATGCTATATGGCTGGCGGAAGGGGGAGAGCTGATGGACCTCACAACCATCGTAGTCACCAAAGACCGCCCCCACTTCCTCGACTGGTGGGCGTGGAACCTCAAGAAACAGACGCGCATTCCAGATCAGGTGGTGGTCGTCGATAGTGGTGCGCCCGGGCGGGGGCTGAACCCCGACGAGATTAAGGAGCGTCTCGCTCCCGATACGAGGCTGGAGTACATCGTAATGCCGCCCTCCACACTCGTCGGGATGTCTCGGCAGGAGGGGCTGGAGGCTGCTACGGGAGGCGTCATCACCTGGCACGATGACGACGACTGGTTCCACCCTAAGAAGCTGGAGGTGCTCGGCGGCGCCATCGAGGCGGGCTACAAGATGGCCGTGATCTGTGTCGATCGCAGGCTCGACCTCAAATCGATGATGTGGTTCCGTGTGCGAGACAGTATTACCTACCCCCACATCCCCTACTGCGCCTTCGACGGTGAGCTAGCCCACTCCTACGAGTTCCCGAACAAGCAGCTGGGCGAAGATGACGGGTGGATCATCCCGATGAGCGAAAGCCTCAAACGCGAGCAGGTGCTCCGCTGGCGCCGCTGGGAGGTGCCGGGCATCATCCTCATTCACGGCGCCAACACCTACCACGAGATCGAGCGCTTCTCCGATGACATCGCGCTGGAGAGCGAGCAGCTGCCCGCTGCGGACGATCCGCCGTGGGGTATCAGCGCTGAGGAGTGGGAGCGGACGTGGGGGGAGCTGCGGCGGGTCAGGGCTTCTCTGGGGCTTCCGAAGTAGCTTCCCACGGCGTCCACACACCATTCTCGTCGGGCTTCTCGTGCACGAGGACCGCGTGCAGCATGCAGCTTTCATCCCACCCATAGTCGATGGAGGCCCACTCTGGATTGTTATCATCCCCTTCTGGGCCGAAGCCGTAGACCGACCTGCTGCGCTTTCCACACATCGCGCACACATACACAGCGCCCTCTGGGGCCTTCTCATTCGACATTACGTCCTCCCGTTCCATTTCAAAGCCCAGCGGCACGATACCGCAGAGCATCGAGTGTAGACAACCCTCGCACACCATCAGCTCATCGGCAGAGATCGGCACCCGCACGTCCGGGCTCTTGTGTAGGTAGATGCGCGCGTACCAACCGACAGTCGCATACCCACCATCACGCACCTTCATGTGCAGCTGACGGTGCTCCATCGTTCCACAATGCGTCCCGCGGCTCTGCGTGATCCGCTTGAGGGCCCCTTCAGCCCCGCAGATGTCGCAGACCACGTCAGCCCTCCCCGCCGAGCAGCCTCAGCGCCGCGGCAGCGCGCTCCAGGTCTTCGGGGGTCACTCCTTTGGGCGCCAGCACGCAGGCGCCCTCTGGGCTGTACTGGACGCGCAGGGGATGACTGAGGAGCAGGTTGAGGCCGCGGCGCACCATCTCCGTCAATGTCACGTCCTCGCGCTCGGCCAGCGCGATCACCTCGTCCTTGAAGGCCGATCCCACACGGACCACGAGATTGTTGTTCTTGGAGGGCGTCCTACTCATCGGACCCCTCCTCGCGGAGCCTGCTCGACCGTACCCGCTTGCCCGCGTAGGCCTGGTGGAACGGCGAGTAGGGCTGGATGATGGCGATGTCTGTGACCCGGCCGTCCTTCTCCCCTGAGACCGCGACGAGTCCGCGGGCCGCGGGGTCAACGAGGAAGGTGTACTTGGCATCCTCCAGGATCTCGGGGTTGCCGCGCACGAGGAACCACGAGTGGGTCTCGCTGACGCAGTGACCATCCCAGACCTCGATCTGCCTCATGATCGGGTAGCCAGCCGCGGTCCAGCGCTTGCCCAGCTCCACGGCGATCTTCGCCTGTGGGTCCTCCATGACGTTGACCACAGGGCCCCCGTCCTCCATGGCCGGGCCCAGGGCGTCCATGAGCTGCTGCAGCACGGCTGGGCCGTCGTTGTGGATCGCGAGCACGAGGTCGCGTACGATGCCGTGCACACGCTGGCGCTCGTCCTCCATCTCCTCGTCGCTCACCATGTTCACGAGGAGCACGGGCTTGTCTTCCTTGGGGTTGATCGGCTCGACCACTTCTGGCTTCTTCTCGTCGGTCATTGTGCACCTTTCACCTAGCGGGGCTGACTACAGCCCCGACGTAGTTGGGTATCGGTTCCTCTTGTCCTGCGAACAGGTAGTCGAGCCAGCAGGGACGCTGCTCGATCACCAGGCCATGCTTCGCGAAGCACGTCGATAGGATAGGCTGGTCGTGACGATGCCCCTTCACCGCGGGGTGTGGGCGCTCTTCTTCGCTGTAGGCCCATGGGCCAGGCAGGGCGGCCTCGTGCCTCTCTAGAAAGCGGAGAATGGCCTGCCCAATCGGCGTACGGAGGTCTAGCCCGTAGAGTCCCGCGGTGACCGCCGTCACTTTCAGGGCCTCCTCACGCTCCCAGCCGAGTAGGGTGAGGGCCTCATCCGAGCACCACTCACCGATGGTGCCTCCCTGACAGGAGATCCAGTAGCCCCGATCCCACACCAGCCGCATCAGCTCCTCAACGGGCTTGATGAACACGATGGAGCAGTCAGCCCATACCACCAGATCGTATCCGCGACTCTCGGCATAGCGGATCATGTGGTGCTTGAAGGCGTAGGGAGCCTCCGCGTGTGGGGGGCAGCCGGGCGGCTCGTGATCTAAGGTGAGCACTGCCACCTTCGGGCTCACCCTCCTCACGGACTGCACCAAACGGTCTTGCATTCTGTCGTATCCATCACCGAAAGCGACGTTTACTATGCAGGCGCGTGTCATGCTAGCCTCTGACGCAGATCACGCGCTTGACACACCAATCACAGAAGGTGACGTCGTCGGCAATACTGCCGCGCCGAGGCCCGAAAACCCAAGCACTGGTAGGAGGCTCCGCGCCAGTCGCACGGATAGCCGTCCAATAGGCGTCACCGCAGCTCCCCATCTCCACGGGCCAGTAACAGCCATCTAGCCCCGATCCCCCGTCGAGGGGGCAAGGATCGCACGTTCCGGGGCCGCACAACGACGCCTGCCAACAGTCATCGGCCAGCCCGCACCCGTTGTCAGGGAGCATCCATGGGCACACAGTGGGGGTGCTCACGCGGATCATGGTGCGCCAAGCGTCGATGCCGGGGAGCCGCCAGTCATCGTACCCTGCGTGTACGAGGGTATCACAGTATGTCTTGGCGTCGTTCCATTTGTGGTTTGGGGCACTATCGGGTAGGGTCCACCAGAGCCCTGTGCTCACGTCCTCGTAGTAGGCGGGAAGGGGATCAGATCCAGTCCCAGTGTCGCTGTCGGGCCCGGTGTCGGTACTGGTGTCCACATCGGCGGCGGTGTCGGTGTCGCCCACCCCACCGTCATCATCTCCGCCGCCGTCAGGCCCGGACGTGTCTCCATCCGTATCCGCGTCAGAGTCTGCGTCAGCATCGGTATCCGTATCTGCATCGCTGTCTCCGTCCGTGTCGGCGTCTGTATCGGTGTCGACGTCGCTGTCAGCATCCGTGTCGGTGTCCACGTCGCTGTCGCCCCCAGCGTCCTCGTCGCCGCCGTCCTCGTCTCCTGCGTCCTCGTCGGGCCAGTTGGCGTCGTAGTCCACGCCCGCGTCGTAGCCCGAGTCGGGGGCCTCACGGTGCTTCTTCTTGTTGTCGCAGCCCGTCAGCAGCAGGCCCAGCGTGATCGCCAGCGCCGCGGCTCCACAACCCGCGAGTCCCGTCCATGTCAGATACTTGTAAGACATCTCTAAATCCTCCGTTATGCTTTGGGCTTCTTCACTCCGTACTTGGAGCGGCCCTTGCTTCTGGGCACATCACCCATCTTGTTCCAGCTCTTCGGCTGCACAGCCTCGCAGTCGTAGACGCCGCGGACGACGTGGTACTTCACGCCGGGGAGATCCTTGACCCGCCCGCCACGGATCAGCACCTGCGAGTGCTCCTGCAAGTTGTGATCCATGCCCGGGATGTAGGCTACGACCTCCTTGCCGTTCGACAGACGAACCCGCGCCACCTTGCGGTTGGCCGAGTTCGGCTTCTTGGGGCCGACAGTGTAGACGCGCAGGCACGTCCCCCGCTTCTGCGGGCAGCTGTCGAGGGCGGGCGAGTTGCTCTTGTTGTGGATCTTCTTGCGTCCCTTGCGGACTAGCTGTTGAATGCTAGGCACTGGCTGTCCTTTCTGTAGGGCTGACGCCCCTTGTTGCGCTCCTGGCGCTTCCTGATCGCGAACCGCGTGGTGCGCTGGTAGTCGGCCAGCTCCTGGCGGCAGTCGTCGATGGCCTTGATCACCTGGGCGTTCTGCACCCCCGCGTCGAGCATGTCGAACAGTGCTCGCGTCACCAGCCCCTCGGCGTGTGCCGCGGCTGCCAGGCGCTCCTTAGCGCACTCCATGTCAAACCTGGCCAACGGGTCCTCCCTCGATGAGCGCCGCGGTCAACAGATCGCGGGTCTCCTGTGTGTTCCGGTGCAGGCGTGTGAGTTCGGGATCGGTGCCGTCGTCCTTGGGCAGCAGCTCCCGCACCTTGAGTACGGCGCGCAGGCAGCTCTCGATGCAGTCACCGGGTGTGCTCGCGTACTCCCTCACGGCTCGTGTCAGTTCTTTGTTCGTCGTTCCCACTGGACTACCCCTCCTTCTAGTGCCCAGGGCAGGGTTTGAACCTGCATGATGGAGTTTCCTCGAATGGCCTATAGGCCCGATTCGGGGGGCAGACACACCTAGCTCCACCTACTCTGCCCTCTAGCGTCTACTTCCGCCACCTGGGCTGTGTCGGGGCGACGTGCTCTGCTCATCGCGGCCACTGTCACCCTTCCACCCTCTCGCATGCACCAGTGTGCACCCTGCATTGCACAATGTCAACCCAAAAAACGCATATCGCGCAAAAAAAGCCGCTACCGCGCCATATAGGGGGCCTAGCGCGCAAGTTTCGGCGCTTTTCGCGCAAGTTTGCGAAACGCTTTTCGGGCCTACTTGGGGGGCGCAGCTCATGTTTACCATGGTAAACATAGCCAAAATAGCCTGTTGACAAATCACACCATTTGTCCTATATTGTGCGTCGTGGGGAGCAAACTACCAACAAAACCACGCATTCACGGCCCCAAACAGGGGTGCTCGCAGGCGAGAGGGTGGATGGGTGACCGCAAGGGAGGGGAGCGATGACTAGCAAGGTGAAGAGGGAAGTCAAGATCACGTACAGGGGCTGGCCCGGGCACTACTGCGAGGGCCATAAGTGTGTCTTCCACCTCAATACGTTGCTGGAGTGCAAGACACGGCGGTACGTGGTGAGTACGGTGGGGAACATCCTGCGTGATAGGCTTGATACCCGCAGCGAGCTGAACTACCAGGCACTGGATTTCAACACGCGCTACTACGAGACCATGATCTTCGGTGTGAAGAGGGACGGTGTGTACTGGGACGCCCGCGCGGATAGGCAGGTGTACACTGATGACGATCTTCCGTGGTGCGTGGAGACCCTCGACCACGAAAGCGACGTTCGTGCCCAAGAGGTACACGAGGCCAACGTCGCGTGGGTCAAAGGTAAGCTAGAGCGCGGCGAGAAGCTGCGGTAAATGGAGGGAAGAGATGAGCAACGATCTGAGTAAGAGAACGAAGGCAGAGTTGATCAAGATGGTGGAGGAGACGCAGCGGGGGGCGTCGCTGGGGTACGATGAGGTGGCCGCGCTCAAGCGGCAGCTGAACGAGCAGCGCGCCGCGGACGAGGAGAGGCTGCGGGTGATGGGTGAACAGGCCAAGATGCTCGCGCAGCACGAAAAGGAGCTGGAGAAGGCGGACAATGCGGCGAAGTATTGGCAGGACCGTGAGTATGAGGCGAACGTCAAGAGTGACAACCTGGAGCGGTGCCTAGAGGGTCTGAGGGCCGATCTGGCCGCGGCTAGGGGCAAGCTCGAAACCGAGAAGGAGCTGGCCAAGCGGACACAGGCCGCGGTGCAGGTGCTGCTGTTTCCCGAGCACGCCGAGCAGGTGCTGCCCAAGAACAACCCGTTCGCCGTTTCGCAGAGCTTCGAGTACAAGACCAAGGAGTAGGGCATGGGGATGTTCGACGACGTCACAGGCATCACCCTCGCTTGCCGCAAGTGTGGTGAGCCGATCAGTGGCTGGCAGACCAAGAGCGGGCCGATGATGCTGATCACACTACCCATCGAGCAGCTGGCGCTGATGGCTATCGCCGACCACACGGTCAACTTCTATGAGTCCTGCCGTCACTGCGGGGCCTGGAACGAGTACCGTATCGATCCGCAGTTCGGTTCGTCGAGTGCGAGGAAGACGATCAGCAGCACCCTGCTGCACGAGGATCACGAGTTCGGCCCCATCCTGCGCGTGGACCTGCCGCCTATGATCCGCTTCATCCTCAAGCCCCACCGCGATGCCCAGCTGGAGAAGGAAGACGAGGCAGCGGGTGACGAGTAAGCCCTTCGACGAGTTCTATGACTACCTCGTAGGCGAGGAGGGGCTGGAGCCGCGCTCCGCGGCCAACTACCGCAACTCGGTACGCAAGGCGTACGAGCACGACCTAGAGGAGCCGTGGCGCATCCTGGAGCGCAAGAAGCTGCAGCGGCGCACACGCGCCTCCTACCGTGCAGCCCTACTCAAGTGGGCGCGCTGGGGCGATCTGAGCGAGCTGGAGGAGCGGCTGCTGTCTCCGTCCGTCAAGAAGCTGCTCAGGGACCGCAAGGCCCGCCCCGACAAGGTCATCACCCCCCTCAACGAGGAGCAAGTGCAAGCGTTCCTCGCCGTGCTCGACGAGTACGAGGATCAGGACCCGTTGTGGGTCTGGCCCTGCCTGCGGATGGTCGTCAAGCTCGGGCTGCGGGCTGGCGCTGATCTCACCCGCATCCGCCGCGACTCCGTAGAGGAGGCGATGGAGTCGGGGGTGCTCCGCATCTGGACGAAGCGCAGCAAGCAGCGCGACCTCCCAGCCTCGCTGATCATCGACGAGCTTCACACGCTCCTGCTCCAAGAGCAGTGGGCGGAGCTGTGTGACCTGATCTCGCCTGGGGCGTCCGAGGCTACTAGGCCCCAGGCGGCCTACGAGAGTGTGCGGCGCTGGACGAAGCGGCTGGCCAAGGCCGCGGGCATCGCGCCCGACGAGGTGTGGACCCACCGTTTCCGCCACACGGCCGCGGACTACCTCTATGAGCAGGCGGGAGACATTTTGGCGGTTAGGGACTTGCTAGGACACTCCTCAACTGCTACAACAGAGAGGTACCTCCGCGGCAGGCGCACCAAGCGCGTGGCCGAGGCGATGAAGGGTAGGTTCGATAACGAGGAGGGGTAGTGGGATGACTTACTTTATGAGAGACAACAGCTGTAGGGCTGTGTCCGAGAGCAACCAGTTCGGGCGGGGTGAGGTGTACAAGAACATCGAAGCCGAGGGTCCCGTGCATGCCGTGTGCACAGCCTGCATGTCGGTGTACGCCGACTACCTCTCCTGGGCCAACAGCAACGTGGTCTGGGAGGGGCGGCCGAAGCTAGTAACAGAGGACATCAACGAGGCCGCCTCTATCGTCGTGCTCGGGTGCCAGGTGACTAGCGACGCCGTCCTGAACGACCTCCGCACCATCGAGCGGCTGCAGGAGGATCACCCCGACGCGCAGCTCTATGCGGGAGGGTGCCTGGCTTGCCGTTTCGACATCGAGTTGCCCGAGGGTGTTCGGCGGGTAGGTCACTTGAGGGCTGATGGGCAGATGATCGAGCGTAAGGACTTCGTGACCTTCGCAGACCCCTTCTGGGTGAAGGACTTCGACCCGAGGGGCAGTGAGCTAGAGGATGGGCACCTGTTCCGTAATGCGTACCCGTTGCGGCTCAGTGTTGGGTGCCGTAAAAAGTGCTCGTACTGCACGATACGTACGACGCGCGGCGTCCCCTACACACTGAGCTACGCACAGATCGCTGAGGAGTTCGACTGGGTGGTGAACGACAGCCCCTTCGCCTCCCCGCACGCGGACGTACTGTTCGTGGCTGACGCCCCCTCAGTCCATGATGTCGAGGTGGCAGCGGCGCTGGCAATCCTACACAGCCACCCCATCTCCATCCGCAACGTGGAGCCTGATGTGGTCGTGAGGATGCGACACTTGCTCGGTTACCTGGCGGAGCGTGGTCTCCTGCGCGTTCTGCACGCCCCAATACAGGCCCTGGACAGTGCTGTACTCAGCGACATGTGCAGAGTCCCCCACCTGACCCATAGGGTGGTGGGTATCTGTGCAGGCCTGCGGGAGCGTGGGACGACGTTCACGGCGACCATCATCATCCGTGAGTACAAAGGCTTCCCAGATCCTGTCGTAGAGGAGCTGGAGCCGTCCTTCGACTACATCAGCTGGAACGTCTACTGGGACGGGGTATGGGATCGCAAAGAGGCCGAGGAGCGCTTCAAGCGCCTCTACGGCCGAGGGGCATGACAATGATGATCACGAATGAGAAGCGCGAGATCGAGGAGTGGATGGTCACCGACTACGGGTTCACCAGCTGCCCCGCGTGGGTGCGGGTGAAGACCGACGAGAACAAGCGCGGCTACAAGAACGTTCTGTGCAGCAACAAGACCACGAAGCCGGTGCTGGAGTGCAAGGAGTGCGGACACAAGATCGTCCCGGCGCCCGTCTGGCTGCCCGAGACGAAGACGCGGACGCAGATCGTCAACACGGCGGTGCTGCTAGACGATGAGATCCTGCGGTGCATCACGCACTCCATGAAGGACCGCCCCCTCGACCATGACCACATGGTCGCGATCCTCGCAGGCCCCACCAAGGCCGCGGAGTACGCGACGCAGATCAACAACTCACTCAAGCACGAGCCGCCCGTGCAGTCGAGCACGCAGGTCGGCAAGGTGACAATTGAGGCTCCGCTGCGCGCCTACTCGGTGGGCAACGTGGTGCGGGTCGGCTTCATTGACATCGGGAGGGCCAAATGAACCAGATGGGCGGGTGGCTACCCTTTCTAGGAGGGCTAGCGGGGCGTGCGATCGACGCCGTGACCGAGGAGCGGGCGGCGGACCTGGAGCGTAAGCTCGTGATCTGTAGGGACACGCTGCTCGGGGCCAAGGATCGGATCAAGGAGCGTGACGCGCAACTGGCGCTGTGCCGGGACATGATCGAGGATCTGAAGACGGTGCGTGAGGCTCAGCGAGAGCAGATCAAGGAGCTGCAGACCCGTCTACGGATGGCCATCTCCGAGAATGCTCAGCTCAAGCTGGAGAGCATCATCGACGACGTGCAGGACTCGCCGCTGGAGATCACACCAGAGGAGGAGAACCCCTATGGCGAAGACCCCAATGAGGCAGTGGGCCCCAGCGACGTACAGAGCGAAGGCCCCGAGGACGCATAGCCGTCAATGGGGTAGGTACATCGGCACCACCAAGGAGTACGGCGTGACGCTTTGCGGCCGCCACTACTGCGTCGATCACGATAGCCCTATGGCTGGTGTGTACTACGTACTGCCTATCGCCAGGCGCGGAGCGGAGGTGACATGCGGGAAGTGCCAGAGGATACTGAATGGCCGATCGAGTGGGTAGAGGCGGGGGAGTACAGGCGGGCGCACCTGCGGGGCTCCATCCCCAGCCACAGCT
>Ga0180433_10010412_pt1 | contig 11195 bp, 10 predicted proteins | sample SS_ome_8_FD_132980 | JGI IMG/M metagenome (GOLD analysis project Ga0180433, IMG submission 132980) | Hypersaline lake sediment archaeal communities from the Salton Sea, California, USA - SS_1_D_1 metaG | ecosystem: Environmental > Aquatic > Non-marine Saline and Alkaline > Hypersaline >... | reverse complement strand
GTTCACGTCCTCCCTCAGCGGATGCGACGGAGTCGGCGGAGGAAGTACGGGCGAGCCTGCCGGGATCGCCCCGGTTTGACCACCTCGATCTTCTCGATCTTCGGCGAATGAACCGGGTAGGTCTTCTCGACCCCGATCCCGGACGAGATCTTGCGGACGGTCACCATCTGGCGCGTTCCGCCCCCGGACCGCTTGAGGACGATCCCCTCGAACACCTGGACCCGTTCCTTCGTCCCCTCGGTGATCCGCTCATGGATGCGGACGACGTCGCCGGGCGCAAACTGCCCACGCTCTTTCAGTTCCTCTTTCTCGATCGCGCGCAGGATGTTGTCCATCTGCTCCTCCTCGTCACCCCTGCAATTCCCTGTCCCCGGCGACGCGATCAAGGATGATCGCCGCCGCCGCACGGACGGACAAATGGTTGAAGTCGCTGTCCATCATCACCGGAGGAAGGATCGTGTCGCAGGCCTCGATCAGCTCGTCGGCCATCCCCCAACCGGTCCCGAGTAGAATATAAACCGGACCCGGGTCCGTTCTCAATCGCCAGCGCAGCTCTCGAAACGAGATCGACGGCTTCTCCGTCGGCCTCGCCGAGGTTGCGACGAGCAGCGGACGCCTCCCCTCCGCCTCCTCGATCCAGGCGAGGGTCTCCTCAAGATCCTCCGCCACCACGACGTACTCCATCGCCTCGCCTCGGCGGCTCGCCTCGACGACTCGCTCCCCCTCCGTCCAGAATCCGCGGATCCGCCAGGCAATCGCCCTCTGGGACGGAAGCGGTGTGACGACGAAGTACCGTGCCACGCCGTAGGTTCGCGCCGACCGCGCGATGTCGTGGACGTCCATCGACGTCGTCGAGGTCGCGACGATCTCCCCGCGCCGGTTGCGCATGGGGAAATGCAGGAGACCGAGGTACAGGTTACCCATCGTCGCGTGTCTCCTCAAGATCAAGATCGAGCCCGAGCAGATCGGGACGGTTCCGGGCCGTCTTCCTCCACGCTTCGGCCTGCCGATACGTCTCGATCCGCGCGTGATCGCCCGACTGCAGGACCTCGGGGACGGCCAGTCCGCGGAACACCGGTGGCCGCGTGTACTGCGGCGCGCCCAGCCGCTTCTCCTCATCGTAGAATGAATCGCTCTGCACCGAGTCGAACCGGCCGACGACCCCGGGGGTCATCCGCGCCGTGGCTTCCACGACGATCGCCGCGGCCGTCTCTCCCCCTGGAAGAACGTAGTCGCCGATCGAGATCTCCTCGTCGACGAAATGCAGGATCCGCTCGTCGACGCCCTCGTACCGACCGCAGAGGAGAATCAGTCCGTCGAGCTTCGCCCATCGAATCGCGTCCCGCTGGCGGAACAGCCGCCCTTGCGGTGACAGAAGGATCGCCCGCGCGTCCGCGCCGCATTCCGCTCGGATCGCTTCGATCCCCCGCACGAACGGCTCGACCTTCATCACCATGCCGGCACCACCGCCGTACGGGCGGTCGTCCACCACGCGGTGTGGATCATCCGTGAAGTCACGCAGGTCGTGGACGTGGATCTCGATCTGTCCCGCGTCCTGGGCCTGCCCGAGGACCCCGACCGAGAAGAAACCCATCAGGGCTTGGGGAAAGATCGTCAGGATGTCGAAGCGCATGATCCCTCTCAGTCGAGGATCTCGACGACGACCTCTCGATCGAGCCTCGCGGCGACCCCTTCCAGGAACGTTCGCAATGCCCCGATCGTGCGCCCGCTCTTCCCGAGGACCCGACCGCGATCCTCCTTGCCGACGTGGAGGAAGAAGATGTCCACCCGCTCGGTCTCGATCCGGTCGATCCGAACCTGATCCGGATGCTCGACGAGCGAATGGACAAGGAACTCACACAGGCGGAACAGCAAACGTGCCTCCCCGGACTAGGCCTCTTCCTTGGCCTCTTCGGTATCGTCCGCGGGCTCCTCGGCCTCTTCGGGCTCGGGGGCCGGCTCGTCCTCAGTCTTCGCGGCCTCTTCGTCCGCGTCCGGCTCGGCAGCGGCCTCACGCTTCGCCACGGCCTCTTCTTCGTCCGCAGCCTCGGGAGCCTCTTCCGCCGGTTCCTCCTTCTTCTTGCCCTTGGTCGTCGGCTTCAGCTCCTTGGGCTCGATGACGACCTCCTCGCCCCGCTTCGCCGCGTCCCACGCGGCCATGACTCCGGCTTTGGACAGGACATCGCGAGCCGCGCTCGTCGCCTTGGCTCCGTCGAGAAGCCATTTCAGCGCCGCTTCGCTCTCGACCTCGAACGAGGGAGGATTCGTCTTCGGGTCGTAGAACCCGAGGTCCTCGACGACCTTCGCGTCGCGCGGCCTTTGTCCGTCCAGCACTACGATGCGGTACGACGGTTGTCCCTTGCGTCCCACTCGCTTCAACCGAATCTTCGCTGCCATCTATCCACCTCTTCCCTATGTCAAGCGTCAACGTCGGGCACAAGGCCCCTTCACTACATCCAACATCGGAATCCCATCGACGTCGGAGACAAGCTCCGACGCTACAGCGGGACGACGGCCCTGTAAGCGTCGCATCTTGTATGCGAGGTTCGCGCGACGGAAATGCGACGTTAGGGCGAAGTCCCCAGCATGTCGAGAGGAGAGCGTCCTTTGCCCCGGCGCCCTCCGACCTGCTTCAGTGCCCGCTTGGCCTCCTCGAACCGCGACAGGACGCGATTGACGTCCCGCACCTTCGTCCCGCTGCCGCGGGCGATCCGCCGCTTCCGGCTCCCGCCGATTATAGACGGGTTGAGCCGTTCTTGCACCGTCATCGAGCGGAGGATGGCGAGCGCGCGCTTCATTTCGTCCTCCTCCTCGGCGTCCGATCTGTTCCTCAGCTTCATCGCGCCGGGCAAGCGCTCGAGAATCTGTGAGACCGGCCCGAGCTTCTGCATCTCCTCCAGCTGGTCGAGGAAGTCCTGCAGGGTCAGTCGGTTCTTCCGCAGTCGACGCACCATCTCTTCGGCCTTCTGGTGGTCGATCCGTTCTTCGGCCTGTTCGATCAGGGTGACCACGTCGCCCATGCCGAGGATGCGGTCGGCCATGCGCTGCGGATGGAACGGCTCGAGCCCGGCGATCTTCTCTCCGGTGCCGACGTACTTGATCGGCCGCCCGGTGGCGTGCCGGATCGACAGCGCCGCCCCGCCGCGGGCGTCTCCGTCGAGCTTGGTCAACACGATCCCGGTGAGGCCCAGCCGCGCATCGAACGCCTCCGCCACGTTCACCGCTTCCTGCCCGGTCATCGCGTCGGCGACGAGCAGGACCTCTGCGGGCTCGGTTCCCGCGACGACGTCCTCCAGCTCCCTCATCATCGCGTCGTCGATCTGCAGGCGGCCGGCCGTGTCGACCAAGACGACGTCGCACAGGTTCTCCTCCGCCCATTCGACCGCCTCGGCGGCGATCCGCGGGGGAGCGATCCCTTCCCGCCTGACCACCGGGACATCGATCTGTGCTCCCAGCCTTTCCAGCTGTTCCACCGCGGCCGGACGAACGACGTCCGCCGCCGCCAGGACGGGCTTGCGCCCTTCCTTCTTCAACAGCGCAGCCAGCTTGGCCGCCGCCGTCGTCTTCCCCGACCCTTGCAGACCGACCAGGAGGACGACCGCCGGGCGTCGATCGAGTGCGAGCCCTGCCCGCTCTCCGCCCATCGTTTCGGTCAGCTCCGCTCGGATGATCTTGATCAACTGCTGCGCCGGCGTCAGGCTCTCGAGGACCTCCTCACCGACCGCCCGGGCTCGGATCCGCTCGATCAGCTGCTTGACGACCTGGTAATGGACGTCCGCCTCCAACAGGGCGAGGCGAATCTCACGCAGGCCCGCGGTGACGTCCGCCTCGGAGAGGCGGCCGCGGCCGCGCAAGCGGGAGAGGACCTCCGTCAGTTTCGTCGTCAGGGATTCGAACATCGTCGTCCTCTCGGGTCACGGGAGTCGGTCAAGGGTACGGGTCGGGAGAAGGTCGATCAACCGGCCAGAAGCCGCTCGAGAAAGGCGGTCGTGTACTCGCCCGTCTTGAACTCGGTTCGGGCGAGGATCGCTGCGACCAGATCGCGGGTCGTTTCAACGCCGGAGACCTCGAACCGCTGCAGCGCCGTGATCATCCGAAGGCGGGCGGCCTCGCGATCGTCCCCCCACGTGACAAGCTTTGCCAGCAGCGAATCGTAGTACGGGAGGACGTCCATTCCATTGTAGATCGCGGTGTCGAGCCGGATCCCATGGCCGCCCGGCAACTGCTGGAGGGCGACCGTCCCGCACGAGGGGAGGAACCCCCGCTTCGGATCCTCGGCGTTCAGTCGGCACTCGATCGCGTGCCCGCGGAGCTCGACCTCCGCTTGGGAGAACGACAGCGGTTCGCCGGCGGCGACCAGGATCTGCTCCTTGATGAGATTGACGCCGCAGACCACCTCGCTGACCGCGTGCTCAACCTGGATCCGTGCGTTCATCTCGATGAAATATGCCGCGCCGTCCGGAGCGAGGAGGAACTCGACCGTCCCCGCGTTCCGGTACCCGACCGCCCGCGCGGCCCACAGCGCCGCCTCGTGAAGGCACTCTCGCGTGTCGTCGCTCAGGCTCGGCGCCGGCGATTCCTCGATCAACTTCTGATGACGCCGCTGGATCGAGCACTCCCGTTCGCCGAGCTGAACCGTTTCCCCTTCGGCGTCCCCGACAATCTGAACCTCGACATGCCGCGGGTCCTCCAGCGCCTTCTCCAGGTAGAGCGCCCCGTCGCCGCAGGCTGCTTTCGCCTCCGTCGACGCCGCGGACGCCTTGTCCACCAGCTCATCGGGGCCCGCAACCCGACGCATCCCGCGCCCGCCGCCGCCGAACACCGCCTTGATCAGCAGCGGGTAGCCGATCCGGTCTCCTGCTTCGAGGAGGTCGTTCGGGTCGGCGGGAGCCAGCTCCCCCGGAAGGATCGGAACACCGGCCTCCGCCACGGCCGCCCGCGCGGCGAGCTTGTTCCCGAGAAGCTCCATCACCGACCGGGGGGGACCGATAAACGTCAATCCGTGATCCTCGCAGACTTCGACGAAATGCGGGGTCTCGGCGAGGAAGCCGTAGCCGGGATGGATCGCCCCCGCTTCGGCCAGTTCCGCCGCGCTGACGATCGCCGCGATGTTGAGGTAGCTGCGAGCGGGTTCCGGAGGCCCGATACAGACCGATGCATCGGCCAGTCGAAGGTACGGCATCCCTGCGTCCGCCTCTGAGTAGATGCAGACGCTCCGCAGGCCCAGCTCGCGACAGGATTCGATCACGCGCAGCGCGATCTCGCCGCGGTTGGCGATCAGGACGGTATCGAAGCTCATAGACGATCGAGGAGGAACAGCGGCTGACCGTACTCGACGGCCTCGCCGTCGTCGGCGAGAACCCGGCGAACCCGACCCGCCGCCTCCGCGTTGATCTCGTTCATCACCTTCATCGCCTCGATGATACAGAGCGTGTCTCCCGGGCTCACGACGTCTCCGGGCGACACCAGCGGCTCCTCGTCCGGCGCCGATCGGCGGTAGAAGGTCCCGACCAGCGGAGCGACGACCGCGAACGTGCCCTCCGGCTCCTCGATCCCCTCTGCCGGACGTTCCGGCTCGACGACGGGGGGAAGCGGGCCGGCCGCACCGACGAGCTCCCGCTTCACGGTGATCCGCTGATCGCCCTCGCAAACGGTGATCTCGCTCAATCCCTCCGCCTTCAACAGGCGGATGATCTGCTGCAGCTGATCGAGCTCCACGTTCCTCCCTCCACGAGGCCGGCCATTGTACTGGGACTTCCGCCCATCCAGCAACGCGCCCCCTTTGTTGCGCCGGGGAACCCCGAACCTATAATACGGAATCGTGAGGTGAACCTGACTGTGTCCATAGGCGCACAAATTGCGCTGCTCCTCTTCTTGCTCGCCGCGTCCGCTTACTTCTCCAGCACCGAGACGGCCATCACGTCGATCGCGGGGGGGCGCCTGCGGTATCTGATCAACGCCCACGAGAGGAAGAGGAGGGGGTTGATGCATCTTCTCGAGGAGCCGAATGACCTGATCACCGCGCTTCTCGTGATGAACAATCTCGTCAACGTCATGGCGAGCTCGCTGATGACCCTGGTGGTCATCCAGATCCTACCGACCCAGTCGCCGGGGCTGCAGGGCCTGACCGCGACGATCGTGATGACCGTTTCGCTGCTCGTCTTCGGCGAGATCACGCCGAAGAACTTCGCCAAGCACAACGCGGAGCGGCTGACCCTGCTCGTGATCAACCAGATCGACGCGATGGCGCGGATCCTCCACCCCATCATCTGGCTGTTCCGCGGCGCCGCACACCTGATCGGAAGGATGTTCGGCGTCGATCTCTCGGAGATGGAGCCGCTCGAGGTGAGCGACGAACAAATCGAGACGCTCATCGACGCGAGTGAGGAGAGCGGGCTCCTCGACCAAGCGGACGGGGAGATGATCCGCCGAATCCTCGATTTCGACGAGATGACCGCCGAGCAGGTCATGGTCCCGCGGCCCGACGTCCAGGCGATCGAACTCGGAACCTCGCTCGAGGAGGTCCAGAAGATCGTCTCCAAGGATGGCCATTCGCGCTTTCCCGTTTACCAGGAGGTCCCGGACGCGATCGTCGGCACCCTCTACGCGAAGGACCTTCTCTCGTGCGACCCGAGCGACCCCCAGGTGACGCTCGACCAGCTTCTCCGACCGGCGTACTACGCTCCGACGACCCAGCCGATCAACGTCTTGCTGCGCGAGTTCCAACGCCAGAAGGTGCACATGGCCGTCGTCATTGACGAGTTCGCCGGGTTGGCCGGCATCGTCACGCTGGAGGACATCCTCGAGGAGATCGTGGGGGAGATCGAGGATGAGTACGATCGGCCGACGGCGCTCCTCCAACGGGTGTCCGCCGACGAGGCGGTCGTCACCGGTGACACCGCCGTGCATGACCTCAACCGCGCCATGGACATCGAGCTGCCGGAGGACGAGGGGGTCACCATCAACGGCCTGATCCAGCACCGTCTCGGGACGATGGCCAAGCACGGCGACAAGGTGGAGATCGGCCGCGTCAGCCTTCTCGTCGAGCGGGCAAGCGACCGCGAGATCACCTCCGCCCGTGTCTGCGTCGATCGGACGCCGGTCGCCGAGCCGACAGAAGAATAGCCGCACCCTGCTGACAGGAGGTCCCATGAAGCCCATGATCGTTTCGCTCTGCGTCGCCGCCACGACGCTCGCTGTATCGTTTTCCGGGATGTCCGCGGAGCCGAGCTGCACCCTCGACGTCCAGTACGATCCCGAGCATCAACGCCTCGAGGGGAACGCGGATCTGCACCTCGCTCCGACCGCCCCGACGGTTTACCTGTCCCTCCTCGCCAACCTCGACCGGGATCCGAATCCGCACCTCTCGGCGCGTACGGTCGACGCGCGATACCCGTTCGGGTTCGAACCCGCGGAGATCACCGTGATCGCGGTGGATTGGGTGAACGACGAGGAGACTCACGCGGTCTCGTTCCGCACCTTGGCGCTTCCGCCAGCCTGGCAGACGTACTCGCTCGACGACACGGTGCTGGCGATCGACCTGCCCGCGTCCGCCCTCACCGCTTCGGCCCCCGTCACGCTGCGCATCGCGTTCGTGACCGACATTCCCCGCCATACCGTCGGCGATCAGGGGATCACGGCCGGTGTCCTCACCTGGAGGTTCGGGTGGTTCCCGTCCCTCCTGCCCGCTCAGGACGAGCTCGTCGAGAAGGACGGCCGGATCCGCTATGCCGGTCGAGAGTCGTTCCCGCTGACGTTTCCCTGGATGCACCTGGACGCGACCGTCACGGTCCCGGAGCCGTACGAAGTGATCGCGGGCGGCGACACGGTGGAGCGGCTGCCGAGCGCCGAAGAACAGGACGAACCCGTGCGATTCCGCGTCGCGTTCGATTCGCCGACCCGCTCGCTCGCGCTGACCATCGGAACCGAGTACCGCCGGTACACCCTCGACGGGCCGACGCCGATCGACGTCGTGTACCTGCCGGGTCATGAGGAGGACGCCCGGTTCTTCGCCACCCTCGCCCGCGACATCCTCGAGGAGTACGAGGCGCGCTACGGGGCGTATCCTCGGGCTCGATTGACGATCGTCGAGAACCCGAATCAGAACGGCCTCTCGTTCGCCGCCGACGGGATCGTGTGGCTGTCGCGCCGGTTCTTCACCCATCGGAACATCCTCTTCTTCGGCGCGCTCAACCGGGTCGCGGAGTACGTGCTGGCCCACGAGATCGCCCATCAGTGGGTCGGCCTGGGAACCGGGATCGATCTGGACGCCGAGGCGTGGCTGTCCGAGGGCCTCGCGCAGTACCTCGCCATCCGATACTACGAGGGACGATACGACCCGTTCGAACCGAACCTGTTTAGCTTCGGTTCGCCCGGCGTCATCGAGGAGCTCGTCAAGCGGCAGTTCGGGTACTTCAACCTCCGCGAGCATTTCATCGAGCTGCCGTACCTGATGACCCACTACGCCGGATTCGACGAGGCCCTGGTCAAGCCGACCGAACACGTCCAGTTCAGCAACGTCTCCGACGTCCGGCTGTACGACAAGGGATACCTGGTCGCCCGGGCGATCGCCGCCGCGATCGGAGAAGATGCCTTCGAACGCGCGATTCGAAGGGCGATCGAGGAGCACCAAGCGGATCTCCTCGATGTCCGTGCGTTCCAACGCCTCCTCGAGGACGAATCGGGAGCGTCCCTCGAGGAGATCTTCGAGACGTGGGTCTTCGGCGCGGGACGGGTCGACTACTCGATCCGGATCGCGTCCCGTGAGCGATCGGGGCTCGACCATCTGACCACCGTTGTCGTGACACGCGCCGGTGGGACGGCGCAGCCGGTCGAGGTTGAGGTCACGCTCCGGTCCGGAGCGGCACTTCGCCAGGAATGGTCCGGCGAGTCGGAGACCGCCGAGCTCGTCTTCCGCACCCCGTCGTGGGTCGCCCGCGCGACGATCGATCCCGATCACCGGCTTCCCGACCTCGACCGACTGAACAACCATGCGCCGGTGAAGGTCGTCGGTGGGGCGAACGAGGCGGCGTATCCGCTGGACGCGTACGTTCTCACCGCCGACCCGGAGACCGGCGGCCTGACCTTCTCCTACCTGGATCGGCTTCGGGTCGCCGTCGCTCAGGGAGCCGCTTCGGCCCGAGTCAAGCTCGGGCGCAGCCATCAGCTGTCCGCGCTCGCGTCGGTCGGGGGGGATCGGTTCACCGGCGGCATCGCCTACACCTATACCGCGTACGACCAGCCGGAGACCGGATCGCCCGCCACGTACTGGGAGCCGGACGTCTCGTGGACCGTCGGGATCGAGCGCCTGTTCGCGGGGGAGACCCCGCTGCTCGCGCTGGAGCTGGACCTCGTCGACCACGCCTCCTTCGCGTCCTCCCGATCGCACGGCCTATCGATCGACGTTACGGCCGGGGGCGCCGGACGGCTCGCCGCCACCGTCCATGACGAGCTGCGCATCCTCCCCGGGGCGTACCTGCTGGGGACAGTCCAGCTCGGGCTCGGTTTCTCCGATCCCCCCGAGCCGTTCCGGTTCCGGCTCGACGGGCTGCATTGCTTCTCGCCTCCGACGACCGATCATGAGCTGTTCGGACGCCTCGCGTTGGAGGTTCCGGCGGTCGGTCAGCTCCCCTACAATCTGCTCAACCTGGCGATGGTCGACGACATGCGGTCGCGGCTGTTCATCGCCGGCGGGATCGGTTGGACAACCCCCGATGAATTCGGTACAACGTCGCCCTATGTGGAGGCAGGGATCGAGCAGATCCTCGATCTCTCGACCCTAGGAGGGCTGCTGTCGTTCCAGGTGCGTCTCGGTGTGGCCACACCGGTGATGGGCCGAGGGTTGACGGTCTTCTACGCCCGGGTCTCTCTGTAGCAGGAGGGCAGTTCGATGAAGGTCCCGTGTCGGTGGCTCGCGGACTACGTGGACATCGAGATCTCGGACAACGCGATCGCTCGGTTGGCCGAGCGCCTGACGCTCGCCGGACTCGAGGTCGAGGGGACGGAGCGAACCGGCGTTCTGCGCAACGCGGTCGTCGGCCGTGTCCTCTCCAACGCGCCGCTTCGGAAGTCGGACCACCTCACGCACTGCCGCGTCGACATCGGATCGGAGACGATCGACATCGTCTGCGGTGCACCGAATGTCGTCGAGGGGGCGCTGGTCCCGGTCGTCCTCCCCGGCGGCGCGCTGCCCACCGGCTTGAAGATCGAGCGCCGCAAGATCCGCGGCGTCCCATCGAGCGGGATGATCTGCTCCAGAGAGGAGCTCCGGCTCGAGGAGCGCTCCGAGGGGATCTGGAACTTCGAGCCGGGGCTCGATCTCGAGGTCGGGACCGACCTGGCCGAACTGCTCGAATACGAGGACACCATCTTCGACATCAAGGTGCCGTCCAACCGGCCGGACTGCGCCAGCGTGTACGGGGTCGCCCGAGAGGTCGCCGCGCTCCTGGACCAACCCCTGGCCGAGCTGGCGACGGACGTGGAGGAGACGCTCCCTCCGGCCGCCGACTCCGTCCGAATCGAGATCGAAGATCCCGCCGACACCCCCCGATACGCCGCACGGCTGATGGAAGGCGTCACGATCGAGCCCGCCCCGCTGCGGATCCAGCACCGTCTGGTCAAGGCGGGAATGCGGCCGCTCGCCAACGTGGTGGACGCAACGAACTACGTGATGCTGGAGCTCGGGCACCCGCTCCACCCGTTCGACGCCGATCTCGTGGACGGACCGATCGTCATCCGTCGCGCCAAGCCCGGCGAGACCTTCCGCACCCTCGACGGAGTCGACCGGCGACTGACCGAAGACGTCCTGATGATCGCCGATGACCGAGGTGGCCTCGCCCTCGCCGGGGTGATGGGCGGAGAGCGGAGCGAGATCCGACCCGAGACGAGCCGTCTTCTGCTCGAGATCGCCGCGTTTACCGGCTATACGATTCGGAAGTCGTCCCGGGCGGTGGCCCTGCGAAGCGAGGCGTCGCAGCGATTCGAGCGGAGGATCGACCCGGAGAGTGTCGCCGTCGCGGCGGATCGCGCGGCGCACATGGTCCAGGAGCTGACCGGCTGCCGCGTCCATCGCGGCCTCGCCGACGCGTACCCCGCGCCAAGCGCCCGGCCTACGTTGCGTCTTCGACCGGAGCGCGCCTCTCGGCTTCTCGGCCTCGACCTCGATCAGGCGACGTGCTTGGACGTCCTCCGGCGGC
>Ga0180433_10010409_pt1 | contig 11197 bp, 20 predicted proteins | sample SS_ome_8_FD_132980 | JGI IMG/M metagenome (GOLD analysis project Ga0180433, IMG submission 132980) | Hypersaline lake sediment archaeal communities from the Salton Sea, California, USA - SS_1_D_1 metaG | ecosystem: Environmental > Aquatic > Non-marine Saline and Alkaline > Hypersaline >... | reverse complement strand
TGCTTGAAAAAGTATTCGTAAATTGCCAATAATTCTTGAACAACTATGTTCGGCTGAAAAAAATTAACAGCCGGTTTTCCCTGGCTATTTGGGTCTCCAATGGTTTTCCAAATTTTCCATGGATACATGTCTTCGCCGTCTTCATCAGGTGCAACCCGCTCCATGTTGATTTCGACCTGTGGTCCGCTTCCAATGCTCATATTATTTGTTAGCGCCCTTGCAGCTGCATTACAAATTTTCTGACAGTCTTTCATTGTCTCGGGCATTGCAACGCCCCAAATCGAACCAGTAATGTATTCATAGCATGTTGAGCCATACGGTCTTTTTCCGAGTGGATGTGGGTTTATCCTGGCCATAACAACCCATGTGCCTATCAGCCAAGCACTTACCTGATAATCAATATCCGGATCAGGAATATCAACCTCAGACATGCCCCATTGCAGCAACATTTTTCCTTGGATTTCGCCCCAAAATTCCAAGGCGTCAATGGTTTTATCCGGGTCTTGATCTTCCCATACCCGATTTTCAATATATTCACGCTCGTTATCGGTCCACAGCCATAGACGCAAACCTCCTTCGCCGTATTCGTTTAATGCACCCCTGATTGCATTCTCGTCAAATCCTTCAACACCAATGCATTCAACTAATTTTGAACGTCTCATGCGAATATGTTGGATAAGGTAACCATCATTGATGTGCCTTGAGCTGGGGCTTGGGTAAATATCAAACGGGCTAACACGCTCCCATTCCTTACAAATGGTTTTTTCAATCACGAGTTCGCCGTCTTTCCAAGCACGCTTTTTTCTGTTTCGCATGATAGGCCCTTTCATAAAACAGGCCTTATATGTCATCAAGTCTGAAATAACTTCTTTCAACGCTTCATAAAATTTACCTTCCACTAAATCGTCTTCAATCGCTGCTTCTTGCTGCGAAACAATTTTTTTAGCTTTTTTCCTTTCAGCATCCGTGACAAGTTCTCTATATTCGTCAATCCGCTCTTGAACCATTTCTATTGTGACTTGGTCCGGACCAAGTTCTTGCATTATTTGTTCGACTTCTGAACGTACTTGTTCAGAAATAATCGCTTCTTTATCGCCTGGTATATCCGGATCAGGAGTAATATCAATACTCCACGGCTTTTCCCCGGCCGGTAATGCGACATCTGAAACCCAGGCTTCACCGCCACGGCATTTCATACTGGTCAGCATCATATATATTTCTGAACCGCCGAATTCTTGAATTGCTGTCAAATCCTCAGATGAATATTCACCTTTTCTCTGTCGCTTATTTTCAAGCAATTCCTGTTCAACAGTGTATTTTGCCTGTTTTGCAATATCCCAGCAGCTATTAATATATGCTGCTAAATCAATGATTTCTTTTTGATTTTGCCTGTTTTGACTAAGTTCCTTTTCTTGCTCAATTTGATCAAGTTCGGAATTGGAAACGACTGATAACATGGAATATTTATCAGCGTTTTGACGTGTCGTATCTATATTTTGTGGGCGCTCTATTCCGGCCATGCAATTTCCAATAAAAAAAGCCTCAAAGGATTAATAAATCCAATGAGGCTTTAAAAGCGTTAAAGGTTTGTGCCTATGGCGTTCAGTTGGAAGACATAGGCATATATTGTATATTACGATTTTAAAAAGCTATTTGTCAAGAACTTTTTTTAAATGCCGACCTTAAGAAAATTCTGCTTATCTACTTTGATAACATCCATATCGAAAATTCTTAAACCTTTATGGCAGATTTCTATTGATGTTGTTTCCACCGGCTCACGGTTTACCAAGTCATAAAACAGTTTATACTCTTCTTCACCAAGACAAATAAAGCTTGGCGCATAATCGTGTTCGTCGATAAAATCTTGCTTCTCTTTCAAGATCCTATCACCAATTGGCGGCTGCATTGCGGCAACCAAATACTTAATAGTATTGTTAAGCATGGCTTTAATTGTGTTGGGATGCATGGTAATCAAATTATTGCCCAAAAAAATTCGTCTATGAAAATTTTTGCCGTTTTTTTTCGCAGTAATCTTCATGGTAATGCCATTAACCATAACCCTTTCACCCGGATCAAACTCAATACATGCAGACACGAGAGCACCAAGCTGGGTACGCGCTTTTTTCAAAGCTTCAAAAATGATTTTTTCCATGATTCCGGTATGCTGACGGTCATTCCATTTTTCAATAGCTTTTTCTCTTGCGTCATCCACGGGAAATATCTTCTCAGCTCGTGGTCCAGATGCCCCGCAGATTGGGCAAATAACTGCTCGAGAGAAATGCCCACCTTCAAACTTACTTTTAATATTTTCATAAGTTACTGGCGTATTACAGTACCAACACGGTAATATTTTCATTCTTTTATTCTCCATTCGTCATCGTCAAAGTTAAAAAAATTCCAATCCCATTCCCATGGAAAGCATATTTCAATTGAACCATCGCATTTAAGGGTGGCGTGTATTCCACAAATTATCTGAGAAAACAATAAGCCGATTACATAGAATGGATGAAATGGCAACCCAATAATAAACGCCATTAAATTTTTAAAAAACCAATATGACTTATCCTGCAATGTTAAACCCATTTCCATACATCCTTTCATAGGGAAATTAATAAGCTTTTTTTGCCGTACTGATTATTATTCTTTCAAATGAACCGTTATATGATTATCACTATATTCGATTTCATATGTTGGAGTTATTGCTCCCCTGCGCAGTGGCTTAAATAATTCAGAATACCCAATATATTCAAAACGATTTATATACCATAGCATCTCAACCCTTACCGGTACAAATTTTAATAGTGCCAATGCATTTGCAAACTCTTTTGATTCGATAATTTTTGCATCAACATAAAGTTTACCAAGTCTTTCCTTTTTCAAACCTTTTCACCCCTTTCAAGTTTTTCCAGCAATGAAATAAAAAATTTTGCAGCACGTTTCAAAACTCTAATAATCAGTCTTGTATCTTCAGTTATTGACATTACACAACCTTCAGGCAATCGTTGGCTGTAACCGTTGCCACCATAAGATTGCAAACTTGATCGGGGAAATTTAAAAAATCAATATTGTTAAAATCCTTTTCCACTTCCACACATAATTGTCTAAACTGTTTCTCCCCAACAATGACGTACTGTGGATAATTTCTTTTTGCCCGACATAAATCAATCATTGCGTGAATTTTGTCAACAACCTTTTTCTCAAACCTTTTACACAATTCGTCAAGCGCTTTACAAAAATCTTTTTCTGACAGTTGTCCGTCGGGGATAACACTTTTTACTTCAGAACTTGTCTTACCCGTTTTTACGGTAAAAAGATACCACGGAGGGTCTTCTTTTGGAAAAAAATCAATATGGACCTCAATTTTCTTATTAATTCTTTTCTCTGCTTCTGCAACCAATTCTGTTAAGTTTACGCTTTCTGCTGTCATATTTCCTTTCCTTTCCTACAAATCTCATCAAGCAAACATCCGGTAAAGGCACTGATGCTTGTTGACGAAATTAAAATTATTATCAGTATGAAGCTGATTATTGACTTAAATATCTTCTTTAAGTTTTTCATTTTCAATATTAGTACGCTCCACTTGTTGCAGCTTCTTTGTCCAATGAAGAATCTTGTCAATTACGTAACAAATCAAATATACACAAACGATCCAATCAAAAATATTTCCAAAATAATTCATGAATTCTTGCATTAAATTTTCTCCTATGATATATATTTAATCCATCCAAAGCGCTACTAAATAACATATTCCAGCAGCCACACCAACTCCAAGAAAAAATAACGCAATGTAGCAACCCAAACATTCTACCATTTAAAGGCCCCCTTTTATAACAATTTTTTGACAACACCTTTATTAAAAAAAATTTTCCTTACAAGATAACCTTGCAAATAAGCAAACGCTTCTTCGCTACTCTCACTATGAATTACATTTTTAACTCGCATTGCAGAAGATACGGCATGAAAGATTTCATGCATAATTGTCGGTAAGTACCATTTTTGAGTCCAGATCCATATCGCATATCCAAAATCATTGGACTTAAACGTATTTACCTGTCCGACAATAACCGGCTCAGGCTCATCAATTTCACAGTTTAAGCGCTTTTCGACTTGCTTAACATACTCACTTGCCGACACGCCAATTGATACAAAAAAGTTGATGCCGAACACTTCACAAAAAATTTGTTTTGGTTTTTTCATATTAGCTTGGCACCCATCAACGCTTCTTTTACAGCGTCTTTTATTGTTTTGTTTCCACCATGAAGCCACCAACCGTCATAGAGATGGCCACCGCCTGGGGTTTCAACGGTGATATAAAACGAGTTATGTGATTCTTTTTGAATTGACAACAAACAATTTTTATATTCCCCCTCAAAGGCATCACTCGTCATTACATCTATTTTGTCGATTCTACAACCTTTTTGCACTTGCAATCTTTTTTTCATTATTTTTTAATCCAGCCATAAACGATGTTATAAGCATAATTTTTTGCTGTCCACCAATCATCGCCATAAACGACATACGACATCAGAATATACGACCAATAATCAAGTTTTCTTTTGATAGCCATCAGCATACCAGCCACCCCCTTTTAATGAGAAACTACATTGTGAAATAATACGATACATTTTTCCAGTGCAAACACATCGTATATTTTTTGGCCGATCATTAATCCTTTGATCAACCTCTATTATTTTCCTGCATTTTTCACATTGATATTCATATATTGGCATCTAACAATCTTTCATGATATCCAGACAGATCAAGCTTATAATAAACATCTTGATCATTATAAAAATCATCTTCCATCATTTTTACAAAGCTTTTCATACTTTTTACAAAGCTTTCAAAGCTTTGTATACCTGGCTGAAGCTGCAACGCCACTGCTCTGTTTTTCATGGCTTTATCCGTCCAACAAAAAAGGAGATCGCTGCAAAATGAATCCTCACTTCTAACAAGCTCCACCTTTGCAAGAATAGGAACGTAATATTCTTTAATTCGTTCCCCCTCAAATAAAAAAGTGTGCCAACAAGTCGGTATAGGACATTGAATCATATCACCAACCTTTGCAGAAACCGGCCCGAAAGCGTGCTTGCATTTTGGACATTTAAAAATTCGTTTAATTCTCATCCCGCATATTCCCTTCTATCTTTAAGGTTGGCCATTTGAGTACAAATTGCCTGCATTTTTCTCAATATTGAATCAAGATCCTCACCGTCGTCTACACCCAAGCTAAATCTGTATGGGCCGTCAGTGAATGATATTGATATTCTTCCATCATAATAAGTTGCTGATATTTTCATTTTTTTTCATTCCCCCCATGTAATTGTCTGCCAATTATCTTTTACAGCAACATTTTTAATACGCTCATGCGCCTCTATCACGCGCCAAGCACACCAATTCCTGAACCACGCTTTGCAATAACATTTTTCAAACGTTCGAATAGACAATGCGGCATGTGGACATTCAAGGAACTGCGTTAACGCACTGTTGGTTTTGCTCATTTTTCCTTATTCCTCTTTCTTATTCTGAATATATTTTTTTCCTTGCACCAATCAGGGCAAAATTAGTATAAAACATATTACTTATCTGTTTCTGTTGACGGTCAAGTTGAAAATTGATCCAATCAGGATAATTACGATGTTTATAGAAAGACATCATACGCTTTGATGTTCGCAGTGCTTCGGCAATATCATATATTGAAAGCTGTTCCATGGTTTTTTCTCCTATTTGCCTATCTTGACAGTTCTGTTGACCAGCTGCTACCATACTCCTTTTTCATTTCATTATAAAATCTTAGGCAAGCATCAAAACCTTGTGGCGCTAACTTTTCATATTCGCTGCGGAAATCACCATTTAATATTCTAAACACATTATCCTTATATAAGGCTGTTTCGGGTCCGCCAGTATCGGATCTAAACCCATATATGATCTCACCGGGCTTCGCCTTATAGCTAATGTAAAAACCATCAGCTTGCAATACATGATTCGTTCCATATGGATTTTTTTTAAATTTCATACGATTATCTCCTTTTCCCTTATTGTTATGGCAGAATACAAACACCATACCATATATAGCAGTATGAGTCAACACCAAACACTATGTCCAGCCACGCTTATTCGGCTTTTTCTTACTGCTTTGATGCATATTTTTTATGCCAAGCATGGTCCTATGATTCACGCCCAATGTCCGGAAAGCATCGGCTGCATTGGATGCCCAATCATGTAGTGGTGTTTTCCTATAGCATGCAAGACGAGGATTCCACTCTTTTCTGTATGCTTCAAGCGCCTTCACTCCAAGCGCTGTTTTTTCTTCGTCAAACCAGCAAATAGGTAGTATTGCTCTGACCATATCTATTCCGGAGCCTATGCCGAGCCTTGGCGAAACCCGAAATTTAATTCCTAATTTTTTAGCTGAATCAATTCGACTGCCAGGCGTACCAAGCTCCTTTACATCGATATCATGTGGTGCCCAGTGCTGACCATAGCGGTAACCTTTTTCATCAAGTACATCCGCATAATGTTTCAGCCATTCGCCAGAGTTTTCGTAAAAATCAATAACGTGTATTTCGCGCCCAACATCTTGCGTGAACCAGATTACCATTGTATCGTCCATGCCAAGATCCCACCATGTATCAACCGGTATCGCTTCTTGGTATGGCACACTACAAATTCGTTTTTCCTTTCTAATTACTTGGAACTGACGTTTATAGTAAGTCCCTTCAATGCTCGCTTGAAAAGCTTCCTCGTATGTTGTTGGATGCTCTTGCTTCATGTCATCACCCTGGGTTTCTTGCTTTTTTACGTACCAGGCTTTTTGTTCAGCATCCAATTTGATACCGTGCTTTATTTCTAACTGTTCAAAATATTCTTTTTGATAATTCTGAATTACAATTCCTTCGCTATCGATTCTGTTTTTTCTATCTTGGTTCCAGCCAAAGAAATGTAATTTATAATCCAATTTTGACAATGGCCGGCCAGAATCCTTAGCTCTCCGCGCAGTTTCACAAATATCATAAAATAATCCCTCGCGCCCCTCAGCCGTTGATTCAATCATGACGATTGAGCCTGGATGGACAGTGTTTAATGTACCGGTTTTTATTTCCTTCGCCACGTCCGGACGTTTCGCGCAGATTTTACCCAGCTCTGATATATGACAATATTGAAATGTTCCTGAACGTCCGGATGATAAAACTCGTATACTTGAACCGTTGCTGAAGCGGAGATGCTTGCCGGTTTCTTTTACAAGCTTGATTTCATTTTTTAAATTTTGATCCAGTTTTTGATATGGTGAATAAATATTACGGAAAAATATATTTTCAGCATCATCGCGAGTCTGTGCAATCACAATAGCTGATAGATTCGGGACAAAAAGCGCAAGGTCAAGTCCATAGACTTGACAAAAAGTTGAAATTCCATGCTGCCGTGACTTGGGAATCACGTTCATGTAATGCATATTCAGGTATAAAAGCTTTTGCGTCGGACGCATAAGAAACTGGACTTCGTCACCATGTTCGTTGACAACGCGATACAAGTTATCGATTCTCCAACGCTTATCGCCAAGTAAGCGCCTCAGCTCTTCGCGTGCTGCTACTTCAGAATTTTTGACAGCTTTCATCTGTTTTCTTCTTTATTTTTCTTATACGTATTTCAGCACAATATTCCCCGGCTGGCAAACAGTCCTCAAGCGAGTCAAACGGCTCGTGCGTTACATCAACAAGGATTATACCTCTACCACATGGTCGAATATATATCTCACCATCATATTTGAATTCTGTCCTTGGCTTGTCCATATTTTTTTTCCTTTTTTTAGTTGGTCGGGGCGAAAGGATTTGAACCTCCGACCCCCTGCTCCCAAAGCAGGTGCGCTCCCAAACTGCGCTACACCCCGATGTTGTTTTATTCATCATCTTCAGGTAATAAACTCTTATTTTTATTAGCTATTTCAGCAAGCAAGTCGGCTAATGGTTTTTTCAAGTCGTGTTCAACTTGCTCCTTGAACATGCCAAGATGTTTCCCAAGAATTTCACGGTTGCCTTTCTTGTCCGGAATTTTATATTTGTATGTTGTTGTGACATTTCCAGTTTTTTTGTTGACAAATTCGATTACTTCAAATCCTGCAAGCTCAAGAGCTGTATCATCATCAAGTTCGGTCGGTTTTTTTAACGTTCCGTCATCGTTATATAATTTTCGAATATCGAAGCCAATAGCGCGTGACAAACCTTCTGCAATCTCTTCAATTGTGAGTACGCCAGTTCGTTTAGCGAGCTTTTCTTGAGCCTTTTCAATGGCTTCAGCAATTTTAGGTTTCTTCAAGTTTTCATGCCCAATAGCATCAGCCGTGTTTTTGCTGTATTTTGCACGAATTGCGGCCTGTGTTGCATTGAAATCAACAAGATATTCTTTTACAAATAGCTTTTGCTTGGCCGTTAAGCCTCTTTCTTTCTTAGCCATAATAAAACCTCCTTGTACTTACAATTATACATAACCACTATATATTGATATATAAAAAAAAACAACATTTTTTTCATTTTTTACTTGTAATATTTACACAATCGTGATATAAAATATATAAACAATAAGGGAAAGGATTTTAAAGTGGGAAACAAGCAAATCATGAAAAAAATAATGTCAGCGCCAAGCCATCGCATTATTTCAATTGGCCATTTCTGTATTCGTCGATTAAATGATAAGTGTTTGGATGTCCTATTTAAGGATAAAAACTTTAGAGCAACAAACGGTGAAACATACCGTTTTTTAACTTGGAATCGTAGTTTTACCAGATAGAAGCTCATAAATCATAAAAAATGAGCCACAACATGAAAGGCGGTAAGTGATGAAACACGTAGAGACAATCAGATGCAAGGTGACATTCTTTAAACCTATGTTGGTACATACTGATTTTATTAGAGCGTATACAAAATCAAGATTGAAGAAATACGTTGAACGTGCCTCGAAACAATATGGGTGTACAGAATATGTAATAGAGCCATGCATAGAATACGATTTTTTTCGCAATAGAACGCATGCAATAGTTGATTTAAGGGTGGGGATATAAATTGGGAAAAAATATAACCTTTTCATAACCAAAAAAAAAGCGGTGAGTGATGGTAAAGTTTGAAATCGAACTAATGGATTCTATTATAAAGTTTCTGGAAGAAAAGATGAAAACAGCAAGGCCGGAAAGGATAGACACAATTAACGGCTATATCAATAAAATCACCAATGAAATAAAGGAGCTTGGAAAAAATGCTAAAAATCGACAAATTATGATGTGGACCTTGGCATCACAGTTATAGACAACGATATGCTCGTAAGCTTTACGAGTTCAAAGGCATCAGTCAGTATCTGCCTGTTTGGGCAATAAGTATTTAGTTTTAATGAAAATATAGGAGAGTTTAGAATGCTAAAAATTGACAAAAACGCATACATGATAAGAATAGAAGGAAAAGCAATTTTTTTTCGAACAATTAAAGGAATGCGAATATTTCGAAGGAATTGTAATAAATTCCTCACAACAGATTTTTCTATGTATGAGGGGAAGTTGATCACGGTCCAATACTGTAATATAGAAACATACACCGGTAAAGTTGTCGCTTGCGATATGGACATTGGAATCACAGTCGTAAACAATAATAATCCATCTCATTATTTATACTGCGTAACAGGCCCATTTGCGGCAAACGGGGAAGATTTTAGCCATGACAACCATTATGTGAATTTTTTCCGTCGTATTGAAGAAATTGAACAGGGAGAGATGTTTTTTTCAATGCGCGATGTGTGTGCATCCATGAATTGTCCGGCACCGTCTGCCGAAACCTGTCCATTTGGGCAGTGAGCATTTAATTTAATTATAGAAAGGAACAAAATAAATGAAAACAGATTATAGCTGTTTAGAAGGACGTGTCATTGATTGGTACAATGATGGGTTGTACTATAGAGGTCTTGTTGTGCTATGTGATTACAGTCTTGGCATCACAATTGTAAACAAAGAGGATAAGAAAGACAACCTAACATGTATAAACGGACCCAGCAGCCCAAACACAGTAGAACGCGATCACATTTCCAGGGTTTACGATGAAATCTTTTTCAAAACAGTTGCAATGATCAGTCGCGGAGTTTACATCGGTGAAGAAGGTATAAATGAGAATACAACAAGCCGTGGTTATGGCGTTATGTTTGAATATATGGCAGGGTGCCCAACCGGGTTATAATAAAAAGAGACGAAAGGGGAAACCATCATGAAAAAAAACTATCGACACGACATTTTTGATGAAACCAGCACATGCCCTAAATGCAACAAGCCGTTAAAAAAACGAATGGTTGAAGCTAAAAAAGCCACACCGTTGTGTTATGGATGCTACTGCAAAGCTGAGGCATTGCGCGGCCATACAATCAACACTAAACCGAGACAGGCCCGTATAGAAACCGGTATTCCAGTAAAGAGATTTATATGAAAAAATCAATTTTATTAGAAAAACTCCACATAGCACTTTGGCGCTGGATTGCCATAACCGGCAAACATAAACGCTTTTGGCCTGGCTGGAAAAATAAAAAAGTATGGGCTATTTTCACAAGGTATCGCGCATCAAACAACCACTGTTTTTTATGCGAAAAATACGTGGATTGCAACGAGTGCCCATTGTATAACCAATTCAGTTGTGGATTATACAGTAATTGGCACGTTGCGCACCTTTTGGGCAAAAAAGGAAGAAAAAAGAAAAAATACCGTGATTTTGCAATGTACTATGCATTAGAGATTGCAACAATTTTCTTTAAGAAATAGGGAGAAAAAACCAATGATTAAGATTGAGAATATAGAAACGAGAGAGTATGAAATAATAGAAATGCATGAAATGAGACCGCTACAAGTGGGCATAATCGTTCAAGCATCACACTCTTACTATGGCGATATTGTGATGAGAACTGCCAGTCAATCTAAATTTGAAGTTATGAACTTGACAAGTCCAAGATCAAATAATTGTTGGATGGGGTATAGCTGCTCTATTAAAGTAAGATTGCTTGCAAAGAATGAAACAGTAACTATCAAACTTTTTAACGATGAGTAAACAAAATGAAAGTGTACGAAAGCTATATAGTGGAAACTATTGAAAACAGTGTAAAAAACACTGTTCCGTTCAAGAGTCTAAAACGGGCCACGTCATTGTGTGAACTTGAAAAAACAGCATGTGAACAAGTC
>Ga0180433_10010408_pt1 | contig 11198 bp, 6 predicted proteins | sample SS_ome_8_FD_132980 | JGI IMG/M metagenome (GOLD analysis project Ga0180433, IMG submission 132980) | Hypersaline lake sediment archaeal communities from the Salton Sea, California, USA - SS_1_D_1 metaG | ecosystem: Environmental > Aquatic > Non-marine Saline and Alkaline > Hypersaline > Sediment... | reverse complement strand
GCTATAATGATCATATGTCATATTTAATCTTACATGAACATTCAAATTTGTTAACTCAAAATATCCATCGTTTGTAAAATTAAAAGGTACGGTTATATTATTGTTCTGCTTTGTTGTTGCATCAAAATTAAATATTATAGGTCCGTCAGGTACACCTATATTATCAGGATTGCTTATTATTGTAATTGCGGATAAACCACCTAATAATGATACTACAGTTAAACATATCGTAAAAAAATAAAGAAAAATACGCACAACTAATCTTATAATTCGGGAAGTCCTCATTTTATCACTTTAAATTCTGTGTTAATTTGATAAAGTAATTAAGACAATACCGATTAAAAACTTTATAATTTTTATCGGCTTGTGAAATTTAATTTCCCACCAGCAAGTATTATATCTCGTTCACGGTCGGAAAGATCGTGTTTAACATTAAACTCATAACTTTGAGTAATATTCTTAACGGATATGATATTTTTTGCCTTAATTAAAGAATTGCGAATATCTTTAATTTCTAAAACATCATTCATCCTAATTTTATCATAACTTTGTCCATCAACAAAAACTAATGGAAGGAGTCCAAAATTTACCAAGTTATCACGATGAATACGAGCAAACGATTTTGAGATTACAACTTTAATACCTAAAAACATTGGTGCGAGTGCAGCGTGCTCTCGACTAGAACCCTGACCATAATTTTCTCCACCAACAATTATACCTCCTCCTGAATTTTTAGTTTTAAGTGCACGAGCAGCAAAGGTAGGATCTACTTGTTTGAAAACGAATTCACTGATTCTTGGGAGATTCGATCTAAATGGTAATATTTTTGCACCCGCAGGCATGATATCATCCGTCGTAATGTTATCTCCAACTTTAATTAAGACTTTAATATTTGAGAACGCCTCAGGTAAAGGATAAAATTCAGGTAGTGGTGCTATATTGGGGCCTCTAATTATTTCTATATTCTCTGAATCAAGTGGTGGATCAATGATCATCGAATCATCAATACATATTGAATTTGGCACCTTAATTTTAGGATGAGTTCCCAACTTTCTAGGATCTGTTATTTCTCCAAATATCGCTGAAGCTACTGCTGTTTCTGGGCTTGCTAAATAGAGTTTAGCGCTTTCTGTTCCACTCCTTCCATAAAAATTACGGTTGTAAGTTCTTATAGAAACAGCATTTGTTTTTGGTGCAAAACCTATTCCTAAGCATGGGCCACATGCGGCTTCAAGCAATCTTGCTCCAGACAATAAAATATTTCCTAAAGCTTTATTTTTACTTAATTCAATAAGAACTTGACGAGAACCTGGAGATATAGCTAAAACAGTATCTTTATGAATCTTTTTATCCTTAAGTAAAGCAGCTACAGTTAACATGTCTTTAAGAGAACTATTAGTACAAGATCCGATGGCAACTTGATCAACTTTAATCCCTTCTACTTCAGAAACTGGAACAACGTTTCCTGGTGAATGTGGTTTAGCAATTAAAGGTACTAAATCTGAAAGATTTATTTCTATAACTTTAGCAAAATCGGAATCTACTCCTTCAGGAATTTCAATCCAATGATCCTCTCGACATTCTAATTTCAAAAATTCTTTTGTTTTTTCATCAGAGGGAAAAATTGAGGTTGTTGCTCCTGTTTCAGCACCCATATTTGCAATAGTTGCTCTTTCTGGAACTGATAAAGTTTTCACTCCAGGACCGAAATATTCCAAAATGCAATCAACACCTCCTTTTACATTCAGTCTCCTTAGAACCTCTAGAATCACGTCTTTTGCGGAAACAAAATCAGGTAGAGATCCAACTAATTTTATTCCTATTATTTTCGGAGTCTTTAAATAAAATAAACCGCCCCCCATAGCAACTGCAGCGTCTAATCCCCCAGAACCGATAGCAAGCATTCCAATCCCTCCTGCTGTTGGTGTATGGGAATCGGCACCTATTATTGTCTTTCCTGGTCGTGCAAATCGTTCAAGAAAAACTTGATGACATATTCCATTACCAGGTCTTGAAAATTTAATTCCATATTTCTCTGCTATTGAAGCAAGATAGCGATGATCATCAGGGTTTTTAAAATCTGCTTGTAAAGTATTATGATCTACAAAAGAAACAGATAATTCTGTCTTAACCTTGTTTAACTTCATGGTTTCTAATTGAAGATAAGTCATTGTTCCCGTAGAATCTTGAGTTAATGTATAATCTACTTTTATTCCGATTTCTTCCCCAACTTCAAAATTCCCATCAATTAGATGTGATTTTAAAATTCTTTTTGCTATTGAAGTCATTTTTTACGATTGCTCTATATTAAATTAATTCATCAATATTGTTAAGTGCAATATAAGAAAAAAGAAAAGTTTTTTGAAACGGTTGCAACCGAAAATCGCTAATCTCCTATCCTTTTCAAGATTAGGTCATATTTTTTTGTTTAAATTCATGCTTCTATTTTTAACACTAACGAGTGTTTTTGCTTTCTTAATATTTTCCATGATTTTACATCAACTACCATATTAACATTATTATGCCCGATTTCATTTAACAAATTTTTATCTATATAAAATTCAAGATCCAATTCGTCTACTTCGATATCAGTCCATTTTTCAAATCGTTCATTCTTGTTAACATGTTCTACATGCGTCAATTGTATTAGTTCTTGACAAAACACTCCTGATCAAGATCTTGTCATTTGACGATAAATAACGATGGCTAAATCTTCTTTATTTATCGTGTTGGCGTTATTGTTTAAGTAATCATTGATAATATTCGATGCTTCACTCGTAACTTTTAATTTAATTAATTCTCACCAAGTAAATTATTATTTTTTAATAGGTATTATTGCATTAATTGAATAAGAATTTGAAGAAAAAGCTTTAGATTATATTTTAAAAACACATTTCTATTCAATATTATAAATTATTCCCGTGAAATTTTATTCAGTTTTGTCTTCATTTATATTATTAGATTTGCAGGGGGCACCTGCAATCACTAACCTTCTAACATTTTCAAGGTTAGATCATCTTTATCCATATACATTTGAGTTTTTTTTCATGAACAACATTCCCATTTGTTTTCCGTTCACTTCTCCAATAACAACATCGATAAATAATAAGTCTTTCTTTTCCATTTCAGGAATTAAATCTTTTTCGATGTACACTTGAACATTAGGTTGCCCTTCAAACTCAGTCCATTGTACAAATTCGGGATAGTCCTCAAGAACCTTATATTTTTCGACTAATTCAAGTACATCGCCGCAAAAAGCCATAGTTCAAGTCGAAGAAGAATAGTAAAAAATAGCAACGACGAGTTCTTCTAAATCGCTTTCTTGTAGATAATTCTCTTGTTGTTCAATAATATATTCCAATGCGGATTTTGAAAATGAAATCTTAAATGAACATCACCACCTTAAAGTTATTTTGATGGGCTTTGCTATACTAATATCTATAAATGAACAAAAACTTATCTATACTAATTATTAAAAATTTTTTAGAATAATCTAATGAAAAAATTTTTAGAAAAATTATAAAAAATAATGAATAATGATGGAGACAGTCAAAGCACATTCAACAGAAGTTAATGAGCTAGTAAAAGTCATGAATACTTCAACGGAGAAGGGATTATCAGAAGCAGAGGTAATCTCTAGAATTGAGAAATACGGTAAGAATGAATTAGTAAAGGAAAAAGGAAAGACTGCGTGGCAAATCTTTTTAGGACAATTTAAAGATTTTCTTATATACTTATTGATGTTTGCTATTACAATTTCAATCATAATTGGGATTTATGAAGGCTCAAGGAATCCAGGTACATGGCCTTCAGAATATACGGACGCAATAGTAATATTGGCGATACTAATAGTAAATGCCATTTTAGGTTTTCGTCAAGAATATAAAGCGGAAAAATCGCTTGAAAGTCTTAAAAAGCTAGCACCTCATTTTGCTAAAGTTAAACGAGATGGGAAAGTACAAGAGATAGCTGTTGAAGATATCGTCCCTGGCGACATAGTCTTAATTGAAGAAGGAGACAAATTTCCTGCCGATATTCGCCTTTACAAGGAATTTTCACTTTATGTAGATGAAGCTATCTTGACTGGAGAGTCAAAACCCGTGAAAAAGCAATTAGCAATCGTCGATGAACAAGAAATTCTTGCTGATAGAACTAATTTGGGATACATGAATACAATAATTACGAGAGGAAATGGGGAAGGTATTGCTATTGGTACGGGTATGAACACGGAGATTGGAAAAATTGCAGAGAAATTACAAGAAGAAGAGGTAGAACTCAGTCCATTTCAAAAAGAAGTTAATAAATTTGGGAAAGCCCTGGGGATTTTAATCTTAATAATCTGTGCTGTAGTGTTTATAATTGAACTGGTGATAGTTCTTATTACTTCAAGAGGAGTTATTACTCCCGAGCATCTTGATGAAATCATTGAAGCATTTGAAATAGCAATTAGTCTAGCGGTATCTGCCGTTCCAGAAGGGCTTATCGTGGTAATTACAGTTGTCATGAGCATAGGCATGAGAAAGATGGCAGATAGGAACGCTTTAGTAAGAAAATTAAACGCTGTAGAAACATTAGGAAGAGTAAATATCATTTGTTCCGATAAAACGGGCACGCTCACCAAAAACGAAATGACTGTAGTGAAAGTATTCCTTGGAGGAAAGGAATACGATGTAGAGGGTGTTGGTTATGCTATTGAAGGAAAAATTATAAAAGATGGAAAGCCAGTTTCAGTTACTCCAGAAATGAGCCGGTTTTTAGAAGTAGCAATGTTCTGTAATAACTCAAATGTTCACCTTAAGGATGATGGTACAAAAGATACAGATGTTGTAGGCGATCCTACTGAAATCTGTTTTAAAGTTCTAGCAATGAAAATGGAACTTGATACTAAATCTGAAAAGATTAATGAAGTACCATTCAGTTCAGATAGAAAGATGATGTCAGTTGCCGTCAGAATAGATGGGAAGTTATATTCTTTAATTAAAGGTGCACCTGATGTTTTGCTGCGAAATGCAAGTAAAGGGATCCTTAATGGAGAAGAAAAGCCAATAAGCGAAGTAAAAGATATCATCCTTAATAAAAACGAAGAATTTGCTAAAAATGCTTTAAGAGTATTAGGAATTGCCTATAAACCTTTAAATGAGGGCTTTTCAGAAGAAGATATGGAAAAGGATTACATTTATCTTGGATTGGCCGGAATTATTGACCCTGCAAGAGACGAAGTTAAAGATGCTATAAAGGAAGCAAGGATGGCGGGTATCCGGACTATTATGATTACTGGAGACCACAAAATCACTGCTATCGCAATTGCGCAACAAATTGGTTTAACTGAATCAGATGAAGCAATTACTGGTGTTGAATTAGAAGCCATGGATGATGATGAGCTTCGGGAAAGAGTTAAAACTGTTGATATTTATGCAAGAGTATCTTCTGAACATAAATTAAGGATCTTAAGAAGACTAAAGGAATTAGATAAAGTAGTAGCAATGACGGGGGATGGAGTAAATGACGCCCCTGCAGTGAAAGGAGCGCATGTAGGCGTAGCGATGGGCCTTAAAGGTACGGAAGTTACTCAAGAAGCATCTGAAATGATCTTAATCGACGATAATTATGCAACAATCATTAACGCTATTGAAGAGGGAAGAGGAATATTTGAAACAACAAAGGGTTTCTTCAGATACATGTTAAGCACGAATTTTGATGAAATCTTTTTAATTCTTACAGCCTATATTGTCATGAATCTTATTCCATGGATCTTTATGGCTTTACCAGTTGAACCAATTCAAATTTTATGGCTCAACATCGCAACAGACGGCATCCCTGCTATGGTTCTTGGTTTTACACCAACAGATCCGGATGTTATGAAAGAGAAACCGCGCGAAGGATTTACCTTATTACCAGAGATTAAAGGACCTGTCCTTTTTCTAGGCATTTATACATCAATTACGGACATTACGCTCTATTTACTCTTATGGTCTGTTCTAATGCCAGCTTGGGCTCAAGCAGGAATTGATCCACGCTTAACAATGGATTTTCTAACGGCAGGTTCTGCATCTAATTTATATGCCATCCAACTAGCACAAACAATATTGTTTACAAATTTGGTTGTATGCGAACTATTATTTGTATTCACTTGTACTTCGAACATTAAGCCATTTTATCTCTTTCCAAATAAAAAATTATTCTGGGCTACGGGCATCTCACTTGTATTACAGCTCTTATTACTTTATACACCATTAGGCATAGCATTCCATGTCGTCCCGTTATTACGCGGGGAATATTGGTTAACACTCTTTATCGCAGCCTTTAGCGTGTTTCTCGTAGACGAAGTGAGAAAGTATAGACTTAGAGTGAAGAAAGGCATGAATACTTTTCTCAGGAAATAATTTATTTATTTTTTTTTATTTATTACTAACTTTTTTATATTAAATTTGCACTTTAAGTAATTATTAAAAACAATAATTTAAGGAAAAATTAAGATGGAAATAGGAAGTATTGAAAGTGGTAATGTCATTCTTAAAATTTTGACAACTAATACTGTTAGTTCTACTTTATTAAATGAAGAGAAATTTCAGGGAAAAGTCGTACAACCTCTTACAAATAGCAGTAAATTCGTAGCAGAACATGGTTTAGCGATGAGTATTGAAGTAAAAGAGAATGACGAGAAGAAGGTATTTTTTTTAGATACTGGAGGACCTAAACAATCCATCATATCAAATGTGGAGTCAATGGGTTTAGATTTCAGCGTTGTTGATAAATTAATATTAAGCCATGGACATGTTGACCATTTTGGTGGATTTATTGCCGTTCTCCCAAAATTGAAGGAAGGCTGTGAATTACTTTTAAGTCCGGAAGCCTATAATCAGCATATTATTTTAGTCTCAAAATCTGGAGAGAATTATCCTCCTGAGGTATTAACGGAGAGATTCAAAGAGTTACAAAAAGAAAATGCGTTTAGTTTTAATTTTAAATTACCTCCCTTAAAAAAAGCTTTAATTGAAAAATTTGCGAGCGAAAATAATCTTAAAATCGTTGAAACAAGTGAACCTATAAAGTTAGCGGAAGGTATAGTTACTAGCGGTGAAATTGAAATATTTGACGATAATGAAATTACAAAGGGAATGTACTTAATGAAAAGCCGCAAGGAATTTGCGAAAAACACGTTTAGAGACGAGATCTCCATTTATATCAATGTAAAGGATAAGGGTTTAGTCGTTATTTCAGGATGTGGGCACGCAGGGATCGTAAATACAATAAAACATGGGCAGAAATTAACAGGAGTAGATCAAATATATGCGGTGATAGGCGGATTTCATAAAGAATGGGAAAATACCAAGGATATTGAAGATACGGTAGAATATTTTGAAAAGATTAATCCTGAAATAACTTGCGGAATGCACTGTACTGGCTTTGAGTTTAACAAAATCATGGCTCGCCATCCTTCGCATGCTCTGGGAATTGTTGGAACAGAATTTCATTTATAAAATTAAGGGTAAAATAAAAAAAAGGTCAATCAATCCTAAAAAAGCACTTAAAATTCGATTGAAATATCCATAATTTTATATTTTTTTCATAATTTAATTTAGTATTATTCTATGTCACATACGAGATAATGTAAATGAATGTTGCAGAAGTTTTAAAGAAAAAAATTGACGCTGGACAGAACGTTCTTACCGAATTTGAATCAAAAGAATTATTTCAAGAAATAGGTATTCCCGTTCCCGCCCAAAATTTAACAATTACTAAGGAAGAAACCATTTCGGCAGCAAAGGAAATCGGATTTCCAGTGGTTTTAAAACTCATGGCAGAAGACGTAGTACACAAGTCTGATTCTGGTGCTGTCAAGTTAAACATTAAGAATGAAGAAGAAACCAGGCAAGCCTACGATGAATTAATGAAAATTGAAGCTAAATCAGAAAAGAAAATATCTGTTCAGAAAATGGCTGATGAACCGATAACAGAACTCATAATCGGAATGACAACTGACCCTCAGTTCGGTCCTGCCTTGATGTTTGGAATTGGTGGAATATTAGTCGAATTATTAGAAGACGTCAGTTTTAGAATCGCTCCAGTTACAGAATATGACTGTAATGAGATGATAAGAGAAATTAAAGGATTTCCTATTTTAGACGGATATCGTGGCAAACCGAAAGCAGATATCAATGCAATCGTTGATACATTGATGAAAATCTCAGAACTCGTCATAAAGCACGAAGAGATCTATGAAATGGACTTGAATCCTGTTTTTACATATGAAAAAGGCTTAATTTGCGTAGATGCGAGAATAATCCTTAAAAAGAAAGAATAAATAAATTAACCCATTCTTTTTCACACTCATTTTCTAATTAATACATGCTATTCTAACTATACCTAATTTTAAAAATATCAATTTTTCTAAATAGTATTTATATGCTTAAATATTTTAATACCTATTGTTACACAAGATTGTTAAAATTAATCACGGTCTCAAAAAACTTTTTAATTAAACACATGGGGTATGTTCGAGTCATGAAAATAACTCAAAAAAATCGAAAATTATTTTTGGCGATTTCGTTCTTCGCTGCTTTTGCTATTACTTTAAATTTTTCATTATTTAATGAAATAAAATTGCTTGATAATAAACAAGAAACAGATTCAGAGGGTTTTATTGAGAAAATAAGAGGATTAAGCCTGGCAGGTTATGGATCTACTCATTCAGATGTAGGTGGGAATATCAACCTTACATTTCACCAATCTTATCTTAATACTAATACGATTCAATTTACTAACCTTAGCGATTCAAGCAATAATACATTTACCGTTCCGTGTCCGAATGAATCCACCTTCAATTCAAGCTTGACAAATTTCACTATTGAAAATATTAATGCTCCAAATAAAACATTGAATATTGAATTGGGAACTACAAGAACTCAACTTATAGTAGGTGGACGATATTACGGTTTCTCGTTCGAAGTTTTAAGCTCCTGTTTCCTACATAATTTTTCAATGTGCTTTTCGGAGGATAATATAGATGATACCGAAGTTAGGTTACAACTCTATAGTGCTGTTTATGATACTGGAGAGAATAGAATGAAACCCCAAAGCAATTTAAATTTATTTAGTATATTTCAATCAATTCCTCAGAATACTCAAGACCAGTGGTTTGACTTCACTCCTGATGTTTTTTTAAATATTTCAGACACGAACAATAAAACATTCTTTATCGTTGTTAATAAGCCAGGCTTAGAAGGGGACCCAATGTACAACTATGAAAATGACGGGGTTGATAATTCTGCGGTTTGGCGTAATGCAGGGAGTGGCTGGAATGATTATTATGATAGAGATGGATCTTTAAAAATTCACGTTGGTTTGGATGATAATACTCCAAAACCATCTACCATCAATATAACATTAAATAATGCGTCAGTTTTAGATATTGGATCGAGTAATGAAGGTTATTGTCTAACACAAAACCAGCAATATACCGATTCAGATGGAAATCTAGATTATGAAATGACTGCTGATTGGTGGGATGTATCATGCGATATTACCAGCTCTCGAAGTAATTATACTAAAAACGATATATCAGCAAGCTCAAAATTTACAGTACCGGAAAGTGGGCAAAATGTCTTTTGGAACGTTACAATAGACGAGAATGTGGATTGGTTCGATCATAGGTTAGATAAGAGTTATATTAATTTCACGATCCCTTCACAATGGAAAGAAATTAGCGTTCTTAACGGAGGGGATAATCAAACTATTTATATTACTTCCTCGAATAGCCATATTGTTACTTCGCTTAATGCAGGAAATGGTACATATTGGTATTTAAACGCAACATCATCAAACCTGCTTCAGGATATTTATGCTTATGTAGGAGGTATAGAGACATACGAAATCACCTATTCTAATAATATTAGCTTTAGTGTTAATTTTTCTATGAATATCGATATCAATATTCAAAATTTTGTCAATTTGAGTGTTTATGGACCTATACCACGAGATTTAAATTATACTGTTAAGAACGATACAATATGTTCAAGTTCGCTAATTTCATTTTCAAACTGGACCGTTGACCAGAATATAACTGAATATGGTTTACACTTAATTCAAGTGTTTTGGAGCAATGGTACGGATGCAGGATTTTTGGAAAAAGAGTTAACAATAATAGGAGAGACTGATTTATCAGTTGAAAACCCTTCTCAGAATTCTATATATGATTCTAACGATATCTTTAACATAACAATATATTTTGAAGATACAGGGCAAAATAAAGGGATTCCAAATGCAAATTTAGTAGAATATCGAATTAATGGGGGTAGTTGGACTTCTGACAATGTGAGAGATATTAAAAATGGATATTATAATATTACTCTCAATTGCAGCTCTCCTACTTTTGGAGCGTATGGTGATTTTAAGGTAGATATTAATATAAACAAGTCGTGGTATAACAATCAAACTACATCATTCGATTTTAAGATAATAGGACTTACAACTTCATCGATTGACTCGCCAGGATCGGGCCTTGATCACGATTCGAACGATATAATAACCATAACCCTGTCTTTTGACGATCTGGTCAAGGATACTCCATTGAGTGTTGCGGACATCGAATGGAAGGTGGGAGTGGCAGGGAGTTTCTCGAGCGACAACGTGTCGTACAACGGTGGTACGGGCAATTGGGAAGTCGTGCTCTACATGAGCAACGCCTTGTTCGATAACTACGGATCGTTCACGATATACTTCCAACTAAATAAATCAAATCATTACAATCAAACCGAGGAACTGGATATAAACATTATAGGACTCACGTCGTCTTTCGTTGACTCGCCAAGCTCGGGCCTTGATTATGATTCGAATAATATATTAACCGTAGTCCTGTCTTTTGACGATCTGGTCAAGGGCACTCCATTGAGCGTTGCGGACGTTGAATGGAAAGTGGACGTGGCCGGGAGTTTCTCGAGCGATAATGTGTCGTATAATGGCGGTACGGGTAATTGGGAGGTCGTGCTCTACATGAGCAACGCATTATTCGACGGTTATGGATCGTTCACGATATACTTCCAACTGAACAAGTCGAGTCATTACAACCAAACCGAGGAACTTGACATTAACATAATTGGTTTAACAAGTTCGGTAATTGACTCGCCAAGCTCGGGTCTTGATCACGATTCAAACGATATAATAACCGTAACCCTGTCTTTTGACGATCTGGTCAAGGG
>Ga0180433_10010407_pt1 | contig 11199 bp, 6 predicted proteins | sample SS_ome_8_FD_132980 | JGI IMG/M metagenome (GOLD analysis project Ga0180433, IMG submission 132980) | Hypersaline lake sediment archaeal communities from the Salton Sea, California, USA - SS_1_D_1 metaG | ecosystem: Environmental > Aquatic > Non-marine Saline and Alkaline > Hypersaline > Sediment... | reverse complement strand
CTACAACAACAAAATTGATGTGTGACTTTTCCGTATATTCACAAGGTTTACTCGTGTACCATGTTCTCATTTGTGCTGTGGTTCTGATTGGATTTTCACTGTCAAAAACAGGTACGGCTTTTGCCGTATTCTCTGCACGCAATCCATTCCAAATGTGCTGAACAATTTTATTAATATTCAACAAAATCAAGACTCTCTTTCTCAAAGGATCTCTACTGAATAAGTCATCATCGATAATAAGCTTTTTACTTTTGATGAAATTTTCGACCAGTCTGATTATTTGAGCCAAAAAGAGACCTTTTGATCCTTTCCAATTTGGTTTTTCACTGTTATAAATTCGCTTTGCTGTTTCAAATATTATTCTCTGAAGCCGGTATTTTTCTGCTGCTTTTTTTAGATCAATCTCTGATAAATATGCAGGAACAGGCTTGCCTTCGATTATAGAGGTTAGTTCTGTTTGAATAACTTTATCATAAGGATTCAAATGTAAATTATCTATTTTTTCGAGATGCAATTCAGGATGATAAGTATAGTCTATTCTAATAACATTAGGCCAAGATATCTCAAATTCTTTTTTATCTGGATCGGGTTCAATGGCAGTTTTTGGTTTAGGTGGAGGTGGAGGGACTCCTTCTCCACCCTCATGTGGAAGAAAAGTAAAAGGTACCCCAAAAATATTGACATATTCCGGCTCAAAATGACCCTCTTCTCCGACTTCATAACTTGTGCGTCTGAGGCCTCGTCCCACAACTTGCTCGCATAGAAGTTGACTAGTAAATGCTCGTAACCCCATAATATGTGTGACTGATTTTGCATCCCATCCTTCTGATAACATTCCTACGGAGATGACATTCTGTATATTTTCTCCTGGTTGCCCGATTTTTCCAACAGTATCAACTTGACGGCGAAGGTATTCTGCTTGTTCTTTCTTTGTCAATTTAATCTCATCTTTCTTCTTAGAGGGATAGTCTATTTGAATTTCTTCTTCCGAACTTTCTGCTTCCCGTAATACTTTACTGTCGATATGAAGTGTTTTTTCTGGATCGCAAAGTTCTTCAATCATAAATTCTTTATGATCAAAACTATGTTTAATTCTAGCGGCTGTTTCAGTCCGGTTTGCCACAGTAATCATTACCGGGGGCACTTTTTGACCGGATTTCTCCCATTCCCGTTTAGTTTCCAACCAATCCATTCCTAACAAATAGTAGGCGTTATGTACTAGATCAGGTAACGGTGATGTTTCCTTTGCTTTTCGGTTGATGTTATCCTTAACTTCAGGATCCATATAGATATGATAGAGTCGTGATTTTAATTCTTGAGTTTTTTTGCTATCATCACGGATAACCACTCTAGGAGTCTTGACCAATCCGGATTCAATAGAGTCATTAAGCCCAAAATCACTCACTATCCAATTATAAAGTGCTTCTTCTTCTGCCTTCTTTCCCGAAGGAGCAAAAGGCGTTGCTGATAGATCGAAACAACGTAGAATGCCACGACTTTTATGCAATCTATCTAATCCTCCGATCCAAACCGTGGCTTCTTCGGCACTGTCTTTCATATCTCTTTGCTTCAAATATTTCCCTCTGGCTTCTACATTTATTCTCCAGGCATGATGAGCTTCATCATTAATGACAATGAAATTACGGCTATTTGCCATTTCACCGAGTACTTCCCGAGTATATGCCTCGTTACTAAGTGGGCCTCTTTTATCCACACTTTTTTTCTTTTTTATTTGTTCTTCACTTTCCCAAGCTAATTTATGCCAATTTATGATTTTTATTCGACCTTGTCGCAATCTTTCAATTAATCCAACCGGTACTATATTGAATTCTTCATAATAATTGTCTTCGGCACTTGGATTTAAAACGGATAAACGACTTTTTACAGTAAGACCCGGAGCTACGATGAGAACATCTTTTGCAAATCGTGTATCTTGACGATTAGTAATTTTATTTAATAATTGCCAAACAATGAACATAGCCATAACTACTGTTTTGCCTGTGCCAGTGGCCATCTTACAGCACCAACGTGCAAAATCTCCCCCATCGCCGGGGATTTCAATACCTGTTTTCTCAGACTCAGGTGCCTCAGTCAACCATATCAATGTTTCTATGGCTTCCAGCTGACAGAAAAAAAAGCGTTTGTTTACTCTTTCTTCTGGGTTTTTCCAATGATTAAGTAGGCGTTTTGTAATTCCGGAAATCCCGGGATATTTATTTTCCCTCCAATTTTTAACCCTTGGGCGTATTTTTTCCACTAATTCAATCGGTCTGAAAATCCCAGGATCATCAAAGCCTTCACTTTCTGGTGTGGCTATAATGTATCCGGCAGGACGCCGTCCTTTTCGTTTCTCAAATGAACGGGTTTCACGATCATAATGCCAATGATATTTAGGTTCTTCATAAGGGGAATTAATAATTAATTTATCGATCTGTTTCATTAAATATTCATCCTTTTATCACTTGCTTTTTTACAATGGCATTACTCTTAAACTTTCAATCCCACGGTCATCAATAATTTTAATGGCTACTTTGGCGTTATCTCTTTTTTTGAAAGGAAGAGAAACGGTTCCTGAGAACGCCTCAATTTTATCCTCGTCAATTTCAGCTTTAAGATCTTTTGCTAGTTTATTCCAACCTTCTTTTTTACCTGCCATGGGGAAAAATACTTGTGATGGGAATAAACTGCGATCATCATAATTGGTATCAAGAAGCCAAGTAGCGATATTTTGTTTTCCTCCTGACTCTATATTTCCTGTAATAGGGTTATAATAATCAAATCCGAGTACTTCAACTTGAAATTTTTCTTTGTTACTTCCTTTATTTAAAATTTTAATTTCAACATCTGGCTGACCAATAAGCCAGAAACTTTCACTGGAAGACCGTTTCTTCTTTAAATCTTCTGTAAGTAAATCTGCATTCATCTGTACTTTTAATAACTGCATCCCAGTTATTTCAGGTTTCAATTCATCAATATCTTTAGCCGCTTCATCATCAAATTGAAATGCTGCAAACAAGAGGATATCCGGACTAAATGGCCTGGCTTCCTGCCAAGCATTTTCTACAATTCGTTGTTCCAAAGGTGCATGCTCTGGTCCGAAAACTATGAACAATTTTTGCGGATTATCCTCTTTGGTTTCTGCTTCGCATTGAATCCATTTGGCTCCAGACAAAGGCTCCACACGAGTAAACTCCAATTTTTTTCCCCCTTTACCGCGGACTCCTGTTTTTAGTAGCTCTTCTCGCCACTGTTCTTGACGAAGTGTTTCCCCGGAGCGTGCTACACTAATGCCATCTCCTTGATTTTCTTTTTCGATTTCTTCTAAAGATTTGGCTCGCATTGAGGGAACAGCTTCGATTGTAAAAGGACCGGTTATCCTAGCTTTATTTGTATCTATAATTGGTTGATCATAAAGAGTTTCTTCTTTTGGTGGTTCATTGTTAGCAATGGATTTCAAGGTGATATGTTGTGCTTTTTTATAAATAAACCCGCTGCCCACTCCTTCATCAGGATATGCTAGTTTATAATAGTCAAATGTCGCAGTCATGAGACGCTGTTTGGCGAGGAATAGTGATACTCTTGATGTGTCGCAAGTAATCCAACGTCGACCCCACTTTTCAGCAACAAATGCAGTAGTACCTGATCCACAAGTAGGATCAAAAACAATATCACCTGGATCAGTAGCCATTAATATACAACGCTTTACTACTTCTTCGTTTGTTTGGACTACATATTTCTTGTTGTAGGCTCCGACAGTATCTCCCCAAAAATTAGTTATTTTACTCAAAGGATAATCTGAATATTTTAATTTATATGTTACAGTATTCCCCTCCACAAACAGTCTGTTTTCTTTTAATAAACGGTTCATTCCCTTTTTTCCCGTAATCCAAGAACCCCCAGAGGGAGGAGAATAAGATTTACCTTTAATCTCAATTTCAAAATCATTTTCTTTAGAATACCCCGGTGCTTTCATTGAAACAGGTCTAAATATTTCAATATTTTTTGGAAGTAAGGAGTGGTCATTTAATTCTTTTGAATTCATTCTTTTTATAGATCCGTCTGGGATTTCATAAAATTTCCAATGGAAATCTCCTTCGATTGAAGTAAAATAATACAATTGTCTATATTTCAATTTTTCATTTTCTTTTCCATACCACAAAATATAATCATTCATTGAATCTAAATAGTTCGCTCCTAGTGGCATTGTCTTTTTTCTAAAAGGAATTAAACTAATAAAATTATTTTTACCAAAAACTTCATCTAACAATTCACGAACATGATGTATGTTTTCATCAGAAATCTGGACAAAGATACTTCCACTTTCATTTAATAAATCTCTAGATAAAAGAAGTCTATCACGCAGATATGTTAAGTATGAGTGAATACCTAATTCCCACGTATCTCTAAAAGCCTTGATCATCTCTGGTTCTGCAGTCAAATCTTCATCTTTTTTGTCCTTTACCTCTCGTTTATTCACAAATGGCTGAAAATTAGAACCATATTTAATTCCATAGGGAGGATCAATGTAAATCATCTGAACTTTTCCGAACATACCTTCTTTTTCCAAAAGTGAATTCATGATAATTAATGAATCTCCGGCAATCATTCGGTTGCTCCAGCCTTCTTTGTGCTTATAAAATTCAATGGCCTCACGCAAAGGCTTTTTTTCTGATTGAAATAACGATGGCTGAAAAGGTCCGGTATCTTCTTTCTTTACTGATTCAATAATTGTTTTTGGATCAATTCTTTCATGAACATGGAGGCTTTTAGTTAATATTTCAAAAGAACTATGTTCAGTCTTTCCTGCCCATTGTAATTGAGGGTCAAGATGAGGATCATATTGGTATTCTTTCTTTTCATGCTCAGTAGGGTCTGTCTTTTCGGATACTAGCCCTACCGGGGGGTTATTCAAACGTTTCTTATCAGTATGTTCGTATTGATTAATATCTTTCTGCCTTCTCTTTTTCCTAGACATATTTCACCTCATAATAATCGATCAAAAAATTCGTTCCTTAGATTCCAATTTGTTGGGAAAATCATTATATATTTAAAATTCTTTGTATTGATATCCAACAGATATGAGCTCATGTTTTGTTTGTTGTAATATTTGTTTTCTGATTTCATCGATTTTCCACCCTCTGATTGACTTCATTCACAATAATACACAGAACAAACATCTGCATCAACAAAAAATCTGTTCATTAACTTCTGTATTAAATTTGATTTTGAATAAAGGGATTAATTATAGGCAGATAAAGGAATAGATTTCTTTGTGCTCATTTATTATCTAATTCAACATAAATTTTGAAATAAAGAGGATAAATTCAATAACTAAAGATTGTTTTAAATGAAATTTCGTATTTGCTTTTTATGTAAATATAAGTTAATTTTACAGATAGATGGATTTTTATCATTAATGAGAAAAAGAATTGGGAATCTAAGATATTATGGATGATGATAAATACATAGGAATTGCACAAAAGTTAAGCGAAGTTGCCCAATTTCAACAGGAACAATTTGAAAAAATTATTCAGTCAGCCTCAATTGTGCAAATTTCTGCTTCTAGATCAATAGAATCGGCAATAAAAGAACTAGATAAAGTAAATACCCTGAAAAATACCTTGCCTCAAGAGGTACTTACAACTCCAGCAATAGAAATAGCGCGTCAAGCAAATTTAGCAATATCAAAAATTTCAATTTCCCCTATTTTAGAAGAGATAAACAAGAATCTTATTAACATATCCGATCAATGGAAAAAACAAATTTTATCAGTAAATCAAACACTCGGTGCATCTTTATTGGGAATTCAATCTCAAATTTCAAAAATTTCTAAAATTTCATTATTAGCGGAGAAATCGTTACTAAATGTTGATTTTAATCTCATAGGCAATCTTGTTTCAGGTTCATTAGATAAATGGAATTTAATTAAAAATAACCAACTTTCTTTTAATGAAAGTTTTACTTCTCTATTTGAATCTCTTGCTGAAAAACAAACATCTATTCTTGCCAATGTACCTGTCGTAAGTACAATACCTCCCATCGAGTTTTACAATAATAATCGTTATCTTGAAGTTTTAAGTATTATCGAAGAAGATAAATATATTGAAGTTCCTCTTGATTCTGAATTAGCAAAAGAGACAAATGAGGAATTAGAATCTTTATTAAGATTGTTAGATTTTTCTTTATTAAGGCTTTGGATAGGAGCAAAAGAATCTCTGAGTTCAGATAATCCTGATGCAGTTAGACATTTTTCCATATCTTCAAGAGAACTATTAACTCAGATAATTCATAAATTATCTCCTGATGATGAAGTTAAATTGTGGTCAAATTTACCTGAACATTATCACAATGGAAGACCAACAAGAAAAGCTCGCTTATTGTTTATTTGCAGGAGAATTAATAATGGTCAATTTAGAAATTTTGTAGAAAAAGATATTGATACTCTTTTGACATGTATTGATATTTTCCAAGAAGGAACTCATGCAATAAATACTCCTCTCACGTTATTCCAACTCGAAACCCTCAAGAACAGAGTTGATTCATCTATAAGATTTTTACTTAGAATTTGGCAAGAAACCAGAGATAGCTAATTTTTTTTCTTTTTAAAATATTTTATTTTTTTATTAACTAAAGATTGGAATAAAAAATTAGGTAAGATAAACAATATATCACGGAAGTTGAATACTCAATAGAAAAAAATTCTTGTCTTTATACACAAACACGAAAAGTTATGGATATTAGTTTATGATATTTTGTAAATATTGTTGAATGAAAGAGGGAGATTCGGAAATGAAAAAATATGAGGTGATAATCCCGTTTGAACCAATTGTTTTTGAAGCTTTGTCAGAAAAATCAATAACTAAATTAGCAAAGAGTTTCATTTTAGATGGAGTAAAAATTATTGAAAATAAAAAAGGAAATTTTTATATGGCATATATTAAAGTGCAAGCCAACAAGAGTAGCCAAGCTGAACTAATTGCAGTATATCGTATCGAAGAGTTTCTTCGGTTATTCGCGGTAAAAAATGATCTGTTTAGGATAATGTACTCTGGAGTAAAATCGAAAAAGATGGAAAATGAAGATCAAGGACAAACCTTTGAGGTGATTAAGAACGGAGAAAAGTCTTTTCATGCCCAAGTTAAAGAAAAGGTTGAGACAAAGGAACACATTTCTATTGAGAAAAGGAAAAACAATTTTAAATTTGAAGAGAGGTCTTTGAAATGGCGTGATAATTGGTATGATTGGTTGAAATTAGCTCTTGAATTAAACTATCTTGCCGTGAATAGCCAAAACCATGTTCCCTCATTAGTTCTAAGATATTCAGCTCTTGAAACAATCACTAATAATATTTTAGGTGGCCAAGAGTCATTATTAAAATATAAATTTAAAGAAAGAGGCAAAAAAAAAGATAAATTTCTTAAGACCGTAGAAAAAATATTTAGGAAATTTGGATTAGAAAATGAGAGTGGCCGTTTAATTAATAGAATTCTAGAAACTCATGCAGAGGGAAAGAATAATAGAATAGAAAAGGCCCTAAAAAAATTAAATATAGATGTTCAGACAAAAGACATCATTTTTATATCTAAAATGAGAGGAAAAGTCATTCATCCATTAAAACATTCAGACCATAATGATCTGAAAAAAGCTAATTTTCTTATTGAGGAATGGATAAAAAAGTCTCTCCAATTCCTACTTAGCAATCCATCAAATAAGATGAAGTAGTTGGAAAACCTTTGTACAATTCTTAAGTTAATTTTAAAAAATGAAAATAATTAAGAAATTACTGAAAAAAGAATACAAAATGACCCTGAATTTAGAGCCTTCTCAGCATGCCAAACTCGTAAAGGTATGTGCCGATTCACTTCGTAATACTACACGCCTATTGACAGCGAATTAAGAAAGAGAGGAATTTATCAGATATTAAAATAATAACTTCTATTGAGCAACATAGAGCGAAAATGTTTCTGGAATCAGTACCCTTACCTAGTCCATTGACATTATTAAATTATGTTACGCATAGAATAGAAATTGAACATGGACATGGAGAGAAAATTGATGATGCTCTCCTAAAAGAAGATATTGAAGTAGCTAGTGATTATTATAAAAGTATGTAAGCATTTTATCTCTTCTTTATTGCAGCTTGAATCCTTCTTTCTTCTTCCTTTTTTACCTCTTCTTTATTTGCCAATTCTGTTAAAGTTTTAAGCTTAGGATCCTTTGGTTTTCTTTCAGGAACTGATTTATCAAAGATTTCTCCATATCCGAGAATAGAATTCATTAACAAAACTCTATAGTCATGTAAAAAGCCTTGTATATTATTTCCATCCTCAAAAATTTTATTGCATCTGTTTTTGAATTCAGAAAATTTCTTATCTTCTTTTAGTTTATTTATATCAAGTTCATTAAAATATGTTTCAAAATTGTCAACAGCTTTTTTAAAGTCTTCTATTTCGAATTGGATATATTTTCTATAATGATCAAAATCAATTATTGATATTTCATATGCTTCTATTGCTAAAAGGAAACCTGTATACTTATTTGATAATATATTGTTTTTGTTTCTTATTTCTTTTAATACTTTATTTTTTTCAAAGCTAATTAAAGGAATATTTTTATGGAGATTATAATCACCTGGTAAAGATAGAAAAATAACTGAAAGCGCACTCAGTCCGCTTGATAATTTGTATATACCCTTATTAATCTCTTTGAAGGCATCAATCTGAATATTCTTTTTGATCTCGTATTTTAAAGCAGCCTGGTTATCTTTTCTTGCTTTTGTTAAGTGCATAATAGCTATTATTAATGCAATAAGCCATCCCAATGCTGTCGAAATGCTTAATATGAAATCATTTGTATTTAAAAAACCAACCAAATTAAAAATAATCATAATAAATACATAGAATACTAATATTACCAAGGATATGATAAATAGCTTTTTTTTGTTTATAATATCAAATAATTTTTTTAATTTTGACATCGCAAACTCCTTATAACATGAGAGCCTTTAGTTGTTTCTTATTTATGTTAAATTACCTCATACCCTCACCCACCTATTTATAGATGTAAAATAGAGTCCGGCTTCTTTGACCTTTTCCCCTGTGATCTTTTCCCAAAACTGTGTATACATTTTGACCTGGGGTGTGTAATAGTCAATAAAGCTCTGAAGCCCTCCGTTTATATCATCTGTTTTGTAATCTGCAATGATCCAGCCGTCGGGCTCTAAAAAGACCAGGTCTATGACCCCGTTGAGAATAACCGGTTTGGGGGACGAAGGATCGGTTTTTACAGAAAAGGGAATCTCATAGAATTTCTCCTTGGCTTTGAGCATCCGGTTCCAGAGTTGGGACTGGGTTATGGAGTTTATTAGATCCAGGAATTCGGTTTTTTCAGTAAGATCCCGTTCTTCGGCAGTGAGGATATTTTCTGCCTGGAGTTCCAGGTCTTTGACCCGGCCCTCCCCTATGAGCTTGAGGAGTGTGTGTACAGCTCTTCCCCAGCTTTCTCCTTTGCCTCTTTGGGTCCAGTGAGGGATTTGGGCTTGGCTTTTGGCAATGTTGGTGACGGTTTCAATGACGTAGGTAAAATCTTCAGCTTTTTGTTTTCGTTTGCGGATTTGTTTTTGGGCGTTTTCCCATTCGTTTTTACGGAGAGTGAGCTTTTCTCTTTCTTTTTCCTTCTTATCTTGAGCTTCTGTGTCAAATGTAAGCTCCGGGACTTCCTTTAAGTAGTGGTCCAGAAAATTCCAGGACTTATCTTTGAGGTTCTGCTCATAAGTGCTTATGACCATGAGATTCCGGGCTCTTGTGGAAGCCACATACATGAGCCGGGCTTCTTCAGCTTCTTCGTATTTTTTTTCGGTCTCTACTTTCTCATGCCAGTTTAAAGGATGGGATATGACCTCTCTGTGGAATCCGCTTTTTTTATCCAGAAGGAAATAGCCTTGAGGGGTGTCGCCTTTTCTCACGATGTGTTTATCCGGCTCATAGGTCTTTTTTCCTTTGGGGTTGGCGAGAAACACAACCGGGGCTTCAAGCCCTTTGACTTTGTGAAGGTTCATGAGGCGGACCGCATTCTTTTTTCCGGGAGTGAGGCTTATCTCTTCAAGGTCGCGGAGGGAAGTGATCTCTTCCATAAATTCAACCAGATCGGAAAAGGAGTGGTATCCTCTCAATTCCTGGTCTTTGAGGATCTCAAGCATTTTAAAGACATTGCCGGCTTTGCTGCTTCCCATCTCAGATGAGGCGAGATAATTGATGAGACCGGTTTGATCCAAGATCTTTTCCAGGACCACAGTGGCAGGATAGATCTTTTTCCATGTCCACCATTCTTTCATTTTGCGGAGGGAGTCTTGTATCTTTTTTAGGGAGGCGTTGTTTGGGGTGCTTTTTGGGTCAGGAGGAGATAGAAAATGAAACCAGCCTCCCTGCATTTTATATTCGAAAAGCTCGGCATCGCTTATCCCGAAAAAAAGGCTCCTTAAGGCAGCCACCGTGTAGATGGGATCATCCGGCTCTCTGAGGGATCTTGCCAGATTGAGAATGTCGTTTATGGTCTCGGAATGAGAGAGAGTCTCGCTTCCGGTTATCTCAAATGGGATGCCTCTTTTTTCCAGTGCCCTTGCGTAAAGGTCCATATTCTCTTTAAAACGGACCAGAATGAGAAAATCAGAATAAGTCATTAGATTTCCTTCACAGGCCCAGTTGATGAAGGATGCTATTTTTTGGGCGTCAAAGAGGGCGATATCTTCTTTTCTGTTTCTCTCCATTTTGGGTATGGTTATTTTATTAACACCGTGCCAGAGGATTTTGTCTTTGTCTCTGACGGTGTTTAAGGGAGAAAAGCGCGCCTGGTATCGGGTTTCTTTTTCGAGCGGGAAAATTGTTTGAAAAATGGGATTGTTCCAATCAGCCAGAGAGGGCAAAGAGCGGAAATTAGAGGTCAGATAAAGCACTTCGCCTTTGCTTTTTTGGATCTGGTTTTTAACGATGTTGTAGGTATCGATATCCGCGCGCCTGAACCGGTAGATGGACTGTTTGGGATCACCCACCAGAAAAAGGGAGCCGGGGGCAGGAATGAGCTTTTTCCAGTCTTTTTCTTCTTTGTCCTTTCCTGTGAGATAAAAAAGGACTTCAGCCTGGATGGGGTCTGTATCCTGGAATTCATCAACCAGGATGCGGGTGTATTTTTTACTGAAGTATT
>Ga0180433_10010406_pt1 | contig 11199 bp, 9 predicted proteins | sample SS_ome_8_FD_132980 | JGI IMG/M metagenome (GOLD analysis project Ga0180433, IMG submission 132980) | Hypersaline lake sediment archaeal communities from the Salton Sea, California, USA - SS_1_D_1 metaG | ecosystem: Environmental > Aquatic > Non-marine Saline and Alkaline > Hypersaline > Sediment... | reverse complement strand
ATCAAGGCCGTTCTCCTTGACCAATGCGACCAGCTCATGGTAGAAGCGCTTGCCCTGGGCGCTTATACCGGCGACAGCTCCCCTCTCCAGCCCCAGGGCCATGGTGAGCACCGTCCATCCCTTGTTCTTCTCCCCGATCATGTACCTGCGGGGGACGCGGACGTCCGCGAAGACCTCCTCGTTTACCTGCCCGTCTCCCATGGTATACATGGGGTTGACTCCCACGCCCTCGGCGTCCATGGGCACCATGAACAGGGATACTCCCTCGCGCTTTGGCGCCTCGGGATCGGTGCGGGCCGCCATCAAACCGTAATGGGCCTCGTGTCCCAGGCTGGTGAAGATCTTGGCGCCGTTGATGATGTAGTCGTCGCCGTCCTCCTCCGCCCTGGTCTTGAGGGAGGCCAGGTCCGAGCCGGCGTCGGCCTCCGTATACAGCAGGCAAAGCAGCAGCTCCCCCCGGGCCACCCGGGGCAGAAACTCCTTCTTCAGCTCCTCGCTGCCGAAGTAGGCGATGACGTTGCCCACCAGTGAAGTGAGGATGAGGCCGGTCACGGGCATGCCGTAGTAGGCCAGGGTCTCGTGGAAGATGGCCATCTCCTGCGGGGTGAAGCCTTGCCCGCCGTATGCCTCGGGCCAGTTGAGGCTGATCCAGCCCCTCTCGACCATCTTGGCATAGAGCTCCCAGGAATGGGCATTGTAGAGGTCGCCTTCCTCCTCCACCTCCCGCACCAGCCTCTGGTTGTCGGGGTCCAGGCAGAACTCCTCTATCTCCCGCCGCAGCTCGAGCTGCTTCTCCGTGTACTGAAAATCCATCTCTCCTCCCTTACTTGAAAAACGGCGGCCGCATCGAGCCGCCTATTCGATACTCAAAGCCTCACCGGCCTTCTTTCTTATCAGCTTGTACTCCTTCTTTCCCGAGGGCTGCCTGTCCAGGGTGGGCAGGAATACCACCCGCTTGGGTTTCTTGTAATCGGCTATCCTGCCGCGGCAGAAATCGATGATCTCGGTCTCCGATGCCGTCTCGCCCTTCTTGAGCACCACCACGGCGGTCACCGCCTCCCCCCAACGCCGGTGCGGGGTGCCGATCACCGCCACGTCCTCCACCTTGGGGTGGTCGTGGATTGTCTCCTCCACCTCGTCGGGGTAGACCTTCTCGCCCCCGGTGTTGATGCACTCTGAGCCCCTCCCGATGAGATGCACGAATCCCTCGCCGTCCACGGTGCACATATCACCGTAGACGTTGTAGCGTTTGCCGCCGATGGTCCTGAAGACCCTGGCCGTCTTCTCCGGGTCCTTCCAGTAACCGACGGGGATGTGGCCCCCTATGGCCAGTATCCCTACCTCCCCCGAACCGGGCTTGACGTCTGTTCCCGTCTCCTCGTTCATGACCTTCACCGGAAAGGGTCCTTTATGCCTGACCTTGAAGGTGGCCCGGGGGATCTCTTCATGGGTGGAGGTAGTGGCATATCCCGAGGTCAATCCCTCGGTGGCGCCCAATACGTCCTGCAGGATGACCTGGGGGATATATTGCAGCAGCTTCCTCTTCATCTCCGGGCTCCATAACACCCCGGAGGAGAATATGAGGTTCAAGGCGCCGGTATCGTACTGCTTGCGCTCCAACTCCTCCACCATGGGGACGGCGAAGGCGTCGCCCACTATCATCATGGCCACGACCTCCGTTCCCGCGGCCTCTCTCCCTATCCGCTCCACCGTCTCCCACAGCTCCCCGGCGTCGAAGCTCTTGCTGGTGAGCAGTACAACCGACCCTCCCAGCATGGTCACGACCAGCGCTCCCACCAGGGCCGTGCCGTGTATCAAGGGGGAGCAGAGGATCCCCTTGAACCTGCCCTTGATAATGCGGGATACGAGCCGGGGCCGGTTGAAAAGGGCGCTCAGGAGCTGGTAGCTGGTCTTCTCGACTATGTCGCGGCGCAGCAGCCAGCGGTTGAAATCATTGGTCCACAGCTTGGACTCCGAGACCAGGATGGGCGCGTCGGCCAGCCGCTTGTTGTTGTCGGCCACGCCCTTGATCAGGATGCCGACCATCCCCAATACCCCGTCCTCCTGTCTCCACATCACCGCCTTGGGGAGACCGGTGGTGCCGCCCGTGTATACGAAAACCAGGTCGTCAGCGGCGGGTTCCGCCCAGGGGAGAGCGGGCTTGTCGGAGGGGCACTCGGCAATCAACTCCTCGTAGCTGTACATGTCGGGATACTCGCCCTCCCCGATGACGATAAATGCCTTGACCTTGTCCAGCCTGTCCCTTATGGACTGAATCCGGTCCACGAAGTCTGAGTTCAAGATGATGACGGCGGCATCGGAGTTATCGATGATATAGAACAGCTCGTCTGAGTAATAGCGGTAGTTCACGTTGACCGGTACCAGAGCCATCATCAGGGTGGCGTAAAGGGCCTCCATGTATTCATTGGAGTTGAACTGCATGATGCCCACCTTGTCCTGGCGCCGTACACCCAGGTCCAGCAGGGCATGGGCCAGCCGGTTGGACCGCTGTTGAAACTGCCGCCAGGTGAAGGTCTTGTCCCCGTAATAGATCACGGGCTCATCCGGGATAGTCCTCGCCACGTTATCCCATCTGTAAGCGTAGGTGTTCCTATCCATGGCGATCCCCCCTTAAGTGCCGGGTTCCCCTAGCCCTTATAGTACATCTCATCGAAAACGCATGTCATAGGTCCTCAGGAACCAGCCAACGCCAGTCAGGCCCACCGGCAATATGTATCGCAGTTGGTTGACATCCATTCTCACCACGCGCATGGAAACCGGGTCGGAATAATCGGCTATATATCTCTTGATGGGGTCATAAACGGCTTCGTGCAGAGTGAGGCTCCCTTGCGCCGCATAGGATTCGTATATCAGCTCCTCCAGCCTGAAGCACCAGATGGGATTGAGCATGAAGAACTGACCCAATGCGCCGACGTTGAAGGCCTTGGAGCCGAACACGAAGCCGGGCTCCTTCTCCTCCTCCCCGACCTCCGCCTGTATATCGATCACTTTTATGCCCCGCCGGTTCACACCGGCGGCCACGCCGCCCTCATCCCAACTGTAGGAGATATCCGCCATCTTCTTGGGGCAGGCCAGGACCTCGCGTCCGACGATCAAGGCGGTGTCGTCGTTGACCACCATCCAGCTCACATGGCCGCCCTCTCCGAACCAGGTTTTAACGTAGAAGATCAACGCCGCCTCGTTATAGGGGTCGCAGTAGGCCGCCTTTTCGTAGCTCACCACGAACAACCTGGCCGTGGGAGGATGGGTCAAGCGCAGTCCGAAGGGCAGGACCTTCTTCGCTTCAGCGGCTTTCACCGGCAGGTCGGCGAGGATGAACCGAGCGTTCTTTACGATACTCTCGCCGGGGTTGAACAGGGATGACAACGACCCGCCCAGTTTCCGAAAGGACGGCTCTTCCCCCACCCCGAAGGGCAGTTCGCTCCCGAAAGGAAGCTCCTCTGAGTTCATCCCCTCAAGAAGCTCCTCCCCGCTCATCTCCTCGATCTCCTTTAATCAAAACGGCTATAACCTAAAAGGCATATCCGGCAGCGGCCATGGCCCTGTTCAAAAGGGGCATGGAGTAATAGCTGGGCCCATAGAGGATGGCCTGGAATCTGGGTAAGTACAGACAGCCCATGGCTTGTTTTCCCAGTAACACCTGCGAGATCTCATATGCGATAGGATGGGCCGGATTCAGCTCGAAGGACGCCTTGCCCGAACCGATATTGATGGCTCCCTCGATAACGTTGGCTTTAATCTCCGCCAGTTGAGGGCGGCGGTACTGGTAGAGGTTGGCCATAAGCAGCATCTCGCCCATATCGCTGGCCGGCGTCTTCGCGGCGGCGATGGAGAGGACTTTCTCTCCCTCCCGGATGAGCTCACAGGCGATACGGTCATCGGAGTCGCTGAAAACGATGTCGGCCAGGAACTTGGGGAAGTTGTAAAAGTCCCTGCCCGCCCGCAGCGCTATCTCCGTGGTCACGGGCAGGTGGACGACATAGGCATAGAAAAGGCGGCTCAAAAAAGACCTTAAGAGGTTATACCCGGGAAGGGCCGCGTGGAAGGGAGAATTGGTGACCACGGCGACGGCCAGCTCGTTGTAGGGCCCGATATCCGTGTCGTAATACTCGAAAGCGCCGATGATCAGAGCGCCGACTCCCGGAAACACCTGGGCGGGCCTGAAGCGCGGATCGGGAAGAAGGCGCATCAGTTTGAACACGTTGGCCGGTATCAACACCCCCAGGGCACGGGCCTCCCGGTAGAAGAGGGGGAGTTTGACCTTTCCCGCCTCGAGCTCGACCTCCACCTGCTCCACGCCGTCAAAGAAATCTTGCACTGCCATCATCCTCCCCTGAATGGTTGACTCCGTTTCGCCGATCGGAATCTAAAAAGTCCCTCAGCCCCTTGCTTTTAGGCTGATGTTTATCGCATCAGAGCATATCCTCGAGCCTCCTCGGATAGGTCTCCGCCAGTACATGCCCGCCGTAGGCTTGAAGGACCTCGTTGTTGCCGTCGCCGATGAGGGCCGCCCTGGCATCCCTGAAGAGTTTCTCCACCAGGCTGTCCTCGGTAAGACCGTAACCGCCCATGATCTGCATGGCCTCGTTGGTCACCTCGAAGACCAGTTGGGTACAGAAGGTCTTGGAGGCCAGGGAATATTCCGGCAGGGGTGGAGAGATGTTGAAGTTGAGGTCGATGGCCGCCCGGGAGAGGGCCCTGCCCGCCTCCACCTTGGTGAATATCTCGAAGAGCCGCCGCCTCACCGACCTGTGCTCGATGATGGGCGCACCCCCCTGGACTCTTTCCTTGGCGTAGCTCAAGGCCTCTTCGAAGGCCGCCCTGGCTATACCGATGATGCCGATCCCCAGTGCCGCATTGGCGGAGGCCAGGATCAGCTCCAGCATCTCGGGGTAGAAATCGGGCTCGCAGAACATATAGCGTTTGGGGATGCTGACATCGTCGAAATATATCTCCCCCTGATTAAGGTCCCTGAGGCCCATCTTCCCGAGGGGCTTCCCCCTGGAGACCCCCTCGAGTTCCAGGGGACATATGCAGATGCCGCCTCCCGCCATCCCCATGGTGGGATCGACCTGGCAGAAAAGCAGGGCATGGGTGGCGATGGTCCCTCCCGAGACCCAGGCCGACTTCTGCCCGTTTATCACCCACTCGTCCCCCTCCAGCCTGGCCTGCACGTTATTGCGTATATCTGGATCCCTGAAAAAACCCTCGGCCGCGAAGTAGTCGCTGCCGTGGTCGGGCTCCGTGATGGCCCAGCAACCCCGCATACTCCCGTCTATACACTCGCAGAATGGCCTGACGAACTCCTCGATGAGATCGTCGTCGGCGGTGAGGCAGGCGCAGAAAAAGGGCACGCAGGAAGCCGCCACCAATGTCCCCAGGCCGCCGCCGCCCCAGGCTATCTCCTCGAAGATGAGGTTGATCTGAAGTGGAGAAAGACCCAGGCCCCCGTATTCCTCCGGCAGCAGGATGGTGTGGTAGCCGAGACCATATGCCTTCTCCAGAAAAGACCAGAGCGGTGAGCCCGCCGCCACTACCTCCTCCGGGGACATCCTGTCCAGCTCGATTGAAGCCGGCCTCACCACCTCCTCGGCGAAGGTGTGGGCGGCCTTTTTAATATCCAGGTCCTCATCACTGAGGTCGGCATGTATGTCCAGGTAATCCATGTCTATCCCCTTTCCCCCTTATTGAGGCGGCATTCACAGGTATCTAATCCGTGGGAAGGTCGTACTTCTCGCAGTATTTCAAGTATATTGCGTTGGCCGGTTTCAACAGGGGCAGGAGCTTCATTACCTTTGGGACGGGTCCCTTGGTCCTGACCTGTCTGGTGGCAAGGGCCTTGGCCACGTTCAGGTTCTTCAGCCAGAACTGGTGCACGGTATCGGCGGACATGGCCAGGGTGAGCACCGGTTTCATCTTGGCCGCCTCATCACCCCATTTTATCCCGTCCTCGTCGACATACATCACGAGATCCGGATCCTTGATCTTGAAAAGCGCGGTCATGCCGGTCTCTTTGAGTTTGGAACCCACCTCCGGGCTGTCCAGCATCTCGGTCCAGAACTCACCGAGTATCAACTTCGCTCTTTCGGGATCTCCATATACCGACATATCAACCCCCTATTCCTCCATGTACCCCACCAACAACATAGATAAGCCGCTAACATGTTTCATAACCAATATAAACGCTTTATAAACTGCGATGATTCCCCCCTGTCTGTGATAATATTCTAATTAGCGTTAATTAAATTATAATTGGCGTTTATTATAATATCGCCTTATGGGCATGTCAACAGGCCATAAAATGAACACTAAAAAAGGTAAGATGTATGTAAATCCGGGGAAAACGGGCGCAGTGGTGTTATATGGAGTTTTGGAACCTGTCAGCTTATCTCGATACCCTGAAACACAAGGTTGACTATCTCCTCCTCTAACTGCGCGATACGCTGGGGCGAGAGGCTCTCCTCCCCGGTCAGGATGGTGAAGATGGGAGCGGCGATGAAATAGAAGAGGGACATGCCGAAGACGTTGAAGACCAGCATGGGTATATCGAACTTGCGAAACCCGTGTCTCTCCATGTCTTTTTGGTCCACGGCGTTCACCATCTCGTTGAACATGGGTACCAGGAAGTTGGGGACCAGCTCGGAATACACCATATCGCCTCCCCAGGTAACCTCCTGGGCTATGATCATGGGGAACCTCTTGTTTTTACTCCAGAAATCGAACAGAAGGCCGGTGAACAACCTGATCTTCTTCTTGGGATCATCCGTCCCTTCCTGCATTATGGGCTCCAGCACCTCGATTTTGAGCTTCTGGTAGATCTCCATCATCAGGGAGTTGTACAGCTCCTCCTTGCTGCGGAAGTGATAGTAAAGGGCGGGGGTCTTTATTTTCACCCCGTCGGCGATCTCCCTCAGGGTGGCACCCTCATAACCCTTTTCGGCGAAGACCTTCTCGGCGACCCCGAGAATCTCTTCCCTTTTTCTGTCAGCTTTCGATGCCATTCTCTCAGCTTTCTTGGATTTTTCTACCTGATGACAATTTAAAATAGCACATTCGCAACGGCCATGAAAACACCACATGTTAAAGTAGGTGTTGAGGCGTTATCATCAAACAAGGTATGGAAAGGCAGGTATGACCGGCCAAAAAAAGAGTATTGTAATCAGCTTGAACGACCTGCACTACCGCTCATTGGAAGTGAGAGACCACCTGTTGAAAGGGGATATGTTGCTTATTACCAGAAGGGGTAAGCCCTTGGCCTCGATGAAACCCTTGACACCGAGATCCAGACCGCCGAGGGATTCCCTGGTTAGAAGCATCAGCTATATCCGCAGACATAAAAAGGAGTTCACCCTCAAGCTTATGCAGGGCGCAAAAATAGTCCTGACCTACCACGGAAAGAAGATCGGGCTGGTGATTCCCAAGGTCCCGACGGAGCTCAATAAAAAGGTCAAGACCTGACCCCCTTTGAGGGGCGCCAGTAGTCGGGATTGTATCTCTCGTTTCCGCTTTCGGGATTTACGGTGCAGCGCGTAGACAGTCCCAGCAGCAGGTTCATAATGCACCCTTTGTAACAGCGGGTGCATTTGACGATGTCCCGCACCCGGCCCTCTTTCACCTTATTGGCCCATTGCGGGTCGGCGATGAGGGGCCTCCCCTCGGCCACCATGTCCGTAGCTCCGTCGCTCACGGCCTTGGCCGCCCTCTTTGGGCTGTGTATGGAAGGTGTGATGACCGTCATTTTCGTGGCCTCTTTTATCTCCCGGGCTTCATCGATCATCTGGCCGTCGCTATCGGGGAGGAAATAACGCAGTGCCTCGTAGGAGCCATCGGAGAGATGGAAGTAGTCCGCCCCCGCCTTCTCCAGCTCCTGCACCAGGTCGATGGTATCCTCCAGGACGATCCCGTCCGGCATATGCTCCTGGGCGCTCGCCCTCACCCCTACGGCCATGCCGCTCCTGGTGTTGTCCCTGGCGGCTTGGAGCACCTGCATGAGGAAACGCCTGCGCTTCTCCGGGGTTCCACCGTATTCGTCCTCGCGCTTGTTGAAGCGCGGGGAGAGGAAATCGTGCATGAGATAGCCGTGGCAGGCGTGGATCTCGATACCGTCGAAGCCGGCGATGTCGGCAAACTCGGCCGCCTTGGCGAAGGCCTCCACCGCGTCCGAGATCTCCTGCAGGGTCATGGCGCGGCAGAGCTCACCCATGACGTGGGGAGCGAGCTTCTGAAGCAGCTCGGGGTCGACGTCATCCGCCCATTTTCTTATCTGTTTGGGCAGCATATCCGGCACGATCTCAATACTCGCGGCGGAGGGAGCCACGGGCTGGACCCCGAAGCGGTGGGAGGAGCCCTGGACCCCGAATCCGACGCATAGCTGCACGAATATCCTGGCCCCGAAGGCGTGCACCGTTTCCGCCAGCTCGTTCATTCCCAGGACATGTTCGGTATCGTAGAGGCAGAGGTTGTTGTAATAGAGCTGTTTATAGGCCCATTCGCTGGTCACAACGGCCTCGGTTATGATCAAGCTCACCCCGCCCCTTGCCCTGGCCCCGTAATAGGCAAGCTGCTGTTCGCTGATGCAGGCGCGGTCCGCGTAGAGGGTGTTCATGGGAGCCATGGCTATGCGGTTCTTTATCTCTACCGGACCTATTTCAATGGGTTGGAAAAGAGCTTTGTACTCCGTACTTATCTTATGCATGGGATGACCTCCTTAGATCCCCTTAATGTCCGCAAGCCAATACGGTGTTTCTCTCCGATGCACCTCGCCGTCCCGCTTTTTCTATTCCCGGTCCTTGTTGTCCCCGTACCTCTCCCTTAAGGCCTTGCGGAATATCTTGCCCGCCGTTGTTTTAGGCAGCTCCTGCATTAAATCGACGGACTTTGGACATTTATAAGCGGCGATATGCTCCTTGCAGAAAGCGATGAGTTCCCCCTCATCGGCCTCCTCTCCCGGCTTCAGAGCCACCACCGCCTTTACCTCCTCTCCCCACTTGGGATGGGACACGCCGATGACCGCGGCCTCCATGACCGCGGGGTGCCGGTAGAGAACGTTCTCCACCTCGCTGGGATAGACGTTCTCGCCGCCGCTGATGATCATGTCGCTCCTGCGGTCCACCAGGTAGATATATCCGTCCTCGTCCTTGTACCCGATGTCCCCCGTCCACAGCCAGCCGTTCCTGAGGGCCTCGGCGGTCCGCTCCGGGTCCTTCCAGTAACCGAGCATGACGTTCTTACCGAAGACGGTGATCTCGCCCACCTCCCCCGGTTGGCATTCGCTACCATCCTCCCGGCGTATCTTGACCCTGACGTTTATGGTGGCCTGCCCCACGGATTCGGCGTGTTTGACCAGCTTGGAGTCACCTTCCAGCGCGAACTCCTCGGATTTCATGCTGGCAACGGCGGAGGCGGCCTCGGTGAGGCCGTAGCCCTTCCGGACCTTGAGACCGAATATCTCTATGCACCTCTTCATGACCTCTGGAGCCATGGGGGCGCCGGACACGGAGAAGGCGGCCACGCCGGAGAAATCCATGTCCTCTATGCCGGGGAGCTCCAGCATGGATTGATAGACGGTGGGTACCAGGTTCACGTAGACCGGCCTCTCCTCCACCAGGAGCCTGGCCACATCCTCGGCATCGGCGCCCCGGCTGATGAGCACCGAGCCGCCCATCATCTGGAAGAAGAAGGGCTGCCAGTTGGCGATGTGAAAGAAGGGGAGCGCGAAGAGGGTACGCAGTCCCGGCAGCAATATGGCCCCCTGGGAAAGACACACCCCTATAAGGGCGGTGATCATGTTACGGTGGGAGAGCATAACGCCCTTGGGCAGGCCGGTGGTCCCCCCGGTATACATGAGGATGACCATATCGTTCTCATCCAGATATTCCCAGTCAGGCTCCGAGGAATCGCTCCTCTCGACCAACTCGTCGTAGGAGGTCATCCCCTCCGCCTCGGTCTCCATGCTGACGTAATTCTTAACCTTCTTCAGATCGGGACGCATCTCCTCAGCCGCCCCGATATATTTCTTCCCCACCAGAAGAGCAACGGCCTCGGAATGCTCGATGATCTGGGTTATCTCCTTGCGCGACAGACGGTAGTTAATGGGCACGGCCACCATGCCCGCCTTGGCTAGGGCGTAATAGGTCTCCATGTACTCCAGGCAGTTCTCCGAGAGTATGGCGACGTGAGCCCCCCGCACCAATCCCAGGTCGGCCAACCCGTTGGCCAGGCGGTTTACCCTGTGGTTGAGCTGAGCAAAGTTGAGGCTGCTACCCTCGAACACCACCGCCTCGGAATGCGGAAAGCGCCCGGCGTTTATAGTCGGGATATCCCCGAGGTATATCATGCCCTCCCCCCTTTCTCAGTCCGGTCAATAGCTCTTGGGGAGTCCCAGCATATGCGCGATCTGGTTCATGGCCATCTCGTCGGTGATGGGAGCGAAGACCATCTGCTTGTAATCGCGGAAGTGGCGCTGTATGTCGTACTCCATGGTGAAGCCGTAACCCCCGAATATCTCCATGCCCTTGATGGCGCAGTACTCCGAGGCCCGGGCGGCCACTACCTTGGCCATCTGGGCCTGGATATGGGCGGGCTTGCCTAAAAGACCCATGGCCACGGTGCCATAGATCAGGTTGCGGGCGTTCTCTATCTGGATGGCCATCTCGGCCAGGTAGCTCTGAATGATCTGGAACTGGCCGATGGGCTTGCCGAAGGCTTGGCGCTCCTTGGCGTATTGCAGGGATTCCCGAAAGGCCGCGTTGGCTATACCCAGGGACAGGATGGCGGTGCTCACGCGCTCCTGGTTCAGAAGGGCCATCATCATGTTGGGGCCTTGCGAGCCCCCGCTTGGCTTTGCGCCGCCGGATTTACCGCCGCCGCCGGACTTCTCGCCGCCTGATTTACCTCCACCACCGGATTTCTTCTCCACTACGCCCTGTACCAGGAAACGGTAGGCCTTGTTCAGCGGTCCCAGCAGGCTATCGGCGGGGACCCGCACGTCGTCGTAGAAGATCTCGCAACAGGCGCAGGCGTGGATGCCCAGCTTGGGTATCTTGTTTATAGTCACACCCGGGGTGTCGGAGGGCACTATGAAGATGGACCAGGACTCCCGGGGATCAACGGGATCCTTGTCGGTGATGGCGATGGTGATCAGATATTCCGCCACGTGGGCAGCGGTGATGAAGGTCT
>Ga0180433_10010405_pt1 | contig 11200 bp, 12 predicted proteins | sample SS_ome_8_FD_132980 | JGI IMG/M metagenome (GOLD analysis project Ga0180433, IMG submission 132980) | Hypersaline lake sediment archaeal communities from the Salton Sea, California, USA - SS_1_D_1 metaG | ecosystem: Environmental > Aquatic > Non-marine Saline and Alkaline > Hypersaline >... | reverse complement strand
TAGAGTGCGGGCCAGCGCACTACCAAAAGACAAAAATCCAGGGAGGTAGCAGGAATCTTGGTTTGAATACTATATGGTCTTGGTTGAACTCACAGTTCACAGTGGGGTAGCGAACTAGTATTGTTTTTTTTTGATTTTGTCTTAGGAATACTAATAACCGATAGTCCTAATAAATCTTCGGATTTTGGTCAAGACCTATTTTTATATTATTTTGTTTTTAAAGATAAAGATTGGTGATTAAAAAATAAAAATCAAATATTTTCTCCTTTTTTCTTTTTATAGGAGGAGTCTGAGGGTCTTATTCCAGTAATCTAACCTTATAATCTTCAAGAGTGTGTCCAAAATCATTACACCGAGCCAAGTTTATGGAATGAATTGGTATGGGTGTATAAGCAAAAGTAAGGTAGAATTAAAGGGAGGGAATTTAGGAAATTCAGGGATCGGCAAACTATGGGTTGTACTTTTAAAACAGGGGCCTTGGTTTAATTTAGCTATAATATCCTAAAAATCGGGGTCTAGCATTAAAATATATTTCACAATCGCAATGACCCCCATAATATCTACATAAGTCTAAAAATTTTTTTTGTGTTTTTGGTTGAATTCCCATTCGATTTAAAATTAATTTGGTATAGTGGTATTCATGGCATTTTGAACCATTCTTTGATATCGATATTCCCTCTTCACTATTAAGACGATCGAAAAATTCTTTTATTTCTCTCTCAGTCATATCTAATTCTTTTCTTAGATGGTCAAAATGCATTATTTCTGCATAACAATCAATACAAAGCCATTGTTGCATTTTTGGAATGAACACCATATCTTTATCTCTATGTCCACAATGTAAGCAGAGTAAAATAGAAAGCTTCTCCATCAAATTTATCTTATCAATTTTTTGATGAGCCACTTTGGATTTAATAGAACTCCGATTCTTGTATTCTAATTTCATTAGTTTAGATTGATGATTGGAGATGCTTAGCGTTAGGAGAATTCTCAATTGATTTCTTAGATTTTTGATTTTCTTATTTTTAATAATAATAACTTTTTCTTTTTTCATATTAATTTAATTAATGCTTATTAGTATTTTATTTAAAATTAAAATTAAAATAAAAAATAAAAAAAAAACTTATTATTTTTCTCTCCACTCGAGCCCGCATTCGCCGCATTTATACTCTTTATTGGGAAATCAATAAAAATCTATATTTCTTGCCGTACATGCGGGGGTAATCGAGTATTACATTTCCTTTATCAACACTCTCGTGGATGAGAAGTTTATTTTCATTTCCACAATTAGGACATTTACGTCGTCCCTCAACCTTTTCAATGGTTAATAAGTCATCCGTAGATCCAGGGATGCCAGGTGCTGCCCCGGAGGCACTAGTAACTTTGAGTTCTTCTAAATCTGCACTAATTTCTGCGGGAGTTACCTCTTTGACCTCACTTTTTAGTTCGGGTTTAATAGCTGCTACAGCCTTGTCGGCTTCAGTTTCGGGTTCCAAGCTTGATTCTGCTCGCAACTGGACGGCATCAGATTCTTTATAATGCTCTCCTTTTTCTAATGCACTCAGGAATTCGGCATCATCCCCTTCCTCAAAAATAACTTCATTCTGTAATCCTGCTCGTTCTGCATCTATTTGACGTGCCCATTGACCCGACTTTACTTTTTCTTTTACATTACATGCGTTTCCTTGCCAGACATATACCTTATTTCCTAAATCTAACACATAGCAATCTTCGGTATCTAAAGCTTCTTTATTATAAGGTACTTGTATCATTTTCATCGCATTTATCCCCTCAAATTCCTCTGAAGAGACACGGTACATCACATTAACATGCTCAGCAAATTGAGCATAATCTCCGGTAACTACATCTTTTAACATAGTTCGCGCAATATTCTTTTCCACTACTTTCATTGCTCCCATATTATTTACTAATTTCAAAAATTCTGGAGTCTCTTGGTTTTGATCAACAGTAATTATTTTTGCAGCTCCGCCTCTTTGCTGATCTAGAGTACGAGCCTGAGCCGCTCCAGCAGTTTTTTCATCTACGCTACATTTATTTCCGATCCATACATAAATTGTTTTCTCATCATCGACGATATATACGTCCCCGGTAGAAAAAATAGGTTTATTAATCTCTTGAAGTTGGCTTTGATTGACCATCAAAATTTTCATATTACTTCCTCACTATTTTTAAAAAGTTATTAAGAATATAGGGTCAATATTTTTAAGTATTTATAAATCGTCTATAAGAAGATAAATAATTTACTTAAAATCCTTTAGCGCAAGAGTAATTCTCTTAATAAATTCTGGAATTGCATTTATATTTATAGAAGAATAGGCAATCCGAATACCATTTATATTTTCTTTTAAATTTTGTATTGGGATTACTCCCACTTTATACTGCCTTAAAAGATGATCTGCAAAATCATTAGCTAGAATGAGATTTGGATTAAGATTCAAAAATATAAAAAATCCTCCGGCGTTTGGATCTACTGTAACGTTCGGATCATTCAGATCCTTTAAAAGAGCATTGATTACTTCATATCTTTTTTTTAAAACTTGAACTATTTTATCTCTCTTCTTTATTGTCCCAGAAATATTACGTTCCTCAACCAATTTCATCGCAACAGTCTGATAATAATGATTGCAATTAGATATTGTGCTTCTATTAATAGCAGATAGTTTGTTATCAATCTCATTTTTTAGTATTTCTAATTCTTGATCATTTTGAACCCATTCTTTCTTTAATCCGATTGTTGCAAAGCCTACTCTTCCACCATACATTAATAATTCTTTAGTAACGCCATCCAATTTGATAGGAATTATATTTTCTTCTAATTGTTGGAGATCATAGAAGATGGATCGTTGAGAAACATTATCTGAGAAAATATAAGGTTCATATGCATCATCAATGAGAATAATAATCGGGTAATTATTTTTTGAATAGAAATCTTTTAAATTTTCGATTAATTCAGAAATTTCCTCTTTTTTAGGAACAAATCCTGTTGGATTATTTGGGAAACATAGCATTAATATAATTTTGTTCTGATTTTGAATGACTTTATTCATTGCATCAATCAGCCCTTTTATGTTGAATTTACCGTCATGGTAAAATTCAAACGATTGAATATTTGCGCCTAAAAATCTAGAAATAATATTGTCATAATTTCCCCATCGCTTATTAGGTAAAATAATAGAATCTGTAGTATTGAGGAATAGTGCACAGTTCATAAATATCGCATTAGTTACCCCAGCAGTTACTATAGGATTTGTGGTATATTTCTTTAGATTACTAATTTTCTCGTGTTCAGTGGCTTCATTATAAAGTGATTTTTTAATTATCCACTCTTTCCACCTTTCTCGCAATTCAGTCAATCCTGAAATTGATGCATAGGTCACAATATCATTCACATCAATTTTTTGAAAGAAATTCTTCACATCTTCCACATAACAAGGTCCCCAATTAGAAGTTCCGCCATCAATATAATCTTTTTCATAAGAATATGCCACCCCTATGGTAGCGTTTAACTCCGCTTCCTTTTTAGCTCTTCCTGACCAAAAAAATATACCTTCAGGTAGATATATCTTTTTTCCTAAATCTGAAAAGCATCTATAAAGAGGAGTGTTCTTTAATATGTTAAAATCCATGATAGAAAGGCCTTTGGTATCTTCTTTACTAAAGGGTTCCATGAAATAAATATTTAAGCATCAAAATCTTTATAACAAATTATGAGCCAAGAAAATAATCGTAGTAATGAGATTCAAGAGAAGAAACCAGAAGGATTTTTAATAAAAGGCTGGAAGGATTTTATGGCAGAGATTGATAAAGGTTATAAAAAGTTTCAAAATCATTATGAAGAGCAAGCAAAAAAAAATCAAGAAGCGTGGAATGCCAACAAGGATCGAATTATAAAGTTTTTCGATGATTCAAAAAGAAACTGGGATAACACATTAATGGAATGGGGTATGGAACTGGAAAAACTGCAAAACGAGAATAAAGAACAGTGGAACAAAAACAAGGAAAATATTGAGAATTTTTTTCGAGAATCTAATGCCTTATGGGATGCAAAATTACGGGAATGGAAGTCTGAAATTAACAGACGACAATCGGAAAGTCTTGCCGAATGGGATGCCCGAAAACAAAAAATTAGCGAGGATATAAAAGCATGGCAAGAAAATACCAAAAGAAAATGGGAAAAAGGATTAAAGGCTTGGCGTAAAGAGATGATTAAAGGATCATATCTATTTTTAGTGTTCATGATTCCTATCTTGTTAGTATTTTTTGTAATTGTAGCCTTGATTAATTGGCTCCTCCCTGACTAGAACCGTATTCATGTAATATTTGGATGAGTATTGATGTTAGAGATTCTTTTATTTTCTTTTTTAGTAGCGCTTACTGGAGCTTTATCCCCAGGACCACTTCTCACTTATACGATATACAAATCATTTAAAGAAAAGAGAGGTTATTTAGCAGGTATTTACATCCTATTAGGTCATGCTACTATTGAATTAGTGCTTATCTTGATTTTACTCTCGGGGGCGTCCTTTTTCTTTCAAAATATCTATATTTTAACCACGATAGGGATAGTAGGTGGGTGCTTTCTGGTAATCTTTGGAATGATTTCAATCAAGGATGCTTTAAAGATTGATAAGAATTTAGATCTATTTCAAGCCCCGGCAAATTATAATCGATTTAAAGGGAACAGTTTTTTAGGTGGTATTCTCGTCACACTATCCAATCCATTCTGGGAATTTTGGTGGGCTGTGGTTGGATTAGGTTTTATGGTAAATTTTAATATCAGTTTTTTTAATCCAATAGGGTTACTACTCTTCTTTATTGGTCATGAGTTAGGCGATATTATATGGTATCTTCCAATATCAATTTCCGTATATCTTGGGGGCAGATCATTGAAATCAAAACTCTATAAATACGTACTAATAGGCTGTGGATTATTTATGATTCTTTTTGGAGTTTATTTAACATTGAATATTATCTTTTTTCCGCCCATTAGTTAATCTGAGTATATAATATTTGTATATTATTAACCAATATCAAGGATATGCTCGTTTTTATTATGTGAAGTGTTGTTAAGTATCTAGATATTAATAATATAAGAATATAACTCGTTAAATTTGTGAACCATGAAGGAAATTGAAATGATTAATTGCCCAGTTTGTGGTACTAAATTTATTCCTAGAACTTTTTATCCAGAAGAAGCTATTTTTTCGACCTTAGATGGAAAAAAACTTTCGGGTTTCAATGGATATATTAGTAGTAGAGGTGTTAAACCCCAAGAAGTAATTTTAAGCACTTGGAAAACCTATTGCCCTAACTGTAATTACATCCTCAATTTTGTAAAAGAAATTGTACGTAAAGAGAAACTTCACGTCCAGAAAGGACCTTCTAATGATGTTTCCAGTAAATATAATAGCTATTATTTTGGCTTTCCATTCGGAGATTATACTCAGTATCTTAAAGAAGTGTCGAGAAAAATGGAAGAAGGTATTAAAACAATTTTGAATGAATTGGATATTGAAACTTGGGAAAATTTGTATATCATTGAAGATCACTTCAAATTTTTAGTAAAATTCTTTGCAAATTTTGAACATTATTGCGATACAAAACTTAACATGAAGGATGAAAAGGATCTCATTGCTAAAGTGAGAAAATTAAAGCTTACTGAAGATCTTGAGAAACATCTTTTAGATTTAAATGTAGTCAAGGATAAACTCATTAAAGGGGATTATGAGCTTTCCTCAAGTGGACAATCTACTATTCGCACAGTATTGGTTAAATTCGTACTTTTTCTGTTGAAGAAACAACTGGAGTCATTGATTAATAAAAAAGAATTACTTAAGGGATATGAATTTCTTAATCGCACTGATCTCGAATCCGAAATTAAAAGCTATATTAGTCAGTATCTCTATTCCACTTTTAATAGCGATCCAAAAAGTAAAAAGCAGATTAACCTCTTCTTAGAAAGTATCTTTGAAGAAGCAAAAGTGTGAAATCTAAATCCCTGTGTAGTTCAGCTCTCAAAAAGTCCTAAATTCGGATCTAAAAATTGATTTTGACACATCGGGCATGAATTATATTTGGAGAGCCAATCTGCTACACATAAATAATGATATGTACTCCCACAGAATGGACAAGTAATTACCTGATTTTTGCTAAAATCAATATTTTTATGACAAACTGTACATTGAACGTTCGATGCTGAGACTCCTGCCCTAATTTTCACTTTATTTGATAAAATTTCATCTAATTTAGCCTTTTCTACTTGATACAAACCTAAACTTGTGGTTAATTGATTGATTTTTGCTTCAATCTCTCCGATTCTTTCCTTTATCTCTTCTTCTGTCAAACGCTCAGCAAGAAATGCCGATAATGCGAAGTTAAATGGCAATCCCTCGAAATTTTCAGCTTGTTTAGTAATTTCAGTAATCTCAGCAAATAAAATAGATTCCTCATCAATTAAATCCTTGAAACTTTTAAAAATTTTATTAACTAAGACAGACAATAAGAAGGTTACTTGTTGCTTTTTTCGATTAAAGTTTTTCTCCCAATATCGAATGATATTATACATGTCCACATTACTATCCTTATATTTTTCAAGTGTAGTGTAGACATCATCCTTAATCAATTCAATTTGCGCTTTGTAATTTTTTATAATATCTCTTACATTACGTAATTGCGGTAATTCCTCTTTGATAATTAACGAAGTCTCATCCTCATAGGAACTTATGATTTTGTTAACTTCAGAAATCTTTTTATCAACTATATTTCTAATTTCTATTCTCTGACTTTCATCTTTTATGCTCATTAAATAGTTTGCATACTCTTCCTTTCTGCGAAAAATTTCAGAGCTAAGACTTGCCAAGGTTTTTTTTAATGAACTTGTTATAGTCTCATACGGTGTTAAATACTTATCAAAACTCAGTAACCACGTATCAAATTCATCGATAAGAGCTGCTAATAAATCGATTTTACTATAAAATAAATCAATGATCTTTACAAACTTATTTGTTTCTTGGTCATCTATATCGCTGACCATATCTTGGAATTTCTTATCTAGTCCGTTAAAATACAAATTCACTATGGTAGAAAGCAAATCTGGAAAATTTTCTTTTAATAAAGCCTCCTTATCGAATTTTCCTTTTTGTTGAGAGTCATCGATAGCAAATTCTTGATCTAATTTGCTTATTTCTCCTAAGATAGGCTCAAATTTATCGGTAATAAATGATAATATAAAGGCTTTCATTTCTTTTTTTAGAGTTTTTTGAACTTCTTTTCGCTCTAAAACATTAACGAACTCCTCATCTTTCTCAAATTCCTCAATATATCCCTTTTTATACAAGAAATAGACCAAATCATAATACAATTCTAATTTGGGTTTTTCTTTACTAAGTATAAATTGATATAACTCATCGAAATGGAAGGAATTAATTTTATCTTTTCTCAATTTCGCCTTTCTTATTCCCTCGGCTTCCACAAGGCTAATAATGAATACTTCTATAGCTTTAATTTCCTCCCATAATAATAAATCCTTTGGGATGGGATTCACTTTAAACACTAAGTTCTTCACATTATTTGCTCTAATCCATATCTCTCTCTCATTCTGATATTCTTTTTCTACTGAAACGACATTCTTTTTCAAATCAGGGAGTATGTCATTAATATCATTTTTAACCTTCTTTGCCAATACAATAAAGTTATCCAGAGAGGAATTTTGCTTTAAATGGCGCTTAATACTTCCCGCGTTGGAAATGAGATTTCCTAGATTATGTGAAATAAGATTTAATTCTTCATTTATACTTGTTTTGAGAGTAAAATACAAATCTTTAGAAACATCGATTAAATATTTCTGGATAAATGAAATAATTTCAAGTACATAGTTGGAATATTCATCAAGGAGATGAAAACGGAACTGCTGTTCGAGATAATCATTTAGTTCAGTTGATGGCTCCTTTTGCGATTTAAGATCTAAGATTTTATTTTTTATCTTTAGAATATCTGATTTCGTATAGCCCTCTAATTTTCTAGTATTATCAAATTTATTGTTAAAAAAAAGCATTCAATAGCACCATTTTAACTAACATTAATTCACAACCAAAGGAAATATTAACTCATTAAAATTTTTTGCGATAATTCTAACAGAAATAGGAATATTCCCATAAGCTTTGAGTGATGGTTTAAGGGAAAAATAAGAGATTACTCTCCTAATTCATCAATTTCAATATACTTTTCTTCCGCTCCATCTTTGGTGATGATAAGAAGATCAATTCCGTTTCCGGTCATTGCATCACGTTTCATGGCATTTCTAATGGTTTTTTCGACTAATTTCGTTCCCTCTTCAATTGTCATATCTGATTTATATTCAGCCTCCAATATACCAACAGACATTAACATACCTGTACCTGTAACTCCGTAATCATCAGGAATAAGAGAACCGATAGAATCCAAGGAGTATAATTTTGGACCATCTTCATCTATGCCTGCTACCACGATATTGGTATATAAAGGTGCCATTTTACGAGAATATAGGAAATTGGAAATCAATTTTGCTAAACTTTTAGTTGTGATTCTTTGCTTTGCATCTAACTCATAAAGATTAGCTTGCGCCCTCATAATACGAACCAGAATCTGAAAATCCCCGATTAAACCATAGGCTGCCAGTCCAATATGATCGGTTATTTTAAATACTTTTTGAGTCGATTTATTCGTTACTGTATAACCCCAAGTCGCTCGTCGATCATTTCCTAAAATAACTCCGTCTTTACATTTAATAGCGACACCACAAGCTCCAGGAACCATAATTTCTTGAGACATTTTTTATACCTTAATTAGTTATTAAATTGAATTATTTGAATATTTTAACTTAATAGTTATAAGAAAATGAGAATTAATTAAAATTTTTGTTTTAAATTATAACAGACCGTAAATTATGATAGTAATTAAATAAGCTTAACTGATGGAATAATAAAAACCTGAAAAATCCACTATTACCCTTAGTTCACTAAAAAATCGTTATCAATATGCTTTAATTTAGATAAAAATATGTTGATATCAATATAATACTAAGATTTCGAATAAATATTGTTTTAAGCTGTAATTTTTTACTAAAATTGATTAACAAGTAAAAAATAGTATTATATTCAATTCATCACTTATCTTCATTGCATAAATCATGGCTTGATCCCTAAAATACTATTATTATAATCCAGTTAATTCCCTTATAACTAAGTATTTATGATCGAATAATTGATGGGATCACATAATGAGGGAATGATAAAATTTCATTCAAATTTTTTTCCTTCCCCTTAAAAGCATAAAAAAATAGACAGTAAAGCCCATTTCCTCAATATTAATATTTCAACTATTGTGATAAAACAAAAATTCATTCATTTTTTTATCTATGATCACCTATCCATCATCCACCCAATAATATCCTTTATTCTGAACAATGATTTTTTGTCGTAATTTTTTATGCAATTAACTCTCTGACTTCTTCTCAATTGCCAAAACATTTAAATACAGCTTCGGATATATAATTATCTAAGAAACTTTAATAATAACTACAAAAAAAATTAAAAACTACAATTTTAAAAATTTCTATAAGTGGAGGAATAAAAAATGGCTAAAAAGAAACATAGTTTTGCATGGTCACCGATTCGTAGACTCATGAAGCAACAGGGTGCGAGCATTGTAGCAAGAAATGCTGTTGATTTATTAATTGATCATCTTGAAAAGACCGCAGTCGGCCTTACTGAACAGGCACGAGCTTTCACCATGCATGCTAATCGTAAAAAAAAATTCTTAGTTCAAGAATCTATTATATAGATTACCAAGAATGATCTAGTCTTGTCTATTAAATATAAATAGAGCATGCATAATTAAAACAAACAAATAACCCTCTTTTTTTTAATTTTTATTTTTAATTCTACTAACAATAAACATGAGTTAGCAAGTTATTTCTAATTTGGAGGAGAGAATAATCCGAGGAAAAAATAAGTAATATGATTAAGTCTTGAAATCAAATTTTGTCATAACTCTATCATTATTAACCTGAAAGAAACTTGCATATTTCTGACGACCCTTATCCAAGGCAAACGAAATGAGTCTATTTTCAGGGATTTTTCTATTATTTATAATAATCAAACGAAGATATGTTTCTTTTGTGCTTAAAGATAAGTTATCATTATCTTCTATTTTTTCTCTAATATAATCTAAGATATCTTGTTTATTAATTAAATGAATAGGTTTATCAATATATTCAATACACTTTTCAATTATGCTTTTTTGAGTTGTTGCAGATTTATGTGAGCGTTTTGCAACTCGATTTAGATATTCTTCGATAAGTTTCTTATTATCAACAGTAATTTTACGTACTTTAGACTTAAAATATGTTGTTTCTGAGTTCATTTTACATAATCAACCTCATATTTTCCATTTTTTAATACTTTTATTGAATCTGTTTCTACTAACTCATTTAACGCTTTTATTACATCAACTTCTTTTACATGAAGCTTTTCAGCAATTTCTGAAGATGTTAAACTCAGCTCATCACCACCTAATAATTCAAAGATTTCATACGTTAATGGAGGTTTTTCATCTTTTTTTACTTGATAATTTTGAAATTTAGAAATCATATTTTGAAATGATAATTTTACATCTTTTAGTTCTTCTCTAATAATTTCTCTCGTTTTCTGTGTAGACATTTCTAATTCTTTCTTATCTTTGATTTCAATAATCATTCCATCAATAAAACCATCAATTAAAAATTTAATAAACGTAGAGAGTTTTTTAAAACGTGGATTACCTTCTGAATCGGTAAATGACATTAAGAAATCTTCGTATTCTTGTTTTCTGTCTTGATTTATTCGAATACCAATATGTGTTGAATAATCTCTTACATCTTTATTGTTGGTTTTTGGCATTTTTTATAACCGAATTTTAATTCTTATATTTAAGTAAGAAATATCACATCACATATTTAAATGTTTCACAATTTTCTTACAAAAAATAAAGAATTATGTCTTGACTCTGAAAAATAAGAAAAAATGTTTCACAAGTGTTTAATATTATTTTTATAAACTTTCTTAGTTAATTGTGTTTTTTAAATTTTGGAATGAACATAGGGACATCTTTCTTATATTCCCTATAGTCCTCCCCAAATTCTTTGATTAATTCCTTTTCTTCT
>Ga0180433_10010404_pt1 | contig 11200 bp, 20 predicted proteins | sample SS_ome_8_FD_132980 | JGI IMG/M metagenome (GOLD analysis project Ga0180433, IMG submission 132980) | Hypersaline lake sediment archaeal communities from the Salton Sea, California, USA - SS_1_D_1 metaG | ecosystem: Environmental > Aquatic > Non-marine Saline and Alkaline > Hypersaline >... | reverse complement strand
TGTTTCTGAAATTTTTAAGCCATAACAAAAAGAATAAGAGTTTTAAATAATCATACATAAGCCGCATATCGTTGGCTCCTTCTCAAGTCAGCGGGCATATAGCTTCTATTGGTTTCCCTATAATCACGTCTTGATTTTTGATTTGCAAACAAGACTTCTTTTACTGAATTTTCTTTCGGTCCATGTACTTGTTCGTCTCTTCGTTCCCAAGGGTTTACGAATGTGCTTCTTACATTTGCCTCTCTAGAAATCATGATATTTTTCCAAGCAAGCAAAGTAGACCAAAGCGAATCGTCGTTTTCGTTTGAGGGATGATAAAACTTTTTCCTACCGAGCGGATCAGTTTCATACTGCTGATTCAAGAATTCAGATAATAGTTTCTCTGCAGATGCGGGAAGGGCAACTTGGAACTTCTCGAGCAGAGTTACAGCGGTATTTACCATTTCAGCTTTATTTTTCTGGGTGAAGGCTATTGCGCTTCTTTTCTTGGTTTTATCTATGAATGCAGGAACGTTATTTTCAATTAGGCTCTCCATAAAGCCTTTCTCATTCGTATAATCAAAGTTAAATTCGCACCACTGGTAAGCCTTATAAAACATTCCAATTACTTGTGCTATTTTCTTGTATTGAGTATCCAAAGGAAATTTAAGCATTACTTGTAATCTGATTGGTCTTTCATCGGTTCTCCATATGGTGAAGACAGTATTATCATTTTGCTTTCCTAAATCTAATCCTGCGACGAATTCTGCTCCATTATTTACTAACTCAATAATTTTCTCAGCCATAGCTTTGGTGAAAAGTTGGTAGTCGGATAAATAATCGTATTTCTGTATAACTTCTCTTCCAGTCGGTCTTCCGTTTTTGCTTTCTGGTTCGAACAATCTTGAAGGAAATGCTAAAACTCCTTCTTCTACGAACTCACATAAATATTCTTGTCTCCATAAAGCATCTGGTGAAATTTCTTTTTGGCCCATTACATATTCCTTTGACAAGAAAGGGCATTCGAACCACATCTGTTTAACTACTGTAACATTTGGTGACAATATTGACTTATAAAAATGGTTTTTAGTTTTTGGAGTTCCACTTTCTAAAATTATAGCATTTGTTGTTGCTCCAAAGGGAAGAACATCTCCAGAATACTTTGCGTCTGTTATATCTTGACTTTCATCTATTACAATACATGTAGCTGTAAAACCTCTGATTTGGCTTCCTGGTGAAGCACTCATAAATTTACAGAAGTTTCCGTTCTTTGCAACGATTTTCTCTGAGTTCATCTTTATTATAAAATTAGATATAAACTCACTTTTGTTAATCAAAGTGGACATTTTGTCGTAGATTAGAACGTGCTGGTCTTTGATTGGAGCTACTATTGCAATCTGTTCTTTTATATATTCAGGCTTCGCTTTTTCGTTTACTTTTACTACGCCGCCTTTACCATATAGTAATCTCCATACTAGATAAGAAGCCGTTACTGTTGACTTTCCGGTTTGTCTACTCCATAAATTTAGAATGTGTTTTTTAGTTTTAGTAGCCTCTAAAAATGATTTTTGTTTTTCTGACAGCGTTCTTCCTAAGAAAACTTCGATAAAGTAAATGGGATCGTTTTCAAACATTTTAATTAATTCGATTTCTTCTTTTACGCTAGCCGAATCAACCATTATTAAGTGCCTCTAAAATATTCGTTTTCTTTTTCTCGCGGATTTTTAATTCTTTAATTAGGTATGCAGTAAAGTCTTTGTCTGATTTAGTTGTTTCATCTGATTTAAGCATTCTATCTAGAATTTCTGTTGTCTCGACTATGATTTTAGAGATATCAGATTTTTGTTTTAGCAAAGGGTTCTGATAATAAACGGGTCCAGCCGGTGTTTCCTTTTTAAGAATTAAACCTAGATTAGTGAATGCTTTATTTGCTCTACTTGAATTTAAGATATTCGAAACTAGCTCTTTAACAATCATATAAACACGTGGGTCTAAAATGTCATAGCCTGCGTCTACAAACTTTTGTAATGAATTTAGAACTTCGTCTTTCTCGAATCTACATCTAGTGTCTTTTAATGTTTTGTATGCTTGACTTTTTAGATAGTTATTATAAACGTAATCTCTTTTTTCGTTTGCTCTTAAAACATTTTCTGCAGAATTGTCCAGCTCGATTTCTTCTTCGTATATATCTTCTGCTATTTGTTTTGCTTTTTCTTTAAGTGGCTCAATTTGTTCTTTAGAAAGTTTACATTCTAGAACGATAGGACAATTTACGCATCGCATAATTTCATATTCAAACTTTTCACATAGTTGAACTACCGATTCGTTAATCTTAGTAAGAGTGTTATTTTCTTCTTTTTGTAAAGCATTGTCCATATTATTATAATAACAAAGGATATATTTATATTTTTCTATATAATATTAAGTTATTAAGTATTTATTGTAATTATTATATTATCATAATATATCATAAGATTAACAAAGATATACCAAATTTGAACTTTATGGTTTTGTAAGTATATTTATATTAATATAAAAACAGTTCAAATTTGGTACCTTAAAATTACTTCTTTAGAAGCGGTGAAAGTGGATATATGATTTGCATAGCAAAAAAATTAAAAAGTGAAAGTGGATATATGATTTGCATAGCAAAAAAAATAAAAAGCGAAAGTGGATTATGGATTTTCTTAGTGTAAAGTCGTGTAAGGATTTTCTTAGTGTAAAGTCGTGTAAGGATTTTCTTAGTGTAAAAATTAAAAAGAGAAAGTGGATTATGGATTTTCTTAGTGTAAAGTCGTGTAAGGACGGTTGGCTTCATACTATACCCCCTATTCTATTATATATTTTCTAACATCTATTTTACAAACTATATTCTATAAAACATACTTTAAAATATATATTCTATAAAATATACTTCATAAGATACACAATAAAAAATAAATAATAAAATCTATATTCTATAAACCATATATCCTATTTTCTATATTCAAACATATAAAAAATAAAATCATAATCTATAATATCAATCAAAAAATCAACATTATCAAAAACCATTTTTCACCTCTTAATAATAAAACAAAAATAAAAAATAAAAAATTAAATATTCATTTTATTAATACTTAAAAAATTACTACCTTTATTCTTATTCTTCAAATTTCTCACTTTTTCCACAATATCAATATAATTTATATCAATATTTTTTAACTCTTTTTTCCTCACTTCCTCAACTTCTTTTCTTTTTTCTTCATTCCACTTAACAACTCCACTACTACCTTTTACCCCAAAATACCTTTCTATTCTTCTATACCCATTTACCCCCCTACTTTTTACATTTAATTTATATTTATTCAAATATAAATCTTCACATTCTTTTTTATCTTTTCCTTCACTTTCTACTAAAAACAACAAAAATTTTTCTTCTTCACTAATTTTATTCAAATCATATTCTTTTTTATTAATCTTACTACTTACTACTTCCAATTTATCTATATTTTTTTCCATTTCTCTCAACTCCATTAATTACATAAATTTTTATACATAATTAATACTATTAATAAATACATACTACTATATAAATATTTATATTCTACAAACTATATATTCTATTTTACCAAAACCTTTATATATAACCTATATTTTCCTAAAATTTTTAATATATCCTCACTAAACTATATATTCCAAACTATATATTCCAAACTATATATTCCAAACTATATATTCCAATTAACGGAACGCTTCGCTGCGTCAGAGTCCGCTGATGACAGAGTTCGCTGATGACAGAGAAGGATTCGTCAACAAGTCAAAGTTCGCTGATGACAGAGAAGGATTCGTCAACAAGTCAGAGTCCGCTGATGATAGAGAAGGATTCGGCAACAAGTCAGCCTAAGCCAGAAAGAAAAATAAGAAAAGAAGATAAGTTATTTATAAGAACAAACAACACACTCACGCACATATAAGAAGGAGCCGACGCTGGACTAAGTTTGGATTGGCTCAACCCAGCGTCTGAAATGAATTTGTAAGGGTTTAAATATGTTCGCTAGATTCCTGCAAATGCGAATGGAATCAAATGCGAATGGAATCAAATGCGAATGGAAAGTAATAGAATGCAAATGCTCGCAACAAAACTATAAAAAAAATTAAATACTCTTTACGGTATATCCTCGCTTGATCAAGCTCTTTCTTTCGGCGTCTAAATCCAAACCATAAAAACTACAATAATCTATTAATTCCTTTTTCTTAACTACACTACTAAATACTCCTATAAACTCTTTTCTTTTCATTTCTTATCAACTCCTATTATTTATACTATTACTAAATACTATCTACTATATAAACCTTTTTACGATTAGCGTCCAGTTATCATGTAGCACTTTAAAATGGAAATGCAAAGAAAAGAAAAGTTATTCGTATTCGAATTTGATTGTTACCCTAATCCTAGCTTCGCCATTCGGTCCATCTTCGAAAGATACGTGGATGTTAGTATCCAATACATCAGCGTCTAATACGTCTGTTAATAGACTGTCTATCTCGACTATCTTGCCAAGGATGTTTGGATACATTTGATTGTGAGCATGTATAAATAGAGATCCACTCCAAGAACCTATATCGCAATTAACAAAAGTATCTTCGTCTGCTTTGATTAGCTCTTTGACTGCTTTTATTATCTTTTCGTTAGCCTTCATTTTAGTCCTCTAATGCTAAATATTCGTCATACTTCTCGATTTCGTCTTGGAAGAAATCTTCAAAGGCATCTTCTGTTGTATCAATGCGATACAATTCGTCTCTAATGGCGTCAAAGTTCTTCTCTAGGAAGTCTTTGGCTTCTTGGCTCTCCTCTTCGAACAGCTCGTTCATTTTTTGAGCAATAACTTGCTTGCTCATCTTATATACTTTATTCATTTCTTATCAACTCCTATTATTTATACTATTACTAAATACTATCTACTATATAAACCTTTTTACGGTTAGCGTCCAGTTAGCTGGTAAGCATAACTTTTTAGGGTTTATACAATGCAAATAAGTAGCAGGGTGCTCGGACAGCTGGAGTAAGAAAAAGAAAGCATAATTAATGCTTCTTTCTTAAAAGGCTGAGAATGTTTCTCATGTCTTCGTTTACCAAACGCTCTTGCCTATCATTGTCTGCATCCATGGCTTCATAAATATAATATATAAGGTCAGCTATATCTTCACCATACGCTTCGTCTAACTTAGCAAAGTGCCTCTGCCAAACTTCGTTTTTTGCTTCTTCCTGCCATTTACCCATTTTAATCAGTTCCTACAATAGTTACATAAATGCTATCATAAGTAATCTTACCAAACGTTATGCATCCTTCTTCGTAAGTATTTATTATTTTACTCACAAGGCATTCTTCTTCGACATCTAAATCTTTTGTCCTCTTAAAGATATAGGTATGGATATTTTCTTCCGTTTCGTCTGAATGCACATAGTTATAATGTTCTAACTCAGCAAACGGCTTCAAATCAGCTTCTAAATACTCTATAAACTCTACGAAGTCGTTACCATACGTCTTACGGTAGCTTTCCTTTATCTTATCTATTTTTCTCATTTCTTATCGACTCCTATTATTTATACTAATAATAAACTTTTTGCGATTTATTCACAGTATACCTCATCTTCCCCATCGTTTGAGCAATCATAAGCAAAGTAAATGGTTACAAAGTCACCGTTTGTTATAATTTGTGTTTCATGAGCTTCGTAATATTTATGTATAATTTTAAGCATACTATTTAGTAGCTTAATCGGTCCGTCTCTGTCTATACTCTCTCCATAAGCTCTGCCTACTCCTTGCAGAGCATCTATTCCTATTCGCTTACTGCTGTCAAACGAAGCTACATTATCCAGTTCGTTTAGCTCATCTATTACCTTATTTCGTAGGTTGTGTTCGGCTTGTACTTCTTCTAAATCTATTTTATATTTCATTTCTTATCAACTCCTATTATTTATACTATTAATAAAATCACAATCATTTAAATATCTTTCTACGAATAAATAAATAGAAATTAAGTTTTATCCCAGCTTAAGAATGCTTCAGTCAGTTCAGGTATGTCATCGATTGTATACTTATATTCTCCTGTAACTAAATGAGTGACATATAAATCTTTGTCTAATAAAAAGTTAACAATGCGGTACAGCATTCTTTGGTTACCACGCTTTGCTCCTACTTCTTCAAGCTTTTGTTTAATACGTCTGTTACAGATAGCATCTGGTCCCCAGTCCAATAATAATTTAAAACCAATAGCTACGTTTTTCTTATATATTCTTTTCGTTTTCATTTTGCCTCCTAATGTAAGTCTTTACCTATAATAAATAACAAAATACCGTTTTATTTAAACTTTTTCAATTTGTACAAATGGAACATTATTAATTTTATATTTTATTATATATTATTATTTTATAACAATAATTACTATAAATGCAAACTATTATTATACTTTGTAATTATTGTATTTATTGATTCAAAAATTTTTTTATATATATAATATATTTTTAAGAAAGCACTAAGTGGTTGAGTGTTTTCTACTCGTTTCCGGCTGGAGGAAAGTGGACGCTAGGTGGCTAGGAGGAGGCTCTAGGCTCGATATTATGATAATTTTGTATAATAGTTTGCAATCACTAAAATACGATAAAAACACTTATTTTTAATAGTTATTTAATAGTTTTATAATAGTTTTATAATAGTTTACTAGTATTTAAACCATTGTGTTGCAATCACTAAATAATCAATATTGCAATCAATACTATCCTCGATGGATACACTAACTGACCAATACTCCAAAAGTTTGCAAACGAGTAACAATTTGTATTCAAAACACTTATTTTTAATAGTTTGCATACATTTTTAATAGGTTAATATAGAGCAATATTTGCAATATTTGCAATCCGATATTACTCTTTGAACTACTTTGACCCACTTTGTACTAATGGTCATACCCATTTACTAGTTTGTAAAAAGTGAAAATAGATTGCAATCGATGAACAATATTGTATTCCTTGTAATTATGCATATAATTATGATGAATTGCGTCACGTAATTTACTATTATGAGTAAGCATTTCCTTGTAGTTATGAATTATAAGTTATTTCTATTAATTAAAATTTTAATAATTAATATTCAAATTTACCATATAAGACAAAATGAATAACCAAATTTAACACTTTATTTTATATTAATATATACCCTTAATAAAAATAATAATTCAATTTTGGTACCTTAAATTAACTTATAATTAATTTGGATAATTTAATAGCAAAAGAAATAGAAAAAATAAGCATTACCCATAATAAGTCCTGAGGTGGTATAGCATGGGTAATGCTCAATGCGAAAGAAAAGAACTAATTCAATGGAGTTGAAGCAATGAAATGAGTAAATTATTTCTTTCGCAATTTAAATAAAACTATTTATTAGTCTTTAATCACTTTTGTCTGCCAAGATTCTTTTGTCCATTATACTATACAACTGCTCTAATTCATCGTGCTTATACAGTTCATTTTTCGTATAGTTATCAACACTATTATTATAAGCTTCATTTAATACAGCTAAAGCATCATTTTTAATGCCGTCAATAGTATTAAAGTTTCTCATAGAATCTTTTTTAACCATATCATATATAGCTTTGAATCCTGCTTCTTCTATTGCTTGCTCAGATAAATTAAAATTTTTACTAAATCTTAAATGTTTATACTTATTCTTTGCGATATTTCTGTTTATGTCAACAATGTTATCACTAATCAAAGTTCTTATTCTACGATTAGCATGCATTTGAAAATTAGCAAGGCTAAAGTTTTCAAGCCTAAAAGACACTAGACTAGTATCAAAGTGTTCTCTTATTATAGGTTCTCCTACTAAATCTTTAGTTTCATAAAATGTAGTTAGTTTTAATTTAAACCAAACTGTAGAATTAGGAAAATCTATTTCATTTAATAGAACATTAATCTTTGTGTCTCCTAAAGAAAGAAAAGTATAAGTTTTACCCCAATCTTTCCGACTTAAGACATTATCTATGATTTTTAACCAATCCACTTTTTGTTCCCGAACTATTAACTTTCGCTCTGTATTTTTATTCATGTTTATCAACTCCTTATTCGTTAAGTTTGTCAAGTATCCTTTTACCTTGAGCATCGCTTCTTTCATACTCTATACCCAGTGCAAATCTCTCTGCCCATTCATGGACGTAATGGTCTTTTCTTGTAAAACCTCTTGTCTTAACATATTGCACAAATTTGTCAACATTAGGAACTTTATGTTCCTTTCCTATTGCAATTAATTCTTCTGTCGTGTGATTCATTTTACTCGACCTCCGATTCATCTTGTTCTAACCAAGCCACGATTCTACCATTAGGCTCAGTATAAAAAGCTCCTTCGTAGACTTCGCAGTATTCTAACTTAAGGTCTTGTCCTTCGTTTAATAAAGAATCAAATAAGTCATCATTTATTTGCCATTTCATTCTAATGACCTCATGTATTCGTCAAGAGCTCTTTCTTGTCTTTCTATCATAATCTCCGCTTGTCTATCTGCTTTTAAAGCGTCTTCGATACATTCATTACATAAATGTGCTCGTCCATAAGCGTCATGTAGATAATACTTTCCACAATCACTGCATTGCTCTTTTCTGGCTACAAATAGCTCTTTTTCTTTGGCTAATTCTACTGGATAGCATGTATCACACCATCCTCCTATTGTGCAATTGACTTCTTTTCCACAGGCATTGCATTTTAGTTTCTTTCCCATTTTATCAACTCCATTTAATTAAATAATTCAATAATTATAAATACATACCTATTTATATATCTTTCTACGATAGAAATGTTTTATTTTAAATGATAGACGAACTTATCTATGTATTTGTTACATTGATTACAATAATATATATAGTCTTTAATGTGCTTCACAAAGTGTGAACTTTGGCACCAAGGACAAATGACAACTTTATTTATTTTTGATATTTTCATCTATGGCGGACAGCAATAATATGCTTCATCTTTTGTTTTGTATATCTCATGACAATTGTCACATTGCCAACCTTCTTTTAATTTGATCGGTACTGGATATGGATTAGTTTTTAAATCCTTGTCTGGTGATGTTATTAATTCCATTTCATTTTTACCTCTCGTACCGTTCCTTATAAGGATTAACTTTATCGCTGCAATCCTTTTCTACTTTAGGCCTTTGATATTCTTTTATATCATAAGGAACATCATTAAAATAACGATGATCCCTTCCTATGTCTAATGTAACTTGCCCATCAGAATGTGTCATATACCTATTAAGCAATGTATCAAGTTTAAACTCTTTGTTTTCCTTGAAATCTTTGCTTTGTATAGACAGTTCTAAGTATTCATTTTGTAGTATTTGGTATGGCATTTTTTGATTTACCACTTATAACAGTCAATCTGTGACTATTTGCTCTAATTGACTTTGTTTTTGTTTTGCTCCAACTTATTAAATAACCTTATTGTTTCTTCATAGCAACAATTAGCTTTTTCTATCATACAATTTTCGTATGAATCATTTGGTTTATACAAATGTTCTTTACAACTATCTTGACTACGATAAAGTGCGTTGTAATAAGCAAAAGCATTTTGTCCCATCTTAAGAACACTTTGGTTGATATAATTGATTTCTTCATTCATTTTTATTTACCTTTTAAAACATCGTAAAATAATACACCACAATAAAACCCATATTGCATTATAGATACACTAAATTGTATCTGATTACAAATATACAAAGAGCAACTAAAATAATCGTTAAAGTTGCCAGTTGGCTTTGTAAAATTAAAATATGGTTTAAAACAATTAATTTTTATCATTTTGTTCCTTTTGTCTAGTCAGATTGTTCGCTTAATCTTAATTCTTTAATAAGCGAATAAAATAAATCTTTTTCTCCATTGTTTCATTTAAAGTAAGGCATCATAGATTTATAACTGTCTATAATTTGTTTTCCTTGCTTTTGATAATTACTAAAATTATTTTCTTTAGTAAAATCAACGACTACCCCATAGTCTTTGCCTACTTTAATATAACCACATAAGTAATTGTTTTTTATAACTGCTTCTGCTGTCTTTGGAAACATATCGCTAATTCTATTATGTGCTTCAACAAAGTTATCTATACTTTTTTGGTCAGACATTTTTTTATTATTACCTCTTTGTTCATTTCCAGAATCTACAACAGTTATTTTTAAATGTCTTGTTCGGATTATTACAGATGTATTTCTGTAATCCCATTTGCTTAAATAACTATCGTCTGGTTCTTTTTCTACGTATTCACTACATTGACAAACTGGGCATACCACCAACCTACTTTAATAGTCCTCCGACTGTTTCTTTTAAACACTTTGGACACAGATTATTAGGATTCCAAGGAGCCACTTTTGTATTTGCATTAGAAAAAGGTTTTCTTTCTTTATTAAAACCGCACTTGCATCTATTACAAAAGAAAACTTTTGAGTCTGCAGATTTTTGTTCTTCTGACTTTAATTCGTTAATAACAGAATCAATTGCTTTTATAAAACTTGGTTGTAGTATCCCTGATAATTTATCTTTAAGAATCTGTAAATCATTTAATACTGTCAATCTTTTTGCGTTGTTCATCGTTTACCTCTTTGTTTATTAAAAGTTTGATTTCATCCATATTATCTGAGATTATTTTAGCACAAGCCGGACATCGTAAATATAAATCTAAGAAACTATTTGCCATATCAACTTTAGCATCGCGCTCATAACTTTCTAAGTAGGATAAATCGGGCATTTCATAAGGTGATTTATGTGTTTTTAAATATTCTGCTAATTCATCATGTCTTGATTTCATGGAATTAGGCTCAATTTGTACGACAGGATATAGCCTTCCGCTTATACTATGCTGTTTCTCAAAACTATGTTTATGTTTATGTATTTCTCCATGTTCGCCAGCAATATGCCTTTTGCACATATATTTTGGCGGTACCATCCACATTCGCATTTTGTTACCTCTTGATTGAAAATAAAAAATAGGAAGAGTATTTCTACTCCACCTTTTTAGTTACTTTAGGAGACTTTGTTTCTTGCTTTGCTACTTTCTCTTTACTTTTGTCTCCTTGTTTATTTGTTTTTGCTTGCAATTTTCCAGCAGCTTTTAGTTCTTCTCTAAGAACTTTATAATCGATACCTGCTTTTGCTAAGTATCTCATTGTAGCTTTTGGATTTGGTCCAAGCTCACTT
>Ga0180433_10010403_pt1 | contig 11200 bp, 16 predicted proteins | sample SS_ome_8_FD_132980 | JGI IMG/M metagenome (GOLD analysis project Ga0180433, IMG submission 132980) | Hypersaline lake sediment archaeal communities from the Salton Sea, California, USA - SS_1_D_1 metaG | ecosystem: Environmental > Aquatic > Non-marine Saline and Alkaline > Hypersaline >... | reverse complement strand
TCTAGAACACAGTCTACAATGTGTCTACAAGTCTACAAGGAAGCTGTAAGTAATTATCAATAAACAATTTAATGTTGTTGACTTAAATCTATTTATAAAAAAATGTTGACTATGAATCTTCCTTATTGTAAATTCAGTACAATCATTGTGATAACAATTAAGGCACAATAATGGACTACTGGCTCTTATTCTACTCCACTTCAGGAGCGTTACTGCTCGGCTATCTCGTCGGCTTTACTCATTGCTACTATCGAAAACAAATGAACTCTGTGCAACTTCCTATATCGATTAAAATGCCCGGAAAATTTGTGCCTAATTACATTCAAAAGATCATTGACTATTCACCGGTTAATGAACTGATCGTTACTGAAAATGAAGTCAAAGCAAGTAAATATGAGGAAGTAAATAAATTCATGAAGGCGGAATCATGGGAAACAAGCTAAACGAAAATGAATTAATGTTCTGCGATAGATACCTCGTATCACGGAATGCAACTCGGTCTTATATGGCTGTTTACGGTTGTGGTTACGGTACTGCCGCAGTAGAGGCGCACCGTGCGCTAAAAAAACCTAAAATCCGGGCGCATATGCGCAGATTACACGATGAATGGCGCAAGCGGGCAGAAATTCACCCCGCAGACATCATTAATAATGCTCGGAAGGTATTCAATAAATCAATGGCTGATGAGCCTGTATTGGATAAAGACGGAAATAACATTGGCGTTTACAGATTCGATTCGTCCGGCGCTAACAATGCACTACAGATCATGGGCAAGTGCATCGGAGCATTTATCGATATGCGTAAGATAGAGCAGGACATTCACGTTGATAGCGTCGTGAGACACCAGATACAATTACCGGAGAAAAAGGCAGTCGGCGCTCCTGTTGACTTGGATAAGGATACAAACCTGATCGAAGGGGCGGATAGGATAGTTATTGCGAAGGATGATAAGAATGAATGATCGTGTGTGCGAGAGCGCAAGCGGACGTACCTCCGGACACGAAGATGGGACTCCGATTAAGCAATCCCCTGCGAGCATGAAAAACTGGAAAGTTTTAGGGATAGGCGAAAATAATATGCAGTACCTTTTAAATATAAAAACGGGAAAAATCCTAAAATTTGAGGCTAAATAAGATGAAGATAAATTGTACAACGTGCGGTTATTATCAGAAATCAGATCATCCGGATATAGATGATATATGTACCCGGATGGGTGGGAGATATGAAGGTAATGGATCTCCTGCTTATACTGTCGGTCAATATGATGATGGGACCTGGCTTCATATCCGCGAGCCTGAAGAGTTTTTTTGTTCGGAGCATGATGGTTTATGCAAAAAGTTACTTAAACTTATAAGAAGTGGAGCATTAACATATAATAAAGAGGTAGACGATGAGTGATGAAAAGGCGAGATTGGCACAGCATTTTCGGAACCGGGGAATGTCGGCCGGGAACGCTGAGCGGATGTCAGTAGAAGTGATAAACAAGCATGGTGAGAAGCATATTCACAAAGTTGTTGATCGATTGGAGCGCAAAGGTCGGACAGAGAACCGGAAGATTACCCGGGAACGGATAGAGGTACGCGGTGATTAAGTGGCTATTAAGAAAGGCGGGCATAGAAGTATTGCATCAAAAGCTATATCATTATGAAATGCCTTTTGGCACGGAAGCGCTTGAGGATTTATTGAAGTTGAAGCGGATGGCAGAGCGCGATACAGGTAAGCCAGTAACGATGATCCGGATTAACCCATTGGACAAGATCCAAATAGAGATAGATGTTTGGAACCATGCGTCTCTATTGCGCAGGCGTCATCCGGAGTTAATGGCAGAAATCAAGGTAGGGAGTGCTAAAGACATGCTTGATGAGTATTTTATATCCTTTGATAAGGCGGATTTTGTAACCGACGCATCTAAGGAACGCGGTGAAATAGACTTAATAATATAGGAGAACGGCACAATGAAAGAACAGCATAACAGGCGTGGATTTTTAAGAATATTCGGTAAAGGATTAGCCGGGGCGGCCGCTTTAGCTACGGTTAAGATCATTCCTAAAAAGGCGGAAGCAGTTAAGGAGAAGAACCTTGACACCCCACTTGATATCAAGGAACAGGTGGAACAGGTGGAACAGGTGGAAAAGCCGGAACAGGTGGAAAAGCCGGAACAGGCGGATGCTTCTTTAAGTGGGATTGAACATTATGTAACGGTTTATGTGAAAGAGTATTTGAACTATCACGGTCATTTTCCTTTAAAAGTTCCTATACCGAGGCACTTTGAAATGCAAAAAATGCCAACAGAGATAGCTTTACCTTTCGGCAACGCGAATGCAGCAGCTTATAAGATGTCATACGACGCAGATGAGATCAGGACGCAGCCGTATATGTTTACTATACTATACAGTTTCGTTCAACATCGAGTAAGCTTTGTCTTGAAAAATCACAAGACAGCACATCGCTTGGCATCCAATATATTTGCAAGAAGGAAGCCGTTAAAGGAACTGTATGGCCAGGATGAAACCGCACCGTTACCTGGTGCAACAACGGATAGTACACACTGGAAATAGAAGGGCAGATGACCTCAGCTAATGACATATTTGAATATAAAACGAAATTCCGGGAAGGAAATCGTTTTGATACGTCATGGAAACCATTGCCGGGGCCGCAGACGGAAGTTCTAAGACGAAGGGAGAGGGAAATATTATATGGGGGCGCGCGCGGTCCTGGTAAGACTGAGGCCGGACTTGCTTTTATGGTCGAACCGGAATATATTAACAATCGATATTACAAGGGTTTAGTAGTACGAGTTAATTATGATGATCTCAAAGACTGGATAGACCGGGCGAGGCTATTCTATGAGCCGTTAGGAGTACGAGTATCAGGAAATCCGGTGGTATTCAGGTTTCCTTCAGGCGCGCTGATACGAACAGGGCATCTGAAAGATGAAAACGCATATCAGAAATATCTCGGACATGAACATCAAAAGATTAACTTTGAGGAATTGACTTTATGCCCCACTGAACTTCTTTATCTTCAGTTATTGTCGACACTTCGTTCAACGCAATCTGAATTAATACCGCAGTTATTTGCCACTACAAACCCGGGCGGTCCTGGACATGCGTGGGTGAAAAGACGCTTTGTGGACGTTGCAGACTGTAAAACATTTACAGACGAAGTAGGGAACACCCGAATATTCATACCTGGACATGTATATGATAACCCGATATTAACTGAAAACGATCCGGCTTATGTGAAGTTTCTTGAATCTATTCCGGATGAAAACCTGAAGAAAGCATGGCTCGAGGGATCGTGGGACGTATTTTTCGGTCAGTTTTTCGATAAGTGGAATGCAAATCTTCATGTTATACCTGAAGAAAAACTTCCGCCGAATTGCACTCTTTTTATAGCAATAGATTACGGTTATAGTGCAGCTTGTTCAGCATTATGGGGGGCTGTATATCCCGACGGAAAACTTGTCATATATCGAGAATATCTTGAATATAAGAAACCGCCTTCCATAGCGGCACAAGAAATAAAGTATTTATGTGGCGACGAAACATATAATCGTATTCTTGCAGATCCTAATATGTGGGCGAAACATAACGAAGGAATAGGCAAATATAACGAAATGTCGACAATGGAATCGCCTGCTGATATATTTGAGAAATTTGGTATATATCTTGCGAAAGCGAATAACTCCAGGGCGCAAGGATGGATGCGCGTAAAAGATTTAATGTACTACGACAAAAACAGAATTCCCAGATTGTATATAATGGAAAATTGTGAAAATCTTATAAAAAATATACCTGGAGCGATATATTCAGAGACACAAACAGATGATATAAACCAGTCAAAGGGGCCTGGATATCATCAGGACGATCTTGATGCGCTTCGATATATGGTAATGCACATATATGGTGGTTTCGAATCAGTTCCGACAAGTAAACAGGTTAAGTTCGATGCCTATAACCCCTGGGAGCGTGAAGATAAAGAAATGTGGGATGCGATATTGAGGGAAGAAGCAAACGCAATAAATTATGTAGCATGGGAGAACGCATGAAGATAAGCTCTTTAAATCCTATGAGATTATTTCAGGCGGAAAATAGCAAGTATGGTGTAGGCAATCTCGATGATTCGGAGCATACACATATTGTCAAGTTAATAGACGACCGCTTTGAGAAATCGTTGGATTGGATGGTAGATTATCGTAACCAGTGGAGAACTAACGAAAAAGTATTGGATGGTAAAATTCATTCTTTGCCTATTAACTATAATGAAATGTTGACGCAGTTAAAACCGAACTTGACTTTATCAATAGTGGAATCTATGCGTCCGATCATGGAACAGGCTATTCCTTCTGCAGATATTATGCCGCAAGATTTTAATGATTTAAGTTGGAGCGCTGCTATTGGACCGCGTGTAATGGAAATAACCGAGGACGGCGATTTAGAAGATGAACTCGGTGAGCAGGGATACAATATGCTTATTTACGGCGCAGGCTTAATGACAGGATTCCCAAAAATAGGATATTTACCGGGTATATATGCAAAGGACGCAATCGATGAACACGGTTTGCAGGCAGGGGAATTCGCAATACAGCGCGGAAAAGAAATTCTTAAAATTAAGAATGTAGACGAATTGGCGGCGATTGACAAGAAAGATAAAATTGTTACTTTTAATCCTTTATCGGCAAAAGACACTCCAATATTTCTCGGATATCAGTTTGACGCTTTAGATTTAAGAACATGGTTTCCTGCGCCAAAGTCGACCGGGGTGGATATTTTTAAGAACAGTCGCTATCAGATATTGGCATTCCCGACGCCTATTAATGATATGAAGGCGGAATATCCGCATGTAGCTAATAAGTTGGAGCCGGAAGGGGATATGGAAGATTATATGTCTTTCAGAACTCTTCAGAATGAAGATAAGGACAGACAGGGTGATTTTATCCTGAAAAAGATAATGTTCTGGTATGATCCCCTGGACAAAAAGAAATATCCTAACGGAAGAATGTCAGTAGTAGGAAACGGAGTATTATGTGATAATCGACCGCTATGGAGCAATTTACCACTTGATCCGCGTAGGCACAAACCGGGCGCTCCGCTTCATCTTGTCAAGAACTATGGCAGTAAATATCGGCTTGTAGGTAAGGGTGAGCCTGAAATACTTCTTCCTGTTATAAAGTCGCTGCATGAAGTTTTGTCAAGTATGGCAGATAATATCAGGGAAGCAGGCAACGCAGGATGGATAGGCACTGAGGCTTATATGAACTCCGCCCATCAGAAACCGCAGGGAGTAACCGGAGAAATAAACTATGTGCCTAAGTTAGGGGATTTGATGCGTAAAGAGATCCGTGTACTGCCACCGGAAACTCTTACTTTTGTGGAATTACTGTTAAATTTTCCGCAGATTCTTACTGGTATGGAAGATGCCGCAAGGGGGCATCCTAATAGTCCGGATCAATCAGGTCGCGCTATCAGGGAGTTATCAGCAAAGGCAGAAAATAAAATGACGAGTAAAACTCGTCGAACATTTAAGCCAGTTGTAAAAACTATAACTAAAGATATTATATGGGGATTGCAGCGATTCGACACTGAAACCCGATCTATAAAAAAGAATCTCATTGATTCAATGGGTAATCCGACATTTGTCGATTATGATCCAAACGCAAAAGATGAAAACGGTAATTCATTCAAAGACAGTAAGTTTGAAACAAATATACAGCCGGGGCTGCCTTTTCCAAAAGGGACAGCAGCATACGAAGAAATGCTATTCGGATATTTGCAGGCAGGAATCATTGACGGCGAATATTTTATTATGCACTCACAACTCAAAGATAAGGAACTGCTTCTTATAAAATACAGGGAGAACCAGGAAGCAACAGCAATGATTCAAGAAGTAGAAATGAAAAACAAATTATTTCCGAAGTTTCAGGCGTTGGTCCAGGATGCGCTACGTATTTATAAGTCCGATATGCCGGAGTTGTTCTTTGATGCGCATAATCCTATATTGCCAAACTTGATCGATATGATCAAAACGTTTCCGGATTATATGGAAACCAACGAATGGCAAGCACTACCAACAGATTATAAATCAGCGATTCTGCACGGCGCATTTGTCGTACAGCCACAGAATCAAAATGCTACAAGCGGAATCTAACCAAGAACAACCGTAGGAGAAAGTGAATGGCAGAACAAGAAGTAAAAACAGAAGAAACACCGCAAGAGGCGGAAGCCCGGCGCGGTAATTTTCTTAAAAAGCATGAGGCTTCAATCCAAAAAATTAAAAAGGAAAAGCCTGAGAATATGGTGGATTACGATATTGCGAGTGAAAAGGGAGAACCCGGCGAGGATCATCCTAATTTCACACAGCAGGAATCGGAATTTGCCATTGAGAAGTCGAAAGACGGATCAGTACGCAAGTTTAATATTCAGGGTATGAATGCCACTGAAAACGATCTAATTGAGTGGAAAAATAATGGTCTGCGTCAAGCTGACTATACCCGCAAAACTCAGGAACTTGCGAATGAAAGAAAAGCAGTAACGGAAGTCCATACTGAAGCATCTAATATTGTTTCATTTTTTAATCAGATCATGAAGAATGAAACAATCAAGAACATTCTCGAGGAAACCATTTCCGACAATATCGAAAATGGAAAAGACCTGTTAGAACAAGTTCTGAAGTTTGATTCGAAGAAGTTTCGCCATCCTGCAGAAATTGAAAGGGATGAGGCATTGGAAAAACTTGCCGAAAAAGAAGGCGAGAAAAAAGTTGATGAAGTAATCGAGACATTCGCTAACGCAAAAGGCATATCTAAAGAAGATGCCATGAAAGTTCTTGATAAAACCATCATGATATCAGCGAATCAAGCAAAAGAGTTAGGCCTTACCGGGAAACAGGCAGAACAGTTTGTGATCCCGATGGACGTTGCCTATTATCAGATGCTTAGCAATGGGGAGCTTACCGTAAAAGGTGTCGAGGAAATAACCGACACTGAAGAAGAATTTGGAATCCCTGAATTCGACACAACAAAACAGGGAGCAGACGATATTAAAACCGATTCTTCTGCGAAAACGGATAAGCAAAAACAGCAGAAGCGAAAGCAAACTGCTGCTATTCTTACAAAATCGTTACAAGCAGGAGAGTTATAACCTGTGAGGTAAAAATCTTATGGCACTACCATATGATACATTAGAATCTTATGTTGCAGAGGACAGGATCCCCTGGCTTGCAGATAACATCTTCAAGGAAGACAATGTTGTAGCCAGGAAAATGATTTCTTCCGCCGGGACATTTAAAGGCCGAAAGATCATGCAGCCTATCCTTTATGCAGAATCCGGACAGATCCAGGATACAATCAGGATGCAGTCCTTCCCACTCGCTACTATTGATCCTGTAACAAGTGCGGAATATGTACCGAAAATGAAAACAGCAACGCTTACCATACCTACTGAAGACATTCTTGAGGCAGAAACAGGTGAGGCAATTCTTGACCTTGTTGATACCTGTATGAACGTCACCAAGATGTCATTAGAGGAGAACATAACAGATGAAATGTGGAGCGCTACCGCGTGGTCTTCGGGCGCAGGGTTTTTGAACTTTGCGAACATATTATCCACTTCATCTGAACTCGGTGGAATTGATCCTGCCGATTTCTCAGGATGGAAAGCAAATGTTCTAACAACTACGGACTTCGGTACAGACGGCAATACGAATGATTATGACGACCTGGCTAACCCGGAAAAAGACGTTTATATAGTAAAAGTAGTAAAACGTCTTATGGCTCGTAGTCGCTATCAGCGTATGGGTAAACCTTCCCTTGTTGTGATGTCGCAGCAGTTATGGGAACTCCTGGCTGACATCTGGAAACCGCAGATGCAGGGTACAGGATTAAATGGCCTTGTCGCTGAAATGGGGTTAGAAGCAATATATCATAAAGGTGTTCCAATCATCTATGATGACAGACTGTGTGAAGCGCAGACAACTGATACCGATTCCAAGATATTCTGCTTTAACTTCAAGTATCTCGGATACAAATTCAATTCAAAGGCAAAATTCCGCGTAGGAAAGTGGATCGAGCCTGCAAACCAGAACTCGAAATCTCTGAAAATCAACCTGTATGGAAATATGTGGTGTAGCAACAGGGGAACTCAGAGCGTTGCAACAGGTGTCTATACCGATAAGGACTGGGCATCAGGTTAATATAATCGGTTAATAGCCGTAGTGCCTTACGAGCAATAATGCTCTGAATATAAAAAAAGGAGTTAGATAATATGGCATTCGTACAAGCACAATCATCGTGGGGAAGCATTTCACTTTCCTATCAGAAAACATCTGACGAGACTTACTATTACGCCAATATATGGGGTAATAAGAAGTATTTTGTCGGAACGGGATCTCCTGACGGTGTTATTACCGGCTCAGCCGGCGACAAGGCACTTGATATCTCAACAGGTATCGAGTACACATGTCCTGCCGCCGGGACCGAGTGGCGCGCAATTCAAACAGCGCAGGGGTTAGCTGACACTCCCCTTTCATGTGGGATTGAAATGTCAATAGGCGGTAAAAGTTATATATCCGCCTATGGTTCATGTACTGTTGGATTGGTTTATGTGCTTAACGGTACAGGAACCGAAGATCAGGAATTAACTGCGCTTGCTAATACTGGCATAGATTCAGTATATCAGAGAATTGCTGTTGCAGCTGCAACTATCGCTACAGCAATAGGGTGGTTTCAGGTAAGCGGTATCGTAAATGCTTCAGTAGAAGGTACTACTGATGTGGCAGCGGGAAATACGCTGAAGGTACTGAAAACAGAAACAGCATTCAAGAAAGATGGAGCAGCAGATCCTGCGAACAGAAGTGAGAATACAAGTGCAGTAGCACTTGAAGCGGTTACAGATGCCGGGCCTGATTTGGCAAGTGTCTTTCTTCTGAATCGCGATTGTATCATAGCAGCATAATAATTGACCATTGTGCCTAATGGAAGATAGAATAGGCAAGGGGAGCCTTGCGCTCCCCCTGCCATTGTTTATAACAATAACAGGAGCATAGACTTATGACTATGAATCTTGCAATTCAGAAAACGGCAAAACGTGATCAGTCCGGAAGAATTAACCGTGTCGCAAAAGCAATATGGGATTTTTCGGTAGATGGCGGAGCCGTAAGCACTATTTCCCTGGGAGAAGTGCTTCCCAAAAACGCAATTATCCAGGAAGTATTTGCAGACGTACTGACAGCTTGTACTTCGGGCGGTTCTGCAACATTGCAGTTAAAAGCCGGAACAACCGCGCTTATTGATGCAACTGCTTATGATAGCGGTTTCGATGCAACCGGACCGGACGAGTACGCACTTGCTTCGAGTGCGACCGCGATCAAGCTGTCTGCCGCTTCTGAATTAAAGTTAGCAATAGCAACGGCGGCATTAACGGCAGGCAAAGTACATTTCATGGTACAGTATTGCTTGTCCGAATCGTAAAACGTGAGGTGAAAAGCATGAATAAAACAAAAAAAGGCGCTAAGCCGAAAAAAGACGATGAGACTAAAACCGTTGAAGCATTGACGGATATCAACACTCAGCTTGCGCAGGAGCGCGACCAGGCGTTGGATGCGCTCGAAAAGATGCGCTCGAAGTATGACAATCTCAGCGCTGAGGAATATCTTAGACATCATCCCAAGTATCGTTCAATATTCTTTTGTCCGAACTGTAACCCATACAAAGAGCCTATTCGCTTGGACGCAACAGTCCCCTATAAACCTAAGAAAGCGCTTAATGATTGGACGGATGAACAGATCCGCAAACATCTTGAAGCAAGGTTTATCGGAGCAGACGGCGCAGGGCTGACGCGCGGCGAATTAAAAAGCCAATTGTGGTTATGTGAAAAAGAATACGGTGAACTTCGGAAGGTGAAACCGGGAGATGAGTAATGGCGACGACAACTGCGGAAATGCTTACACTTCTGAATATTCTTATTCAGAATACAGGCAACAACCAGTCAAGCCTTGAAGCTACTAACCTTGTGTTATTGAACTTCGCGCAGGACTGGACCGTAGGGGCGCTGCCAAGAAAACTTTTACCGGAATTAGACACTACATCTGATACCGAGAAAACTATTGATAGTAACTCGGAGTATGATACAACAAGTCTAACAAATACGGTATGGAGACATCCACTCGGTATATATTCCGTAAGGTTCACTGATGGCGCCTATCTACGAAAACTATCCCAGGTAGAACTCGAACAGTTCACTAATGCCAGGGGTGGTTCATCGCAGGCAAATCTTTTCTCGAAACGAGATCCTAAATATTACTATAATGCAAAGGTTTTGCATGTTCTTCCCGAGATAACGGACGGTAGTGAGACACTTGACTTCAAGTATATTATGAAGCCTTCGGACATTGCCGATGGAGCTAATTGCGCCCTTCAGGAAGGTGTGCAAAACCTTATTTGCGTTATAGCTGCAGCATTTTACTGGTTATCCGATGAAAAGATCAATATGTGTAGAGAAATGCTTGCCCTGGCGACAACGAAAGCTGCGGAAATCGGCGTTGAATTTCCAGATACAGAATCACTGTATTATGATATCCAAAAGTATTCACAGTGGAATGCAGGTATATTTCTAACTCCAGGTTCAACAGGGGCGTTCTATGGCTGAGTTAGGCGAAGGATATATTGATCCATATACAGGGGAATTCATCTTTGAAATAGAATTCTTACTCGCAGTAGATAACTGGATATGGAACGCAAAATCTGACGGTATAGAGTTAAGTACATCAGGAACATGGAGTTCATGTTGGTGGCGGAATCCGGAAGATTTAACTCAGGTGGAAATGGATATCGGTTCAAGAAAACCAAGTGCGGGATGGCAAAAAGTATTAACAAACGAAATAATGATGGTAGATGTAGCAAACTCGTAAAGAGGTAATTATGGCATCAAATTACGCATATCCCCCGGTAGACGATCAAGACTATTTGGGGAAAGGCTCAAGGCGATGGAAAGGCATATATGCACTTGGCGTATACGATTCCGCCGACAATCAGGTCGTAGAATTTGAGGGTGTATCAAATGCAGTCAATTATTTGAACATAGTAAATGCTGCGGCAGATGGTGATGTAATACTTGAAGCATTAGGTTCTGATTCAAACATTTCAATAAATTTACAGCCAAAAGGCACTGATGGTGTAATAATTGATCACAACGCAGATAAT
>Ga0180433_10010402_pt1 | contig 11201 bp, 12 predicted proteins | sample SS_ome_8_FD_132980 | JGI IMG/M metagenome (GOLD analysis project Ga0180433, IMG submission 132980) | Hypersaline lake sediment archaeal communities from the Salton Sea, California, USA - SS_1_D_1 metaG | ecosystem: Environmental > Aquatic > Non-marine Saline and Alkaline > Hypersaline >... | reverse complement strand
TATTCTGATTTAATGTATGCATGCATTCATGGCAATCATGAAGAAGTTAAAAGTATTATAAAGCAGGGGATAGGAGTTGATGATGTAACAATTGATGGCTGGACAGTATTGATGCATGCAGTAGTACTTGGCGGTTACGATGAAATTACACAGATGCTTATAGATAATTGTGCTGATATTAATGCAAGGGATAATGAAGGCAGGACAGCTCTTATGTGGGCAGAGAATGCCGGCAATACCGGGATTGCAAACTTGCTTAAAGAAGCGGGTGCAGAATAATATAAAAAAGACTATTCTGCAAAGGCGTTAAAATCCTTGACAATTCCTCTAAATTACTTCAAGAATATAAGAAAGGGGAAAGCTAATTTGCATAAGATAGACGAAGGCATAATTAAATTAGTGGACCTATTTATTGATTTTATCAAAAATGGTATCGGAACGCATGTGAAGGGCGCGTAAGAAGGGAGATAGCTAAAATGATTAAAGTAGAGGGACTCTATCATTCTTATACCAGAGATGAAAATTATGCACTAAAAGATGTGAACTTTGAAGTAGGAGAAGGGGAGATTTTCGGTTTCCTCGGACCATCGGGAGCAGGAAAATCAACGACTCAGGGAATCCTGACAGGTCTTTTGCAGCTTCAAAAAGGAAATGTAACTGTTGCCGGTTATGACATCAGGAATATTGAGAGAAAAATGTTCAATAAAATAGGAATGTCATTCGAGCAGTCTAACGTCTATAGTAAAATGACAGCTCTGGAGAACCTGCTTTTTTATAGCAAGCTGTTTGATGTTGAGACACGTAATCCCCTTGAGTTAATCAAGCTCGTAGGTCTGGGGGGTAAGGAGAATATAAGGACAGGTGAGTTTTCAAAGGGAATGAAGCACCGTCTTACATTTGCAAGGTCTATGATTAATAGCCCGAGCATGTGGTTCCTTGATGAACCCACCACGGGACTTGACCCGGCTATAGCTGCGGGTATTAAAGACATAATAAAGGAACGAAATAGTGAGGGAGTGACGATATTTTTAACCACCCATAATATGTTTATTGCCGATGAATTATGCGACCGCGTGGGTTTCATTGTTGATGGGGTAATAAGACTTATAGACTCGCCTAAGAATCTAAAGCTTAAATACGGAAAGAAGCTGGTAGAGGTAGAGTATGCTATAGATGGTGATGTGAAAAAAGAAACTTTTTCCACCATAATACAGGAAGAGAAAAATGCCTTAAATAAAATCATATCGGAAAGAGAAATCCTTACGATGCATACGAAGGAAGCAACACTTGAGGAAATCTTTATAAAAGTCACCGGAAGGGAGCTTGTCTGATATGAAAATTTTTAGCAGCTTTAAAAAAGAACTTATTCTTGCCTCAAGAAGCTTTTACTTTTATGTTGAACTGGGATTTTCCCTTATAATTCTTGCAGTTTTATTACTAGCAGTTCCGGAAAATTTTAACACTACTGCCACGCAATATCTATATTTCGATATGCCGCAGGCAGCAAAAGAAATTTATATAGATACCGTACTGGAAAGTGAACCCGGCATGGAATCAGAAATGGTCGGGATAGAAGCCGAAGGCAAGACATATGAAGCACAGCTTATAACGACCGATGGGGAAGAAGTTTATATCGTTGACAGCAGGGAAGCATTAGAAAAACTTGCTTATGAAAAGCAAAACCCGGGTGCCGTAATTAGGCTGGATGATAACAACCAGCTTAATTTTCAATATTATCTGCAGGGATATGAGTCAACACGTCTAAAAAATCTAATATCAATAATGTTTAGTAAAGATATAGGCACCCTGGAAAAATTGGTTGAGAAACAGGAAGTTCGCTATCTGACAACCGGCTATGAATCCATAAATGATAGGGAAAACACCATCCCCCCGATAATTTCTTTTAGCAGCGGCCTAATGGGAATGTTTATCCTAGCGTCTTATATATTCCTTGATAAAAAGGAGGGCGTAATAAAAGCGTATGCAGTAACGGCATCTCCAATATGGCAGTATCTAATCAGTAAGATTTTCGTAGTATTGCTTACTTCTATAGTATCCGGATTGATTATCATAATGCCTGTTATTGGATTAAGGATAAACTACGGGCTGGTACTTCTGCTGCTTCTTACAGCAGGGTTCTTCTCATCCTCTCTGGGGCTGTTAATTGCCAGTTTTTATGAGGATTTAATGAAGGCATTCGGTGTTATTTACCTGCTGGTGATACTGCTCATGGTCCCGGCAATAGCATATTTTATACCCGGATGGAACCCGTTCTGGATAAAGCTTATACCGACTTATCCATTGATGCAGGGATTTAAGGAAATTATTCTGCCTGAAGGCGATATAACATATCCGTTACTGGCAAGCGCAGGATTTCTGGCTGCAGGATTAGTACTTTTCGCTTTCACGAATATAAGGTTCAAGAAAACGCTGAGCATATAGGGAGGAGCAGTTATGTTAAAAAGGATATTAAATATTTTTGCGAGGGACCTTAAAGTAAATTCACGCGAATTTATAACGCTATATATAATAATTATCCCGGTAGTTATGGCTGTGGGAATAAATTTTATATCCCCCGGCATTAATGACACTACTGTGAATTTAGCCCTGATAAAAGATGAGAACCCGGGGCAGGCAGATTACTTTGGTGACTTTGCCCATGTCGGACTTTTTAATGACCGGAAGGAAGCTGAAGACAGGATAATGGCAAGGGATGACGTAGTGGGCGTGCTGCCGGAGGGCGGTGGCTACTATATCCTGGCACAGGGCAATGAACCCGAATCCATCGTAGAATATGCAAAGCTTCTTAATGTACTTTACGAATCAGACGTGCAGCTTGAAGATGCCCGCTCCGAAATAATTGAGTTTGGCAGGAATGTTCCGCCCCTGAAAAAGCGTCTTGTGAATATGCTGCTTCTTTTAATTTCAATGCTGGCGGGGATGCTTATTGCAATGAATATACTTGAAGAAAAAATGGATAAAACCGTCGCAGCAATAAACGTAACGCCTACTTCACGCAGCGCATTTATACTGGGCAAGGGATTTACGGGTATGTTTATTGCAGTAGTTTCATCATTTGCATGTATTTTGATTACCGGCTTTTATGATGTAAACATGTGGCAGGCAGCCCTGGTTATCTTTTCAACAACAATATTGAGCTTAATTATAGGGTTTTTACAGGGATTGAACAGTAACGATGTAATGGAAGCTGCAGGTAGCGTAAAGCTTTTGTTTTTGCCTTTGGGAGGGTCTATCGCGGGGTATGAATTCGTTGCGGAAAAATGGCAGGCATTTTTCTGGTGGTCCCCGTTTTACTGGGCATACAGGGCAAATGAAAATATACTTTCAAAGAGCGGTACCTGGTCGCAATTATTACTTTACACAGGTATTATACTGGCTATATGCGGGATGGTTTATGCCCTGCTTGCCCCGAGAATTGCAAGGAAGCTTCAGTAATATTTTTTTAAATTTTTTATAAATAGAATTGAATTTTAGGAAAGGGGTTACTAAAAGATGGGTTATACAATTGGAGGAATCGCATGCCTTGTTTATGCGGCGTTTGTATACTATGTATCAATTGCAAAGCCGCCTGCAATAATTAAGATTATTAAGTGGAAGCTAAGTAAAAATATGAGCGACAGGGCAGCAGTAATATTGTGTTATGTGCTGGCAACTATAGCGCTTGCAGGCGGAATTGCTTTAATTATTCTGGGAAAACGCTAGGATCTTTTTTTATTGCACAGGTAAAACTCTTTTTTTAGCTATAAGGACTATGCTTCCGATTATGCCTACAAGTAGTGCAAGCGGGCATATGATCGTAGCGAAGATAAAAAATACCGGTTCATCCCCCCCGCTTCCCCAGAAATTTTCCCCGAAAAGCAGTATAAAAAGTGCATATACAAGATTATGAAGTGCCGCACCTATAACCATGCCGATAGCTGATGCGCCTGTGAGAATAAGGAATGCCCTGGAAATCTTTGTATACCCTGCTTTTGCGGCAAAAACGACAAGAGCTATACCCAGTAGAGGCAAAGCGAATGCGGAGGTATAAAATAAAGCCCTGTTAAATAGATCAAGAGAATTCATCAAAAAAACATTTAATAAAACTAAAATAGAGAAGGCGACCGTTACCCAGAAAATTGCTAAAGTAGTAACATAGATTTTATTTTTTCCGATATCCATCTTATATCTCCTTTAATCATTTTTAGATAGTTGCAATTTATTAGACGTTATTGTTTGAAAAAGGATTTAATTATTTATTACAATTGGAAACTGAACCGGTTTTAAGGTAACGGATTTACCAATCTATTTGTTCCGGATAAAAATTATTGTTGTTTTTTACTTTTCTATGCTAATTATATTTTTTTTGTTAAAATTGCCTATAAATAACAGGGTAATTTCCAGCAGGGGATTAAAAGCGCTTATTACATAGAGGTTTCTTATATATGGACGCTGTTGTAAAGGTAAGTAATTTAACTAAAAGATACGGCAATCTTATAGCCGTAGATGGCGTTGATTTTAGCATTTCCAAAGCAGAAATATTTGGTCTTCTGGGTCCCAATGGTGCCGGCAAGACAACAACTGTCGAGATGATTGAAGGCCTGAGAAAGCCCGATAAGGGGACAATAGAAGTATGCGGAATTAATGCTTTAAATGAACCTGAAAGGATAAAAGAACTGATAGGCGTGCAGCTTCAGAGCACCACTATTTATGACCAGATAAGGGTAAAAGAAGTTATTGATCTTTTTGGAAGTTATTACAGGAAGCCGGTTCCCACAGAAGAGCTCCTTAAGGAAGTTTCTCTAACTGATAAGCAAAATTCTTTATACGGGACATTATCCGGAGGACAGAAACAACGTGTCGCCATGGCTCTGGCGCTTGTAAATAATCCAGAAGTGCTTTTTCTGGACGAGCCAACTACCGGCCTTGACCCCCAGGCAAGAAGAAATGTGTGGAGCATCATCACCGATTTAAGAGAGAGGGGTAAGACCATTATTTTAACCACCCACTATATGGAAGAAGCCGAACATCTATGCCAGAGGGTCGGTATCATAGACCACGGTAAAATTATCGCACTGGACACTCCTGGCAATTTGATATTAAGTGTGGGCATTGAATCAGCAATAGAGTTTGGCAGCAGGGAGGAGGATACCGGAAGAATTATTGATGGGCTGAGAAATATTGGGAAGGTTATCGATAAAGGTAAAGGCAGGTTTGTTCTAAGTGCTGCAGAGTCATCGGATGCCATTAAAAAACTGGCTCGCTTTTCCGATGAAAATAATATTGAAATAAGGGATATATCAATGAGAAAAGCAACTCTTGAAGATGTGTTCCTCTCATTGACAGGCAGGGAATTAAGAGAATGATAGGAATTGCCATATGAAAATATTAGCAGGACAGATAGCGCTGGAAGCAAAGTTATTTTTTAGAAGAAAAGATGAGCTTTTCTGGAACCTGGCTTTCCCTATGTTTTTTATGGTGCTGTATGGCTTTATATATGGCGATACCATGTGGGGTGATATATCGGCTATTGAATATATGTTCCCCGGGCTGGTTGTAATGGCACTTATGGTAAACGGTATAATGGTTAATGCTACTTTATTTGTTGAAGAGCGGGAGAAGGGGATTTACAGGAGACTTTCACTGACACCGCTTAAGAGGCATACTATTATTGGGGCACAGATAATACATCGCTATATGATAACTCTAATGCAGACCATCCTGCTTCTCTTAGTAGGTGTTTTTGGTTTTGGTGTTACCATTGAAGGTAATTATTTCTATTTCTGGCTGCTTCTGACTTTTGGGTCACTTTGTTTTTTAAGCATTGGCTTTGCCCTTGCCACTCTAATAAGAAGCACCAGGAGTGCGACGCCCATCTGTTTAATAGTATTCTTTATGTTATTATTTCTCGGAGGAATATTTTTTCCATCCGATGTGATGCCGGATTTTCTTAAAGTAATATCGAATATTTTACCTTCGACCCATTTAAATGATGCTCTAAGACTGGTTATTATAGAGGGAGCCGGACCAGGTTCGGTCTGGAAGGATCTCCTTATAGTAGGTGGATGGGTAGTTGTAAGTCTTGGAATATCGATAAAATTCTTCAGATGGGAGTAAATCCGCTATTGGATTTTTCCTTTCAGAGTTTTTCTGTATTGTTTCCGGATAACTGCAAGAATGCCTATAAAAACCATGAAAAAAATGGCTATTATCATAGAAAGAAAAAGGTTCTGACCGGCTACGGCCCTGATTATAAAAGGGATGAAAATTCCACCCGCAGTTCCAATGGAAAAGAACATGGTAAGCGCCAGGTCTTTTCCTGAACTGGAAATCGTCCCTGCCGAGGAAATTAACAGTGGGGGTATGACCGAAAAGCCCAGGCCTGTAATTGCTGCCCCAATGAAATTTATTTCACGGCTCACCGGAAAGATTAGAAGGGATAAGCCGGTTAGACTGATTATAGACAATGATATAAGCAGGGTACCGGCACTGAATTTATATGACAGGAAACTTACCAGCAACCTTCCAGCAAGTATTCCTAACCAGAATAAAGATACTATGAAGCTGGCTTTGTAAAGGTCAAATAGTTTTTCAATCCTGAAGAAAGTTGGTGCCCATGAAAAAATTGTTACTTCTGACAAAACATAAAAGAATTGCAGGATTATTGTCATAATCATATAAATAAGTTTATTTCTGTTCTGGAATAATTCTTTCGCAGGAAATGTTTTATTTTCTGTTTCCAGGCCTTTACCGGTATTATTTCTTTTATTCATATAAATATAGGATATGAGAGAAAGCAGAACAAAAAAGATAACTGCCAGATACATAAATTTCCAGTTTATTTGTCTGCTTACGATACCCGAAGAGAAAAAAGGGGAGGTGAGTGCGCCCAGTGCGAAAAAACTATGACTCAGGTTAACGATACTGTCCTTATTTTCTACTTTTCCCTCAATAATGCTGACATTCGCATTTATGAATATAATTCCTATAAAAAAAGCGGAAATAAAATACAATATATAAAACAAGCTTAAAGATGTCGCAAGTATTAATCCGGCCAGGGAAGGCAGAAGCAAAATATGCGTCAATATAATTACAATATTGCTTTTAAGATGTTTATTTAAAAAAAATGAGGCGACAAAGCCCGAAACGACGCCAGTGGAGAAAAATGTTATTATAATGTTCATGTTTTCGGGGGATACGTTGAAATAAGTGCCCATGTCCAGAAGTATGGGGCTCGAAAGCATCATAAAGAATGGATAAATAAAAAGGGAAATGAAGTTTGGGAACTCCATTAAATAATTTTTTAAGTGTGTTTTTCTAGAATTATCCATTTTTCTTATTATAATATGCCTTCTATCTATAATGCTACAGTCTTTATATCCAGCTCAGGTATTACTGTGTTAAAAATATAAATAATTATATTTTTTAGTCTAAATATGTTTTTTTATGTAATTGAAATGACTTGTTTATAATTTAAATGGAGTTCCCAAAAATTTTAAGGTTATAACAATAGCGAGGCCTATGAGTATAGAATAAGTAAAATTAACAAGTGTGCCTCCCAGATAATATTTCGGATCCTTCTTCATTAAATCCGCCCGGATTATGGATTTGGCAGTAAAGATTAAAGCCAGTCCAGTATATGCGCCGAGCAAAATCATCGTCAGGGTAAGTATATTTTCGCATTTGCCTATAATTGTTCCGGTGTCCAGGTTAAATGCGTGTACCTTCCTCCCGGAGTTTTTATTTGATATACATGCTCTTTTTTTATTTATTCCGATAAAGAGCTCTACTATCATTCCGCTTGTAGCGAGGGTAAAGATATAAAAAATAAATATTATAAGATACCGGAGTATGATGCCATCAATATTTTTATAGTCCATTTTTTTATAATTTATCGATAATGATTATAGTTTTTAAGAATCTGGTTTATTAAATTATAGCCGTTTTTTAAATAATTCCAATTCGCGCTTTTTAGTCTTGAGGACACCGATTGCTGTTTTTTATTGATTATTCTGGCTACTTCCTTCTGGGTATGCAATTCACTGTATAGATTTACGGCCTCTCTCTGTCTGGAAGTCATTTTATTAAATAAAAGTTGTAGAAGATTGGCGGTATAACTTAGAAACTGGTTAAATTCACCGTATTTAAAGTCAAGCGAAAAGTTATAGTATAATTTTTGTTTTTTTGAATCGGACAACATTTTTGAAGCTTTGTAAAATACTTCTCCGGTTATCCGGTTAATGTTTCGTGCGCTCCTGAGCATATTGCTATCGATATCCCCGCTAACTATTACGAATCGGAACAGGTCCGGAAAAATTTTTTTATTTATAGAGCAGCAGAGTTCAAAACTTTTTTCAGGGCCAAGCATTATAGTTGATACCTCGTCTCCTCTCGTAAGCTCAAAGGGTAGAAAAATTTCATCCGAGTAAGAGCTATTTATTGATTTTATAGTTTTTTCTAATTTTTTTATTAGTATCTCTTTACCTTTAATTTTACTGGATGATATTAAATCTCCTATTATTAAAATGATTTTTTCATTTTTTTTATTTTTCACCATATGTGTCTCCCTGATAATTATTTATTTAAATTATTGGTAAATATGCAAACAATAATATAATATTGTATTTAAATTTACAATATTAAAATTTTGTTTATCTAAAAACCATTTTAAATCTTTGTAAGGTATTTTTTTGATTTAATACAATAATATTTTTAACTGCTTTTTAGTGCCTTATTTTCTGGAGATTTTTTTAATTATAAAAATAATGGGGGAGAGCAGGACCCTGCATTGAGTTTATTTACAGCAGCTCTCTGAGTATTTCTTTATTTACGGGCGGCATGCCGCCGACCTGCGAGGAAACCCATGAGCCAAGTTTATTTGCAGTCTCACTCATTTCATGAAGTGATTTTCTTTCTAAATATTTAACTACAAGAGCCGCTGTAAAAGCGTCTCCGGCACCTACAGTATCAACTACGTTGGCAACGAAACCATTGTGCCTGACTATTTCTTTTTCAGTTATTAAAAGACTTCCATTCTTTCCTTTAGTAACACATACAAGGTCCAGATTATATTCTTTTATTAAGGCAATGCAATCTTCTTCATAAGAATTATTTTTCTGGAAGCCAACCAGGTCAATTAGTATTGGAAGCTCTTCTTCATTTAATTTAAGTATGGATGTTTCTTCCAGGGACTCAGTAATTATCCTGCGGGAGAAAAAGTCCTGGCGGAGGTTAATGTCGAATATTTTAACTGCGTCTTTTCTTGTATTATTTAAGAATTCTTTTATGGCAATATAGGATTCTGGTGAGCGCTGGGATAGGGTACAGAAATATATTGCATCGGCTTTTTTTGCAAGTTTTTTCCATTTTTTATCAAATTCGAAAAAATCCCATGCAACATCCTGCTTGATCGTATATTCGGGATATTCCTTCTTATCAATTTTTACATCGGCTGTTCCTGTCGGATGCACAGAATCAACCTGAATATATTCTTTTGACAGACCGAAATTTTTTAGGTAATTAAAAATTTCTTTCCCCAGCGCGTCTTTGCCGATACGGCTTGCTATAATTCCTCGATGCCCGAGCGACGAGACATGGTAGGCAAAATTGGTGGGTGCTCCGCCAATTTGTTTTCCATCGGGAAACATATCCCATAATATTTCGCCTACGCTGGCAATTGTGTATTTCTTTCTACTTGTTATGGTATTGTGATCTATCTAAAACTACTCCCATCTAAAATGTCACATTGCAAATAATTCTATAATACAGAACAATCTAATTGCAAGAACCTGTTTACCAGGTATTTAATTTTAAAGTATATATTTTTTATTAATGAAAACTGATTTGCTATTTAAAAGCAGTCCTATTACATATAACTCAAGAGCCTCATAATTTCTATCTTCTATGCACTTTTTCTGAAATTCATAATCGAATTTACTTACTTTTTCTTCCAGCATTTTAAATATCTTAATGCTATTCTTAACTGCTGAATAACTTTCTTCTAATTTTTGAGTCCTCATTGGCTGAACATCAAATCCTATATACTCTCCATTGTTTCCATAATTATTTTCCACAAGAATCCTTACCTGATTGAAGGCTTGCCTCAGATTTTCTACCCCGAAGGCTTTGTCCTGATCATATTTTATCCCGTTCTGGTCGTTAAGGTGGACAGTCCACAATTTACCAAAAAAAAGGGCAATAGCCATTTCATTCGAAGGATCAAGACCGGATAGAACGGCATGAGCTGTTTCCAGATTTACACCTACCCTGTCAGGGTCTATTGTTTTATAAGATAATGCTATTGAATGTCCGATTGTAGGTAGAAAGGATCTATCAATAGGTTCATTAGGCTTGTGTTCAATCAAAACAAGGATTTTCTTATTATATTCTAGTATTGAGTTGATAGCACTTACTAATCTATCGATGCTTTTTACGGGATCTTTACTCTCATAACAAACCGTCCCTTCTCTTGCAGGCCATATGTTTATTTTTTTAGTGCCAAGTATATGTGCAATATCCACTGCTCTTTCTAATCTCCATCTGGCGTACTCCCGGTCTCTATTGCTGTTTGAAGTAAATGCACCGTCTATTGTTCTTGGATCTTCCCATAGTCTTGGTGCAATGAATTCCGTTACCATTCCTATTTCATCAATCTTTTCTTTAAAATCCATTGCTTCATCAATTATTTCTGATTTTGAGTAATTGTTTATCTCTGGTATCACATCATCATCATGAAACTGCATTGCGTCAATTCCTATTTCTTTGAATTTACTGATTTTATCAAAAATTGGAATACTTTCTCTTACATCCGGGCCAAACCTATCCTTACCTTCCGAAGCATTCCATGGTCCTACACTAAATTTAAAAGCTGTCATAACTACTCGCTCCTATTAAATTCTATAAAATTATATAAGATTTTCTAAAATAAAATTTAAAAAACGTAACTTTATAAATATCAATCTTTTTTGATAAAAGATTTCTCTATATTGTGTATGTGCAAAAAACTTAAATTCCCCGGTTAAGGTAATAATCTTATGTCTTTTATATTCCTGAGATTAAAGCATACTGGTTGTCAACGTATATTCAACAGGGTGTCTGTAAGCTCGTCAACAGAGGTTTCCCCCTGCTTCCTCTCCAGTATCTTCTCGCCCCTCGACAATACTATGAACCTGTCAGTAATCTCGAATACCTGGGAAAATACG
>Ga0180433_10010400_pt1 | contig 11204 bp, 9 predicted proteins | sample SS_ome_8_FD_132980 | JGI IMG/M metagenome (GOLD analysis project Ga0180433, IMG submission 132980) | Hypersaline lake sediment archaeal communities from the Salton Sea, California, USA - SS_1_D_1 metaG | ecosystem: Environmental > Aquatic > Non-marine Saline and Alkaline > Hypersaline > Sediment... | reverse complement strand
TTGGCCCGAGTAGTGTAGCCTGGCAACATATGGGACTGTGGATCCTCTGTGGCGGGTTCAAATCCCGCCTCGGGCCCATCAATAATTAATATTTATTTTCTGCCGATCTTACATTTTTTACATACTCTACCAGTATGATCAAAACAATCACTACACACTATTCTTCCACATAACATGCAAGTGTTCATAGCATCAGGTTTTCCACAGATGCTACAAAGCCCCATCATCTCCATTTTATTACTTCTCACCCATGTGAATAAGTTTCTTTTTAAGTATGTCTAAATCAAGTGTTGTTACTACAAGAGGAATATTTTCACGATCTGCAAGTTTTATAGCTAAAGAGTCGACAGAGCCGGGTCTATGATATACAACAACTGTTGGTTTTACAGGATGAACTCTTATCGCAATCATCGGGCTACGACCATATCTAATACCTGTAAATATTATTGCACGCTCTGTACTCCATCCATATAACTGGCTGTAATCACCAGAATTGATGGTCTCAATTGTTTTAACGCTATCTACAAGAGTAAAACCTTTAACATTTTTCTTAAGTCCTAATTTACTAGAAGTAAGAATGTTCCCATCAATATCTTTTATAAAATCACTTGCATTAATAGCCACAGGGTATTCCATAATCTCCATGATTCCATCCTGAGTTTCTATCATGGAATCATATTGATGAAGTATTTTTCCTCCTCTTTTTTCATCAATTTCAACAAGAGCATTTATTATCTTTTTAACAGTTTGTATACCTGGAGATTTTCTTCTACCTGATTCATAATCAGAAACAACACTTGGTGATAAATTAAGATATTTTGCTAAATCGGTTTGACTAATATTGAAAATATTTCTCCATTTACGAATTGTTTTACCTGGTTTTGGACTAAGTGTTATTTCTCCTGCTATTTTTTCAGATAAAGCATCTTTTATATTCATTTTTCTTTCCTTATGGGTCTAAACTTATATCCATAATATATAGCACCTGTGTAACCATCTTCTTGTATTCTTCTAAAGGTGCTTTCTACTTTCATACCAATCTTAACATCACTAACATTACAATCGACGATCTGAGTAGTAATTCTTGGCCCCTCATCAAGTTCAACAATTGCGACAGGATAGGGAATTTGCTCTTCAAAAGCTTCAGGTCCAGCATGTATAATTGAATAGGTTATTATTTTACCTTTACCCTTTAGCTTACACTCTTTCATTTTACCCATACTTTTTCTTCTGCAGTATGGACATGCTTCTCTTGGAGGAAAGAACACTCTTTTACATGAATCGCACTTGTTACCAATTAGGTTATATCTTTGAGGTATCTCCCTCCAGAATCTTGCCACATTTGATTTCATTTTTATTCTGCCTCCATGATATGGATAACGCTTGTTGCACCTGATCCGCCGACATTATGTGCTAGTCCAATTTTTGCGTTCTTTATCTGTCTTTTTTCTGCTTCTCCTCTTAGTTGTTTTACGATTTCTACGACTTGTGCTACACCTGTTGCACCTACAGGGTGTCCTTTAGATTTCAATCCACCACTAGTATTCACAGGTAAGGTTCCATCAAGAGTTGTTATTTTATTTTCAACTGCTTTTCCACCTTCACCTTTATTTACAAAACCAAGATCTTCAATTGCGCAAATTTCTGCTATAGTAAAACAGTCATGAACTTCTGCTAAATCTATATCTGTGGGTTTAATATTTGCTTGATTATAAGCCATTTTTGCTGCATGTACAGTTGCATCAAGAGTACAAATGTCTCTACGTCCATGTAATGGTAGAGTGTCAGAACCTTGTCCGGATCCAATTATCTTTATTATTTTATCTGTATATTTTTTTGCTTTTTCTGCCGCACACATTACTATTGCTGCAGCACCATCTGTAACTGGTGAGCAGTCAAGTAAACCAAGAGGATAGGCAACTGGTGTTGCATTCATTGCTTGTTCGATTGTTATTTCTCTTTGATATTGTGCATATGGATTTTTTGCTCCGTTAGCATGGTTTTTAACTGCTACTTCAGCTAGGTTTCGTTTTGTGGTTCCATATTCGTGCATGTGTCTTTTTGCAATCATAGCGTATAATCCTGGGAAGGTCGCTCCAAAAAATGCTTCCCATTCTTGATCTGCGGCTGTAGCTAGGGTCTCTGTTGCAGAGCCACCTCCTACATCATTCATTTTTTCTATACCGCCTATTACTACTACATCATTTAGACCAGAAAGTATTGATAGATACCCTTCTCTTACCGCCAGTCCGCCTGATGCACAGGCTCCTTCTGTACGAGTCGCAGGTATATGCATATGAGAAAAACCAGAAGCATCTGCAACTAATGCTCCTACATGTTCTTGACCTACAAATCTTCCTGAGCTCATTGAACCTATATACATAGCATCGATATCAGTTCCACCTATTCCTGAATCAAGTATTGCTTTTGAACCCGCCTCACCTATAAGCTGTCTGAATGATTTATCCCATAGTTCTCCGAATTTTGTTATTCCAATACCAATTATTGCTACTTCTCTCATCTTTTTCACTCCCAATATAAAAGATCTGTTATTTTTGCATAAGTTCCATAATCAATATATTCTTTTTCTTTCACCATCTCTTTGACAGAGGGTGCATTTTCTCTTTTTATTGTTTTTATTTCATCTGTAACTGTCATATCAAAGCTATCGCTTCCTGCTCCAGATCCATAGCTTGTTAAAAATATTCTATCTCCTGGTTTTGCGATATCAAGAACAGATGCAAGACCTACCATAGTTGCACCTGAATATGTGTTTCCTATGTTTGGAACCATTAAACCTTGTTTTATTTGATCCATTGTAAAACCTAGTATTTTAGCTACTTTTACAGGAAATTTTCCGTTGGGTTGATGAAAAATTGCGTAATTATAATCTTCTGGTTTTGTATTTACTTTTTTCATCATCTTTTTAGCAGCATTTGTGATATGTTTAAAATAAGCTGGTCCTCCTGTGAACCTACCACCATGAGAGGGATATTTTCGTTCTGCTCTTCTCCAAAAATCAGGTGTATCTGTAGTGTAAGATAAAGTATGGTTTATGGTGGCTATTGGACTGTCTTTTCCGATTATAAAAGCACCGCCTCCTGCTGATGCTGAGAATTCTAATGCATCCCCTGGGGCTGCTTGTGATGTATCTGCACCAATTGCTAACCCGTATTTTGCCATTTCTGCTTTTACTAGAGCAGTACATGATTGTATACCAGCAGTTCCTGCTTTACAAGCGAATTCATAATCTGCAACCATTATATCTGGTGTCGCGCCTATTGCTTCCCCTACTATTGTTCCGGTTGGTTTTACAGCATATGGATGGGATTCACTTCCAATATATATTGCTCCTATTTCTTGTGGATCTATATTGCATCTTTTTAAGGCTGCTCTTGCTGCTTCCACACTTATTGTCGCTGTGTCCTGATCTATCCCAGGTACTGTTTTTTCGTTTATACCTAGGCCCCTTGAGATTGTTTTTCCATCTTTTCCCCAGACCTTAGCTATTTCTTCGGTTTTAATCCTAAATCTTGGGATATATGCACCATAACTTATTATTCCAATTTCTGTCATAATTTCCCTGCCAATTTATGGCGAAAAGATAATTTATATATAAAATTGTCGTTTATTTTTTCGCTCTTTAACGAATCTTTATAAGAGAGTTCGTCTTAATTCTATCATATGGAGATTGACACCAATCTCTTCTAATCTTAGAATATATGCTTTACCAACTTTATTTTGTAATTTATCAAGAAAAAACTGACCTGCCTTTTCACCAAGTGATGTCGATACTTTTTCAATAATTTTTTGAATAGCACGACCCAGGTTAGATGGGCTAATCGAGTTAATTTCTTTAGAGACCTCTATAGCATTTTCTGCTTTTGAAAAATTAACACTATCAATATTTATATAATTTAAAAACTCATATTTAGAAATATATTTCTTTATTATATCTTTGATAATTACCACAGCGTAGCTTTCTGTGCTAGATTCACTTAAAATATCTATTAATGCTTCAATAACCTTTTTTACTAGAAGCGTCTGTTTTAATTTTACAACCTCCAGATCAACGCCCATCTGTTTAAGTTTTAAACTATAATCAGCACTTATATTGTCTTTAATGTGTTCGATAATTGAAAAATTGTTATCATGTAATTTGTCGCTACTTTCATTGATTGTTTCTTGTATTATTTTCTGAATAGTTGATCCTACTTCTTCTGAATTGATACTATTAACCTCTTTGTCAACAAAGACAATATCTAAGTTTTGAATTGATCTAACATCATTGATCTTAACATATCTTAGAGGATCATATTGTGTGCTCAACCGTCCAACTAATTCAGTAAGAGTCTCATACGCAAAATTTCTGCCAAGTTTATTATCTAATAGCTCATAAAGCAAAGTAAAAATATTTTTCAAAACATCAAAATTACTGAGACTAAACTTTTCAGAATCTTTTATTTCATAAATAAACTCTGACTGAATAAGTTCAAGGTCAACGCCAATATCTTTTGTTTTCTTTTCATATTCAAATGGTAAATCCTCTTTGATTTCTTTTATAAAATAAAAACCAGCGTCTTTACCCATACGTTCTGCAAGTGCAATCATAAAATCTCTGATAGCACTACCAATTAATTCAATTTCTATATCTTCAATATTGTCATCTATTTCAACTAGATTTATTTCCTCTTTGAATTTCTCTGTTTTAATATCAATATATTTTAGAAAATCATATTTATCAATTAAATTTGTTAGTATATTCTGGATAATCATGTTGGCGTATGGCTCAGATGTTCTTCTTCCAATTATACCAATTGTTGATTTTAGTATCGTCCCTAAAATATCTTTTTTCTCAATTTGTGGCATCAGCAGCACTTAAAAAACACAAACCATGTTCTTATATTTTCTTATTTTAGTAATCCCAAAACTCTCTGGTTCGAGCATAGGTTAACTCAGCTTTTAAAATATCTTTTAAAAACTTAATTTTTGTCTCTTCTGTTTTTTTAATGTCTGCTGCGTTATATTTTCTTAGTATTCTAGCTGCTGTATCTGGCCCGATTCCTCTTGCGGAAAGAGCAATAATTGCAGGTTTGCCATAATTCAAAACTAAACTAGCGTTTTTATGTATTCTTTTCAGTTCTTTTTTATCTTCATCTGTTGTAATTTTTTTAGATAATATTTTTGCTTTATCCTTGTTGTATTTTCTTAATACAGCAATTTTTATCGCGTTGCATTTTGGACATTTAGGTTTATCTTCTGCTCTTCTTACAGTGGTGTTTCTCATATATTTACAGTTAGTACAAACAAGTGTGATATCTACATCATCTATTCTTTTTTTAAGGGCCATTAAAATGCTTCTATCTGCTCTTTTTGGCACCATAAGACCTTTAATTGTTTCATATCCTGCAAGTGCTATAGGTGAAAGCTTTTGTATTACTATTTTTATTTTTCCAGTTTGAATTTCTTTTAATACTTGTTGAGTATTTTTTATATCCATTCTTTCAAAAATGATTTTGTCTATTGCTTCATCCTGAATAATTGTGTTTTCAAATAGATTTAGGATTTTTTTCATACCTACTTTTTTATAATCAAAATCCTTTTTTACAGCACCAAACTTCCTTGCGACGTGAACTAGTTGCCATCTTATATAATTCGAGTTTCTAAGGATTCTATTTAGAATATACCACAATGATTCTGGGTTTGTTTTTAGTATTATTTCTTTTATTTTTTTTGGGTTTAATCTAAACGGGAGTTCCAAGTTTATTCTGTACGAATCGGTGTTTACACCAATACTTTCACCTATTGATTGGACAAGTATTGAAGAGATTAGTCTTCCTAATGTTTCATTTACTTTTGTTCCAAAACAAGAATTTATTACAACTGTTTTATCTTCTATTTCAATTGTAATTGTTTTATTATCGGGTATTACAAGATTTTGTTTTTTTTGTTTTTCAATATATTTGACAAATTTATCTATGGAATCATTATCTGTTGGATATATCGCTTTTATAGACTTTTTACTATGCTTTCTTCTTAACCTTCCGACTTCTCTTGCAACATTGTAAGGAACAGGTATATCTTCACCAGTCCAAGAAGGAATATTACCAATTTCCTTGGACTGAGAAACTAATATTTCATCTTCATCGATTTTTATTATGGTCCAGGGTCTTCCTCTAAGAATAAAACTTGTTCCTTCAAAACCAGTGTTTAAAACAAAACTTTCATCTAGTTTACCAATTTTCCTTCGGGTACTAGCATCTACCACAAAAAATGTTTTTTCGTCGGGTATCATCGAGATATTATCTAAAAAATAATGTCTGGAATATCTTCTTTTTCCAATATAGTCTTCTTCTACCCAAATGCTTCTTTGGTTTTTTAGTTGAACAATTATTTTTTTGTATATTTCTTTTTTAAGTTCAAAAAAAGGATAGGCTCTTTTTACTATTTCGTATATTTTTTCCGTTTTTATTCTTCCGTATTCTAAAGCGATTGAAATAATTTGATTTGTAAGAACTGACAAAGGATTTTTTCTAACTTTAGTTTCTTCTATTTCTCCATGAAGTGCTTTTCTTGAAATAACCATGCTTTCAGCCAGATCTTCAGCGTGAGAGGCTATTATCACACCCTTTGAGGTTTTTCCTATGCTATGCCCTGATCTTCCTACTCTCTGAAGAACTCTTTTTACTTCTCTTGGTGAATTGTATTGTATAACAAAATCAGTGTTTCCTACATCTATTCCTAGTTCCAGCGAAGAGGTACATATCAGACTTTTCATGTTTCCATTTTTGAAATCATCTTCAGATTCCACTCGAGCTATCTTTGATAAAGAACCATGATGCACACCTATCGGTAATTGTTTTTTCCACATGTTGAATCTTGATGCAAGAATTTCTGCTCCGTCTCGAGTATTAATAAATAGAAGTGTAGATTCATGTTCTTTAATTAGTTCATAACTTCTTCTAAGGCAAGCAAACGATATAGGTTCAATGTAAAGTTTTTTTGCGTTTTTGTAATCATCTTTTTTAATTTTAGGGAATTCAGATTTTATATCAATTAATTTTGTTACATCCACTTCGATTATTTTTACATCTCTAAAATTTTTGTTTTTTATACCTCCAAGAAACCTTGCTACTTCTTCAGGTGTTCCAACGGTAGCTGATAGACCTATTCTTTGAAAAGAATGATTGTTTTTAGTTGTCAACTCCTCCAATCTTTCTAATGCTACAGATAGTTGTCCTCCTCTCTCATCACAAGCAAGTTCATGTATCTCATCTATTACAACAAATCTTACGGATTCTAGATGTTTTCTAAGTCTTCTACCAGTAAACATTATCTGAAAGGTTTCAGGTGTGGTAATAAGCATATCTGGTGGATTTTTGGATTGTTTTGCTCTTTCTTTTCTGGATGTATCACCATGTCTTACAGAGATATTTATGCCTAAATATTTTCCAAGTTCTATTGTTCTTCTGAGCATATCTCTGTTTAATGCTCTAAGTGGTGTTATGTATAGTATGGTAATTCCTTTGCCTTTGATTGATTTAGATTCTTTAATCTCAAGAAAATTATCAAAAATAGGTAGTAATGCTGCCTCTGTTTTTCCAAGACCCGTTGGTGCGATTAGTAGAACATTTTTTTTTGAAAGAATATGTGGTATTGCTTTTATCTGAGGTTCAGTTGGTTTATCGAATTTTTCTTTTTTTAGAAAATTTTTTATTTCTGGGTTCAGATCTGTAAATACTGTCATTTTCTAGACTCTGTTAAAATGTAAACTATTATTTTAGTATTTTCCAAGATTAAATTTATCTTATTGCACTGTAAAAAATAATTCCGACTCCAAACCAGGTTAATAATCCTATATAATAGTACCATTGTTGTAAGGGATTAGTCAATATCAAGATAAATATCAATAGCAATGGTAGAAGTATTAGCAAGAAAAGCGAGAGCACTTGTCTTATATTTTCATTTAAATTTATTTCCATGGTGTTCACTTACCGTCAAATTTGTGGTATTAAAAATGGGTTATATAAGTCTATTCTTTTATCAATAAATCGAAATAAAATATTATTGTACAATGTTTATTATATCGTTGTTATTAATAGATTACTATATCAATGAACACATTTTTATAATACGATAATTATATATAATATTGATATGTCGGATCGTGAAAACTTCAAATCATTCATACCGCCTAATAGAGTAATTCCCGAACTAACTTTAAAAGCTGTACTTGCGGGTGTTTTTTTAGCAATATTACTTGGTGCAGCTAATGCATATCTTGGTCTTTATGCTGGTATGACTGTATCTGCTGTTATACCAGGGGCAGTTATGGCAATAGCATTATTACGGCCCTTCAAGGGAACAATACTTGAAGTAAACATTGCTAAAATGGGGGCATCTGCAGGAGAATGTGTTGCTGCAGGAGTAATATTTACTGTTCCAGCTCTTGTTATATTGGAAACACAACTTGGGATTCCCACAGGTTGGTCAACAGTTCGAATTATTGAAACCAGTCTCATTTCACTTTTAGGAGGCTTTATAGGAGTTCTATGGATGGTACCTCTAAGAAGAGCTCTTGTAGTTAAAACTGACCTTCCTTTTCCTGAAGGAATCGCTGCAGCAGCAGTATTAACAGAAACAATAGGTGGAAAAGAAACTCTTGAAAAGAGAGGAAAGAGAAAAGGAGCAGGGGGGCTTTGGCTTTTAGTTGGAGTTATTCTTGCTGGCTTGTTTAAGTTTTGTCAACTGGCCTTAAATATATTTAGAGATACAATAGAACATGTTGTAAAATTTGGAAGATACACTTTATTTGAAAAAACTAATGATGCTCATCTTTATGGTGGTATAACAACCTCGCCTGCTCTTCTTGGTGTAGGTTGGATTGTTGGACCTAAAATTGCATCTTATATATTAGTTGGTGGGCTTATTGGATGGGTGTTAATTCTGCCATTAGTAGCACTTGCTACAGGTATTCCAACACCGGTATCAGCAGAGTCTGTTGAAACTGCTTTTCATATGGGCTTTGGTGATTTTGAACTTGGAAAAATGATATGGGGTTTTTATAAAATATGGGGGGATCAAGTACGTTACATTGGCGTTGGTGCTATGCTTGTAGGAGGCCTATGGGCTATATGGCAGATAAAAAATAATCTTACAGATAGTATAAGAGAGGCCATTATCGGAATAAAAGGTGGAGACATTGAAACCAAAAAAAGAACAGATAAAGACATTAGCTACAAACTTGTTTTCATATCTTTGGTTTTAATGATCATACCTGTGTTTTTGTTATACGTTTGGCTTTCTGATATGTTTACAGTATCTATTGTTATGGCCGCGCTCACAATCGCTTTTGCTTTTGTAGCTAGTGCACTAGCTGGTTATTTAACTGGTCTTGTTGGATCATCTAATATGCCTATTTCTGGTGTCACAGTGTCAGTTTTACTAGTAGTAAGTCTGATAATGATGTATGTTTTTGGAGTTAGTGGTGCTGCAGGAATAACTGTAGTTATCTTTATATCCGCTGTTATATGTATTGGTGGTTCAATTTCAGGTGATTTACTTCAGGCTATGGCCAGTGGACACATGCTGGGTGCAACCCCTAGAAACCTTCAAATTTCTATGACACTTGGTGTTATTGGTATCTCTGTATTTATTGGTTTAATTATCAGCGTGTTACATCAAGCATTTGAACTTGGAAGCCGTGCATTACCAGCACCTCAATCGTTTCTAATGGCAGGAATAGTAAAAGGTGTTATGGGTGGTGAAATGCTCTGGCCTTATGTTATATCTGGGATGTTTCTAGCCGTTATCTTAATTCTAATAGATTTACCAGTTTTACCTGTTGCAATAGGTATCTATCTTCCTTTTTACCTATCTCCACCTATATTTATCGGAGGAGTCATAAGATATTTTACAGATAAATATCTAGATAAAAAATTCGATTCAAAAGAAAAAGAAAAAATAAGCGACTGGGAACTAGCAGTAAAAAGAACTGATGTTAATCCAAAAGAAAAAACCCTTAGAACTGGACTACTTTTCTCTGCAGGATTGGTAGCCGGTGAGGCTCTAACAGGGGTTTTTATAGCAACATTAGTAGTTTTAGGGTTTGAAAATATGGCTCTATTAAAGTTTCCCCCAATATTACCTGGTCTTTTAGTATGGACTTTTATAGCAATCCTTCTAGCTTATATACCTTTGAGAGAAATACTTCATAAGGATTAATTACTAAATTTCTAAACCTTTTATTCTTTTTGTCATATATTGTTTACTTTACCAAGAAATGTTCCATCTAAGAGATAAATTTGACAATTTTTGATATCAATAATTTTACCAAAAGGACCCACGATTCCTTCTTTATTTATTGCAATACCCCCACATAATGGATTAAAAGCGGGAATTATTACAACCTCTGGATTTTTTTTGATTTTATATTTTTCTTTTAGTTTATCTGCAAAAAAACTACCTTTTACCCAGCAAGACTCATATGTTTTATAATTCATTCTATCAGTAAGCATAATACTTGGGTGGGTGTGACCCATGATAATTTTTTCACATCTCATTACCTCTTCTTTTGGCCATCTGTGACCATGAACAAGACCTAGGTTGTCAATTACAATACCACTTGATGGATGTAACATTATTTCTTTTGGAATGATTTTGTCTATGTTTCCATCATGGTTACCAGGTATAATATGAATTTTACCAAATTTTTTTATTTTTTCAAGAAACCCTTTTACATCCCTTCTTTCCTGGAAAGTAGAAGCAGGTATGTTATGTTTTATATCCCCAAGTAAAAAAATATTTTTAGGTTTATATCTTTTACATATCTGGTTAATCTCAAAAAGTAGTTTTTTTGTTTGAGATCCGCTCTGAATACCATACTCTTTTAATTCTTCTTCAATTCCAATATGTAAATCTGCAATTATTAGGGTTTTTTTATCTTTGATAAAAACCGCAGGTTTATCTTTAACAGGTTGTATAGTTTTTTCTTTCATGTTAACCATTATAGTTTTCTCAAAATCATATAAATAAATACAAATTTTTTTATGCTTTTATTAAATTAATACTTTTGGGATGGATAGGCTTCATCCCGAAATAGCTAATTAACAGACAAATGTTGTCTGTTAAATAGGATGGGATGTGCAAAAAAACGGATGAATCCAAAAGTATTGAACTATGTAAACCGTAATTTCTACAGTTGT
>Ga0180433_10010399_pt1 | contig 11205 bp, 16 predicted proteins | sample SS_ome_8_FD_132980 | JGI IMG/M metagenome (GOLD analysis project Ga0180433, IMG submission 132980) | Hypersaline lake sediment archaeal communities from the Salton Sea, California, USA - SS_1_D_1 metaG | ecosystem: Environmental > Aquatic > Non-marine Saline and Alkaline > Hypersaline >... | reverse complement strand
TTGGTAAAAAATAATAATTTATATGAACAGATCAAGAAAAGGAAACTATTATAGAAAAAAAACAAAAGACTGGATGGAAGCACAGGGCTATGAGGTTTTTATAACAGAGCAAACCCAAACTCTTTGGGATTCCAAAAAGAAAAGAGCATTTCACATTAAAAGGGATCTTGCAGGAGCAGACTTGTTAGCAATGAATGGAAAAGAGATAATTTTTATACAAGTTAAGTCGAATAAAAATGATATATTAAAAGGAGCAAAGGAGTTAGGACAGCATAAATACCCTCCCTGCGTAAAACTATGGGTTGTGTATTGGGTTCCTAGGGCCAAAGAACCGTTAATTGAGGAGGTCGAAATATGGGCGAAGTAAAACAATCTTTTTTATATCCTCCTGTAAAGGAAATAGGATATAAAATTAATTCTACAAGAGAACTTGAACATTTAATTGATGTTTTGCCAGAGAAAGAACTTTCTGAAGAGATAAAGAAGCAAACAAAAACTATAACGCGTGATAGAATCTGGCAACACGCTAGAGATAATTTTAAAACAGAAGGAGGGGAGCCTTGGGAAATGTCTTTAGGGGAGTTGGCAATGTATAAAGCAATTGTACTAAGACAGGCCCCGAGAATTCAGGTAGTTTCTTCTACACAATTCGGGAAAACATTAACAATTAGTAGAGCAGTTTTAACAAGGATTACTACCTACCCAGAAGACTGGTTATTGGTTGTTCCAGATACCAAAAGAGGAAGAATTTTTTTAAATTATATTATAAAAGATACAGCAGAAAATGAGAACTTTAAAAAAAGATTGGTTGGAACTAATCTTGGGGAAAGAGATAGTTTAAATAGATTGCTTGAAGAAAAAAGCAAAACCAAATTAACTTATAGTATATTTTCTAAAGATAATCCGGGAGGAGTTAGCTATGGCTCAATTACTTTGATATCGGCTGACGCAAGAAAAAAGCAAAATGTTATCGATACCATTATGGGATTCGGTGGTAGAAATATAATACAGGAAGAAGCAGCGCTAACAGAAGATGAAATAGATGCCGGTGTCTTTAGAATGCTTGGAGGAAAAGGAACAGATACTTTTTTATGTAAGATAGGAAACCCATTTTATAGAAATCATTTTTTAAGTACTTGGAAAAATCCTTTATATAAAAAAATATATATTGATTATAAAATTGGCCTAGCAGAGGGTAGATATCTTCCTAGCTTTATTGAAGAGGCAAAAGGAAAGCCAAAGTTTGATGTTTTGTTTGAGTGTAAATTCCCTCCTCAAGAAGCAGTAGATAGTGAGGGGTGGATTCCGTTATTAACAGAAGATGAAGTTAATTTTGCTATACAGGAAGGAGTTCATTTTGGTGAAGAGAGACTAGGGGCAGACCCTTCAGGCGAAGGAGTTGATAAATCAGTTATAATAAAAAGAAGTTCTGGCTTTGCTGAAGTGATATTTAAATCAGATAGAATAGATGAAATGGCCTTTGCTGGACAGATAAAAATAATGGCTGACGGATTTAATTCTTCAAAAAGATATATTGATAAAATTGGAATAGGGGCAGGAATATATAAAAGACTATTAGAACAAAGGTTTTTAATAAAAGGAGTAAATGCTCAAGAGAGAGCAACAGAACCGGCAAAGTTTTACAATAAAAGAGCAGAGATGTATTGGAGGTTAAGACAATGGATAAAAGAAGGAGGAAAGCTTTCAGAAGAAACCGATTGGCTTCAGTTGTGTGATATAAAGTACAAGGCAGACAGCAGAGGAAGATTAAAGATTATGTCAAAAGACGAGATGAGAAAACAGGGAATAGCAAGTCCGGATGCGTGTGATGCTCTAGCTTTAACATTTTATGATAACGAAAGGCCGCAAGTTTTATCAGAGGAGGAAAGAATATTTAACAAAAGAATGAGAGAGAAAAAAAGAAAAAAGAAAAATTCAAAAGGTCTAAGTTTAAAAATGACAAGATGATTAAAATAGAATTAACAGACAAAGAAGCAGAAGAGTTTAAAAGATTTAGAGAAAAACAGAAGTTTATAAAAAAAGCTTTAAAGTATTATAAAGAAATACAACTTCTTTTTAATTGTCAGGCCTTCGAACTAGAAAGAGGTAATATTATTCTTCATAAAAATGACAAAGGGGAACTAGCAAAAATAGAGATCAATAAAATATATAAAGGAAAAAAGACTTGACAGGGTTCTTTGGTATGGTAAAATGAAAGTAGGATAGATTAAAGGTCGCATTATTAACATTAAAAATTAAATAGAATGATTAAACAAAAAACATTCAAGGTTAAAAATAATTATAACGATACCCTTTGTGAAATAGATAAATTTTTAGTAGATAATTTTTTTGAAGTTATCTCGGACAAGGATACAACGGCAGATATTTACATAAAGAATACTGGAGAAAAACTATATAGAATAGGGCTTAAAAATGTTTCAGAGGTTTTACCAATAACAACAAAAGGGAAGTATAAACTTGTTTTTAATTATTTTACCAATCCGTTTTTTAACAAGCCACAACTAGACTATATTGGGGTAGAGATTAAAAAATAGCGTGGTTTCTTTCTTGACAGACATTTTTAAGTATGATAAAATGAAAACATAAAGGTTAGATCATTAAAAAAAATAATGGGCATTGAAAAGTATAACGAAACTTTATTTTTCAAGCTTATGATAAAATGAATAATAGCCTGTTAACATTCATCATAGTTCTAAGTGTGATTCTTTTCCTTTCTCTTTTAATCGCATTTTGGCCAACGGAAGATAAAATAGAATTAAAACAACCACAAAAAGAGAAAATACAATTTAATTTAAAGACAGAACCTTTCACTAGGTTATCAGACATAAGATAAGCTCTATCTAAACGAATAGACGAGCAATTACCAGTTTTTGGTGTTGCTCGTTTTTTTTATAAAATATATGAGTAAATGTATAAATTGTGGCAAAGAGCTGCCCAAAAGCTCTACCAAACCAAGCAAGTATTGCTCTGATGCTTGTAGGAAAGCATACGGGAGAAAACGGACAAAAGATAACGGACAAATAGAAAACGGACAACCTCTAAAAGAAAACGGACAAAACAAATATCCAAAGGGAACGGTAAAGACAATGAACGAAGGCGTGGTGTCTCTGAGGGACAAGGACGGCAAAAAGATATGTAATACTTGCTTTAGAAGAATAATAGACATTAAAGAACAATGGGTTAATCCAGATGAGGTAACAGAAGAAGACGCTAACAGAGTAGATAAATGCCTACCCTGTGTAAGAACTGCTTAGTTAGTAATACAATTTATAGTACTAAATAACATAAAATAACATAATATGATAACAATAAAAATTCCACAAAAAAACAAAAAAGAAGATAAAACAAATGTAGAAATAGAGGTAGAAGAAAGAGACCAATTAAATAAAGAAATCCTTTGGGAGCTTTATAAAGAGGCAATAAATGAGGAAGAAAACCAAAACACAAAAGAATAAAGAAATCTATACTCCGTCAGAAGAAGACAGAGAACTTATAGCAGAGATATCAGAAGAGATAGAGGAGTTAATAGACATAAGAAATCAAACCTATCCACATTTTAATGACAGGACGCTTCAGGACTTTTTAGATGACAGCGATAAAAGATTAAATAGTTATGTTCTTTCAAAAGAATCACAGGAAAAAGAAGACTGGCAAAGCAATGTGGCCTTGCCCACAAACAGAGATAAATTAAAGAAGTTAATAGCAGGGTTCTCAATGAGTGTTCCAGAGAGTGAGTTTAAAGCATACGGGGAACTAGGGGAAATAAACTTAAAGAGAGCTGATATAGCTAAGTGGCTTGTAAAAGGATCCTATTTAGAATCAAACAATCCCACAATAGATAGCTTCTGGGAGTCATGGGAGGCAGGAAGTAAAGGAACTATTGTAGTTTATGAGGGATACAGCAAGACAAAAAGAGAACAAAGGTTTATTAAGGCTTTTGATGTAGCCACAGGAAAGATAGAAGTAGATAAAAAAGAAGTAACAATAGATAATAAATGCGTTTCAAGTATTGTGCCTTTAACAGAGTTGTTTATAGGTAATATTTATGAAATAGATATCCAGAAGCAACCTAAGTTAGCTTGGATTAAGTACTTAACAAAAGATGTTTTCGAATATGAGTTCGGTAATTATAAGAACGCAAACCACGTTTTAGACAGAGCAGAGCTAACAGAGGCAGACACAGAGGGACATTTTTATAAGACAAAATGGTCCGAACAAGTAAACGCCGAAGACAAGATAGAAGTTATAAGATATTATAATAAGCTAAAAGATCAGTATATAATAATAGCTAACGGAGTATTATTATTAGAAGCTCCATTATTATGGATGATAAACGGTGAAAAGGTATATCCTTTCGCTAAGCAGATCTTGGAGCCATTTACAGGAAAGCAGTTTTTTTACGGAAATAGTTTACCCAATATATTAATGGGTGAATATGATATCTTAAATACAGTTTGGAATACTTTAATGGACAAGCAGTTTAGAAGTATGGAAAAACCTCTGCTTGTCGGCCACGTAAATCAAGATGCTTTAGAGTTAGAAGATGAAATAGTCTCAAACAGAACTAAAATATATGTAGATGATGTTTCGCAGATAGTTCCGATGCCAGTAGACGGGCCTCAGAGTGCTGATTTTGCTATGTTACAACTGATTTCAGAGGGAATAAGCAACTCTTTACCCTCAATTCCAGACCTTTTAGCAGAGAAAAAGAATATAACAGCCAGAGAAGTAGTTATAGCAGAAGAGAAAATGAGGGAACTAAAGTCATCTTATGGTAACTTTATGGCAGATCTCTGGAGGCAGAAATATGCTTTGAGATTAGCTAACATACAATTACACTATCCAGAACCAGAAATAAGATATAATTCAAAAACAAAGAAAAAAGAGAAATATTATAAAACATATTTAATAGAGAATGCTGTTATTAATGATCAAACAGAAGAGAGAGGTACTTTAGCTATTCAGTTTAGAGACATACCTAAAAAAGATAAAAAGAAGATACAGGAAGACATAGCAGTTGAAGAACAGTTAATGGAACTACAAGGAATGAAATATAAAAAGGTTATTATTCCGAGACACTTTTTAGATAATTATAAATATAGAGTAAATATTGTTTCAGAAGCTTTGTACAAAGAAAGCTTGGCTAAGAAACAAACAACTATCCTTGAAAAAATAGGAACGATAGCTAAGTTATTCCCACAAATATTTGTAATAAATCAGGAAGACTATTTCAGACAGGTAGCTGAAGCTTATGATGATGATCCAGAGAAATACATAGAAGAAGTTAATAAATTAAGACAAATTCAAGCTCAGGCTTCTGAGGTTGGAGTAGGAGAACAAGAAAAATGAAAAAACTATTAATTAGATTATTATTTAGATTAGTAATAGGGAAAGATGAAACTTATTCTTCGGTTAATGATAAAGCAATAAAAGAATGGTTCAAACTGCAAAAGGGGAAAAGAGGTCCATATGAATACTTTAAGAAAAGAGATTTAATGATATTAAAAACATTAGGATTAGGATTAGATACAAAGCAGTATTATGTTTATTTAGGCAGAAGACTTGAATTATTAAACTTTATAAATGAACTTAAGAATGGTAGTAAAAATAAAAACAAAAAAGGGAGTTGAAATAGAGGCATTTATGACAGTGCCAGAACTAAGAGAGCTTTTAGCTTTAGAGGAAATAGTAGAAGAATGGATAGAAGAAGATATAGAAGAAATAAAAAAGGTCGGAGAATTAAAAAAATAAGATAACCCAAAAATATGAAAAAATTAGTATTGAAAAATTATTTCTTTTTTGGAAACCCAGATGTAGGGGTTGAGTCTTTAACTGTATGGCTTCAAAAGCAGATGCTTCACGGTAAAGCTTCGAGAGCCAGAACAAGGTTTGTAAAGATGATCTCTGAAAGGGCTAAAGAAATAGAAGAACAAAGACAGGAAATGCTTATAAAGTATGCTGAAAAGAAAAAGAAAAAGAACAAAGAGGGAAAAAAGATTGAAATGCCTATTCTTTATACCAAAGATGATAAAGAGACTACCAATCAGCAAGAGGGAGTTAGATATAAACTGAAAGATGTTAAAGGGTATAATAAAGAGCTTTTGGAATATCTACAGGAGGACTATGTTATTGATGTTACACCGGCTACTTCTGACACTATCTATGAAGTCAGAGATATAGTATTGAATACAAAGGCAGAATTTTCAGGAGTTATGGCTTCAAGATATGATGAATGGTGTGAGGCATTTGAGAACATAAAAAAGAGTACCTAAGATATATATAAAAAAAAGACGGAGTTCCTATTGGGGGTTTTACTCACCATTGAGGATTTTTTTGACGCTCCGTCTTTTTATTCTTAATGGTGAGTAAAGCTCCAGAATAGGAGCTAAAGGTCGGCATAATAGTTACTGTGAGCGAGTAATTAAAAACAACAAGCTTTAAAAGATTTATGCCAGATAAAAAGTTAGGTTTAAACAAGAAGGAAGAGAAACCTTCTACTGGTGAAGACCAGCCAGAGGAAGAAAAAAACCGATCATCTTTAATCAAGGAAGACGATATCGATGATATCCTTTCCAAGACTAAGTTAGAAAAAGATCCAGAGGGGGATCTAGACGAAGATGATGACACAATTACTTTATCTAAAGAAGAGTTCGAGTCTCTTAAAGAGGATAGAGATAATTATAGAAAAGGTTTGCTTTCTGTGAAAGACAAGCTTAAAGCTCAATCAGTTGAAGCTGAAAAAGCTAAAGCTGAGCTTAATAAAGATAAAGAAGCTTCAGAAGACGATAGTAAATTTGTTACCAGAGATGAATTAGATCAAAGGGAACAAAAGAAAGCTATTAAGGAAGCTTGTAAAGATAACTTTATTGAGAAGAACTGGGATGAAATAATGGAATATTATTATGATCCCAGGGGTGATAAATCAGCTGAAACCTATTTGAAGAATATCAAAAGGGCAGCATTAATCTATAAATCAGAGAATGATATTATAGATGAAGACGATGATTCACAAGACAGAGCTAAACTTTCAGAGGAAGAAGGCCAAGAATTTAGTGCTGGTGGTGCTAAGGGAAAACCTAAGAAAAAGAAAAGGATTATCCCAAAGAAAAGTACTATTCAGAACTGGTATCCAAAAGAAAAATAAGGTCGAATTATTAACTTAAAATTAATTAGTTAAATGACTCCATTAAAGTACGATTCAGGAAAGATTGTAAAAATGTCTACAGTTTCTGATACTACTATTACCAAAGGAGATGCTTTAGAGTTTGCTTCAGGTTATGTTCAAAGAGCAGACAGTTCAACTTCAGAAGTTAGAGTTGTTGCTTTAGAAGACAAAACTACTGCAGCTGGCGCTCACGAAGACATTTTATGTGTTTACACAGACAATGTTCTTTTTGAAGCTTCTACCAACGGTAATACAGCTCAATCAGATGTTGGTACCTATGTTGATCTAACAGATCACGATACCATTAATGAATCAGCGTCTTCTACTGATGTCTTTTTCATTACAGAGGTTATTGGTGCCGCTTCCGATAAGACAGTTAGGGGTTATTTTGTAATGAAGACCGCGTAGTATGCCTATTAAGAAATCAGATTTTGCGTCTTTAACAGACGATTTACAAAGTATTTTCAATGAGGCTGCTAGCAACAAGGTTGCTGACAATGTAGGTTTTAAAGTCTTTGATGTTTCAGATACTAACAGGTTAACTTATGATCATTTAGTATTACACGGCATTGAAGGTGTTTCAAAACTTACAGAAGGTTCTGACTTTCCTAAAGTAAGCTCAGAGCAGGGTGATACTATCACCTATACTCAAGAGTGGTACGGTGCTCAAGTTGATGTAACAAAGAAAATGAGAAAGTTTGATTTGTTTAATCAAATTGAAACCGTTGTTAAAACTTTAGCAGACGATGCCTTTGATAAGGTTGATCAATCTTTAGCTGACAGGCTTCTTCAAGGTTGGAGTACCTCTTATACAGACGTATATGGGGAAACTGTAACCTCTGTTGGCCCAGACGGTAAAGCATTGTTCAATTCTGCTCACGACAACCCTGTTTCATCTTCTACTTTTAGCAATATCATAACTGATGGTACTAATACTAACCCAGCTCTTTCTAGAGACGCAATTGTCAATATGAGAGCAGTTGGTATGACCTATACTGATCCTAACGGAATTGTTAGACCAGTAATGTATGATACTTTAGTAGTTCCTCCAGAGTTGGAGGATCTAGCTGAAAGAATTTGCTATTCAGAATATCTCCCAGGTTCAGCTAATAATGACAGGAACCCTCTTAAGGGAAAGGTTAAAAACATTATTGTTTGGCCTAGATTGTCTTCAGCAGCTGACGGAACTGACGCTTCGGCTTATTGGTTCTTATTAGATTCAACTAAAAGAGCAGAGACTCTTAAAGCTTTGTTTTCAGAGAGACCTTCTTTGGATCCTCCAGAGCAGGCTCACGAAAACAAGAATTGGGAATATACTCTTGACTTCTTTTACGCTATCGGAACCGGATGGCCAGCTTATGTTGCCGGAAGTAAAGGTGATAATAGCTAGTAGTAATGCCATTTCCTTGGTGGAAAAAGACGGAGCCGATAATAATTAATTATTCAAATTTATGTCATTAAGTATTGATTGGGGCAACCTTGTTACACAAGGGAGAGCCAAAGCAGTAGGGATACCGTGGTCAGATGAAGAGCAAAAAGCTCTTAAAGACGGTATGACCCCAGAAGAAGTCAGAGCAGGAATTTTATCAAAATCTGAAAAAGAAAAGAGACAAGATATTAAGAAGTCTTTGCTTTATTTAAAGAAAGACGAACTTATGGATCTTGCTGTTAAAGAAAATATAGAATTTGATAAAGATGCTGTTACTAGAGATTCTTTAATAACTGCTATAGAGGCAAAGAGAGCTAGAGAGAAAGAAGAATAAAAAGGTCGCAGAGAAAACTGTAAACCCTAAAACGCTTTTTCTTTCTTCTCCAAGATTAAGAATGAAGGTTATGAGAAGTCAATTGTTAAGGTTGAACAAAAAACAGTCTACAAAGTCAGAAAGAAGGATAGGTGAGATCCTTAAAAGAAATAGAATAAAGTTTTTCTTTAAAAAGAGAATTGGAAAATATGAAGCAGATTTTGTCATAGGAAAATTAATCCTTGAGATAGACGGATCTGTTCATAATAAAAATTCTATTGAAAGAGATTCTTTCTTTGTTTCACAAGGATATATTCCTATTCATCTTATGAGTAAGTGGAAAGATACTAAAACAATTGAAAAAGAAATAATTTATTTAATTCAAGCAAACAATAATGTCAGATTTAGACAACTTTAACAAAAGTTCATTTGGTTGGATAGAATTAAAGAATTACAGTTCTAACCCTACAGATACTGACTCTAACAGAGCCGGTATTGCTGTGGTTTCTGATTCTTTAAAAGTCTATGATGGTTCTTCTTGGTCAACAGTTAGCGGAAGCGCTACTGCTTATGACGATATAGGAAACCCAGACGCTTCTGGTTCAATTTCATTTGGAGCTTATACGGCAACTTATACTTCAAGTACAGCTAACTGGGGTGGAATGATTGTTTCGAATACAGCTACTACTCCAACATCTGGAGCAACATTGTTATCTTTAACATATGATGCTGACGGTGATTCTGATGGTGTTTATTTACTATGTAAAGACAACAGCGCAGGAGATACTGTTTTCCAAATAGGAGCAGATGGTGCTACTACTATTACAGGTAGCGCTTCCGGTACAGATGCTTTAGCTATTACAGCTGGAGATATAACAATGTCTAGTGGTGATTTAATTGTAGATTCTGGAGATATAAAAGTTTCAGCAGATAATCAAAAATTAACATTAGGAGCAGCAGATGCTACTGATAGTTATCTTACTTTTGATGGTTCTGATTTAACCTTTTATGACTCTAATTTAGGAACTACAATTACATTGAGCTCTTTAGCTGGTGGTAACCCTGCTGGTGATTTTACAATTTCAGACGGTCAGTTTTCTTGGACTGATACAAACGATGAAGTTGCAGGTACTTGGACTTTCGCTGGAACTACTAACAATGATATTGATTGGTCTTCAGCTGTAACTACTGGTTCAGCTTTGGCTATGGTAGCAGATGCTTTAACAACAGGTGATATGATTTATCTTGAGTCTTCTGTTTCAGGATTGACTTCTGGTAAATATATCAGGTGTTATGATGGTTCTGCTAATGATTTCACTGTTGGTAAATATGGAGCAACTATAATAGCAGGTAATGCTTCTACAGATGTTCTTACAGTTTCTGCCGGTGATGTTCAGATCACAGAAGGTGATATTGATCTTGACGATGGTATTGTTACCATTGATACAGACAATGATGAAGGGAACACTATTAAGAGGAATAACGCTACTGGAACTAATCCTGTATTAGAGGTAGAACAATCTCATACCACAGGAGGTGTTGCTTTTCTTGTAGATCAAGATGCAACTGGTGATGTTAACGCTATTGAAATAACTAATGCCGGAACTGGCTTCAGCTTAACCTCAACTGGAGGCGCTGCTGGTTCAGAAGGTTTTGAGTTTATTTCAGCTACTGGCGGAACAGGAAACGGATTACTTCTTGACGGAACTACAAACACTTGGGTAGGAGCTGCGTCTACTGGATTTTTACAAGTTCAGTCTGATGGCACTCTAGCTGATACTTCAGCTACTTTAGCAAGATTAGCTTTCTCTGGAACTTCTGCTTCAGGAGGAGCTGGTACTTGTTTAAGGGTTGAAGATACTTCAACTTCAGGTGGTGGTACAGAATATGCTGTATATATTAGTTCAACTAATAGTGAAGCTCTACACGTAGATGCAGGTGAAGTTCTATTAGATGAAGCTTTAACTCTTGGTGCTTCTGGTGGAGCAGCGGGTGCTGATTTTCTTGCATACGGTAACACAAATGGAAAAGCTGTACACTGGGATGAAGGAACAGATACTTTGGTTCTTCAGAATCAAACATACCTTCAGATTGGTGGAACGGCTGCTTCTGCAGATGGTGTAACTTTTGATTTTGATGGATCAAGTTTGGATATCGATGCTGTAACAGCTAAAGATACTATTACTTTTGGTTCAGATGTAGATACAAATGTTACATTTACAACTGCTAATGCTACCGTTGAAATCGATCACGGTGCAGACACAATGACTGTTCAAT
>Ga0180433_10010398_pt1 | contig 11205 bp, 5 predicted proteins | sample SS_ome_8_FD_132980 | JGI IMG/M metagenome (GOLD analysis project Ga0180433, IMG submission 132980) | Hypersaline lake sediment archaeal communities from the Salton Sea, California, USA - SS_1_D_1 metaG | ecosystem: Environmental > Aquatic > Non-marine Saline and Alkaline > Hypersaline > Sediment... | reverse complement strand
CTTCTTGTACTGGGTCTTCGATTTGTCGTTGCAGAGTTTTTTAACATGCCCGGGATGCTATACGGTCTCGGTATAAGCCTTTCGGGATTACCCGGGATAGCCGTTCAGATCATAGTCGTCCCCATGGTTGTCAGAACAATCGAGTCTCGTTTCGGGTCGCACCAGACTCGGCGTGAACGACGTCGGGAATTGTAATCAGAGTATCGGTGTATCCGAGGATTCCGGTATCTGTGGTTGGGAATCCCCCTCCTTAAGTCGCCTGTTCTGGCAGAGTTGCGCCTCCGCATCGAGGATGACATCGTCTATTGTTTCCGGTTTGTCCGATCGCCAGTACGAGGTCCCCGCGGAAATATTGATAGGCACACCAAGCAGTTGTTCCAACTGAGTATTTCCTTCCATTGAACCTTCGATCCTCGAGAGGAGGGATTCAGCTCCTTCATTGGTTTCAGGTAATACAACCAGGAACGAGTCTCCCGAATAGCGAACAACAAAGTCCGTTGCCCGTGCCTGGGTCAATATAACATCAGCCACATATTTCAATATCCGATCGGCGATTTGATAGCCTTTCGATTCATTGATCTCCTTGAAACCATCTACATCAATAAGTATGAACCCTATAGCACGTTTTGATCTATCTGATCGCTTGATCTCCCTCGAGAGTAGATCCGGAAGCTGTTGACGACTCAGAGTACCGGTGAGGGGATCAAGTTGGAGGTTTTGACTCATTTCAATATACAACCGAACTCGCTGAAGTGACTGTGTCAGCTCGATGGACAACAGCTCCAGTGCTCTCGCATCATCCTCATCGAATGCATCGGGTACAACCGAATAGATCTGTAGAATACCGAAGTTTCCAAATGGAAGAAGAATTCCTGATCTGAAACCCTGCCGTGCTATTCCAAACTCGTCGTAATCTGCTTCGCGACCAAAAAATCTTGTCTGTCCGGTCTTGAATACGTGCAATGCGAAATCGTCAGACAGATCCGTTGCCGGCGTATTACCGGATATACCTTCCGAATTTAATTGTGGTATGAGTTTCCCATCCTCATGAACCGCAATATCGATAATTGTCGCATCAAACATCTGTGATGCCGCTTCAAGAACTGTTTTAAAGATATCATCCTCTGTCTGTGTGCTGTATAATGTGGCCGCAACATCCGTCAGATTATGCACGTGCTTTCTGTATTTGATAAGTATGCGCTGAAGATCCTTGAGGTTTGTAATATCCGTACTCGTCCCCACCATCCTGTATGGTTCTCCCTTCGCATTACGTAATACCGTTCCGCGAGCGAAAAACCACCGGATACTACCATCCCTATGAACCATTCTATGCTCGAGTTCATATCTCGGTTTTGAACCGCTTATATACTGTTCTAAAGCTTCTTTTACTAAAACAGCGTCATCCGCATGAATCAGGCGCCCCCAATCATCCAGATGATTTTTTACCTCGTCATCATCGTACCCAAGCATACGTTTTAAAATGGGATCAAGGTAAATGGCATGCGTCTTCAGATCCCAGTCCCAGAGACCGACTCCTCCAGCCGATGTTACGAGAGAGTATCGTTCCTGAAGAAGCTTATGGTGTTTCTGAAGGTCTGATATGTGCCCGTTGTCAGTATCCTTCATACGCTCCTCATCTCCATTCGCGGCATTCGATTCGTTCGCTGATGAGGTCATTCATCACCCCCCGTAAAAGCTCCGAGCCATAGAAAACATATTTCTTGCTGACAATCTATTCCAACGATCAATAACCTCCAACACTCTTTTCGATTCACGAGGAATACTCTTAGTTGTATCCTGTTATTGTTGACGGTTCCATCATGCGACTATGATACATGGATTTTTAACCACGTAGAAGTATAGCCTGGGATCGAAACTATCAAACACCTGTATTCCATCAGAGAAAACATACAACTTTTACAATGTAAAGGAATAAGCATGCATCTCAAAACTGAGCTGGACGTTGCCATTGACGCCGTGAAAAAAGCCTCTCATCTCTGTGCCTCCATTCAACACGGAATTATGGCCAGGGATATCGTACAGAAACAGGATCGTTCTCCCGTTACCATTGCCGATCTTGGGTGTCAGGCGTTCATAAACAGTCGCGTTTCCAAGGCCTTTCCTGAAGATTGCATTGTTGGTGAAGAAACCACGGACGAATTGGAAGCAAACGATGATCTGCTGGATCGTGTATCGGATTTTGTGGGGCAGTTGACAAAGACATCGAATAGAGATGATATCCTTCACGCAGTTCGACTGGGAACCTGCAAACCACCGGCCACGGGTCGATTCTGGATATTGGATCCCATCGATGGAACCAAGGGATTCCTCAGAGGAGACCAATACGCAATTGCTCTCGCGCTCATTGATCAAGGTACGGTTCAGCTTGGTGTACTCGGTTGTCCGAACTACGATATCAAAGCGGGTACATCAAAACGGGACCGAGGAACCGTTTTCTTCGCGGTTCGCGGTGAGGGTGCGCACGCGCTACGATTAGGTGATGAACAGACGAATCGAATACACGTTGATCCTGCATCGAAGTTTGATGTCGTCAGATTCTGCGAATCAGTCGAGGTCGGTCATGCATCCCATGACATTCATGCCAACATCTCAAGGATCCTCGGAATCACCGCACCTCCATTTCGCATTGATAGCCAGGCAAAATACGCTTCCGTCGCAAAAGGCGATGCACATATCTATTTCAGACTATCGAGAACCAGGGGGTACCGAGAGAAGATCTGGGACCATGCCGCCGGGTGCCTTATCGTGGAAGAAGCGGGAGGTTCGGTCTCCGACTTCAATGGTAATCCTCTTGATTTTTCAAGCGGCATTACTCTGGAAAAGAATGAAGGGATTCTGGCTACAAACGGTATCATACACGACACGGTTCTCGAAGCAATTGCATCGGTTACGTCATCCTAAATTGAGCGATTCTCATCTACTCCGGCTTCGCTGTACAGCTATGCCACGACAAGTCGTTGCGATAACAATCGCTCAATTTGGGAATTTTGGTGTCTGGATTATGTTCTATATGGCCTGAGATTCATAAATATGGGTGCATTACATCTGATTTCTTCTTGTTTCCCTTGCATGCAGTCATCCGCTCTCATAAACTGCGGCGGTCATTAGCCAGCGTATTGTCGGGGGCCGTTCTACACTGCCCCTGCTGGTGAATATTACCGCAACCAATTCGTACGAGAACGCACGATCAACTTCTGGTATGTGCGAAGTCTTATTGCGCTGTCGTACCTGCGGGTGCTTCAGCGTTTATCATTTAATCCATGGATCGGAGGGATATCTATCGTGAGTCCCCAGAATAAAGCGAATTTGATATCACCATACGGCGGAGAACTCGTCAATCTCGTTGTTCCGCCGGAAGAGCGTGCTTCTTTAAAAAGTTATGCGGGGAGACTCCCGTCGATCCAGGTTTCACCACGCGTTGAATGTGATCTGGAACTGTTATCGGTAGGAGCATTCTCGCCGTTGGATCGATTCATGGGTCAGGAAGATCTTCGATGTGTCATGGATGAGATGAGACTGAGTAACGGCGTCTTATTCCCAATGCCCATCACGCTCCCCGTTACTCCAACTGATGAAATTCATCTGGGCCAGGAGATTGCCCTCAGGAATTCGAAAAACGAAATCCTTGCCGTTATGACCATTGAAGAGTTGTACTCCTGGAATAAGGAAGAACTTGCCGAAAAGGTGTTCGGCACATTGGATGAGCGACACCCGCTGGTGGCCGAGATGGATAGCTGGGGCTCCATGAATATTTCCGGTAGAATCCGGGCGATACAACCTTCCAGCCATCACGATTTCCTGGATCTCCGAATGACTCCTGAAAAAACCAGGGAACAGCTTGCATCTTTCGGGTATGAAAATGTCGTCGCGTTCCAGACCAGAAATCCTTTGCACAGGGTACACGAAGAACTGACGAAGCGAGCCGCGGATCAGGTGGGAGGAACATTGCTCTTACATCCTGTGGTAGGCATGACAAAACCGGGAGATGTTGATCACTTCACCCGTGTTCGTACATATAAAGCCCTCGCATCGAACTACTACGATTCACATCGGATTCTCCTGGCCCTCCTGCCCCTCGCAATGAGATTGGCAGGTCCTCGAGAAGCCGTATGGCATTCGATCATCCGAAGAAACTATGGAGCAAATCATCTTATTGTAGGTAGGGATCATGCGGGTCCCGGAAATGATTCCACGGGTAAACCGTTCTACGGCCCATACGATGCACAAGAGATGGTCGAGAAGCATGCCGAAGAACTCGGCGTAAAAATGGTTCCTTTTCGTATGCTCGCCTACATTCCGGATGAAGAACGCTACGAGGAAATATCGAAGATACCCGAAGGCACGAAGACCGCCAGTATTTCGGGAACACAGGTTCGTGAGGAATATCTGAATAACGGCGTGCAACTGCCTTCATGGTTCACACGACCCGAAGTGGCGGAGATACTTGCTGAAACGTATCCACCACGGCATAAACAGGGTGCATGTATCTGGTTTACCGGTCTCAGCGGATCCGGAAAATCCACTACCGCGGATGTTCTCACGGTTCTTCTCCTCGAGAATGGACGACAAGTCACGGTGCTCGATGGTGATGTGGTCAGAACTCACCTATCCAAAGGCCTCGGCTTCAGCAAGGAGGATCGTGATACTAATATCAAGCGTATCGGTTTTGTCGCAGCTGAGATCGTCAGACATGGGGGTACTGTTATCTGTGCCGCCGTAAGTCCATACCGGGCCACTCGGAATGAAGTTCGTGCCCTCGTCGGAGACGATCGATTCATTGAGATCTTCGTGGACACGCCGTTGGAGGTCTGCGAAGAACGTGACCATAAAGGTCTCTATGCAAAGGCGAGAAGAGGTGAAATAAAGGGATTCACGGGTATCGATGATCCGTACGAAGCTCCAATCAAACCCGAAATCGTGATCGATACAGTAAATCTAACTCCCGAGCAGAATGCACGGAACATCCTTGATTATCTGACTCAGCAAAAGTTCATCCGTTCTCAGGAGAACTCAAACAATAAATAAGAGTTACTGAGATATTCCGTTCAGGAAAACGGCGAACGGCAATTCAGCCCGTTCGCCGTTTCACGTTTCGTCACACATTGTATTGATTCCTCGATCTATACTCCGCATTTCACCCCGGGAATCTGTCATAACCGCTGAAATACATCCGCTCTCACTGTCCATTATCCATCAAATACCGTTCAAATTCGCACACAAAGGATCTGTCCATCGTTGAAAACCGTTACATTTCATCTACACAGCCGGCATGTGGTATGCGTTGTAAGCTCCCATGAAGAATTAAAGTTTTTAAGGAAGATGGCAAAGAAGTCAATATATCGACTGGATGCCATCGTTACCTTGGCCATTCCTTCCGGGATGGCCAGGTGATTGATCCATTTCAGGCTTCAAGGAGGCAGATGGTGAAACAGGCAATGCGTATGATGATGCGGTCGTGTACCGTCTCCGGGTTGGGAGTATGCGGATATCTCATTTCTCTATTTTTACATATCGCTCCTCCGGTCAGAGCAGAAGTCATGATATCGTCCTTACCCATCTGGCAACAACCCGGATCATATCCCACGGGAGCCGGATGGGCGGATTTCGATGGGAATGGGTGGCATGATCTCGTGGTGACTCAAGGTCTGGATATAACCAATAGCCCGAATCTCATATACTTCAATGATAATGGAGTTATCGACCCGATCCCTGGATGGAGTTCAAATGATCTGAATGCCTCTAACTGCGTATTCATCGGAGATTTCGACAGCGACGGTGATCCTGATTTGAGCGTCGCCAATCTCGGCCTGGCCTCTCAGGGTTTAGCGCCGGTTCCGCATACGGTCTATATGAATGAAGGTGGACTGTCATTATCTCCGGACTGGTTGTCTCCTCCGGGGAATGCCTTTTCGTGTTCCGGAGGCGATCCTGACGGAGACGGAGATCTGGATCTTGTTTTTCCACAGGGGCATTGGCTCGCTGGGGGTGAACAACGGGTTTGTATGTACGGTAATACAAACGGTGATTTCGGATCAACGCCTGCATGGACATCCGATGTGGACAAATATGCATGTGAAGCGGTGTTCGGAGATGTGGATAATGATGGCGATCTCGATCTCGCGGTCGGCTGGGGAGATTCAACCGGGATCTCCATCTTCTTTAATAATAACGGCTCCCTGGAAACATCTCCATCATGGTCTACCAGTGAAATTACAAGCGGACTTCAAATGGCATTCTGCGATATCGACGATGACGATGATCTCGATCTCGCCGTAGCAGATCCCGAACGGGGATTCATGGTTTTCGAAAACCATGATGGCATCTACAATCAAGTTCCCGAATGGATCGTATATTCAGGAAACAATGCGTCTGCCGTTTCCTGGGCCGATGTTGACTGGGATGGTGATAAGGACCTTGCGGTAGGATCATGGAGCGGAGGCATGGGTATTTTCGAGAACATTGACGGCATCCTTGCCCGTGAGTTCGTATGGGCCAGTCAGTCTTCAGCGGTACAGCAGATCATCTGGGACGACTTCGATGAAGATGGACTACTCGATACCACGGAAACGATTACATGTTTCGACAACCGGAGCTTGTTTTACCTCGCATTCGCGCCTGTACACGAGATTTACTCGGTTATGCGTAATGAGAATGTGCTATCTCTCAATGAATACTGTTACGATCCATACGAGGGGTGGATAAGCCTGGGTCAAGCTATACAAACGGGTGATGTCATTTCAGTTGAGTATACATATTCCAGAGATCTCGACTTCGTGGTTACGGACTGGTCCGAAACCCGGATCTTTGAGAACAGACGTCCGATTCCGCCGTTCGTATTACCTGATTTTTCCATGGACACACATACCGGTCAGGCACCGGTTACCATACAATTCTACGATGAATCGTATACGGATCCACCCGCAAGCTCCTGGACATGGGATTTTAATGGAGATGGAGTAATCGATGCAACAGAGCAGAATCCCGAATGGACATTCGACTCCCCCGGGTCTTACTCAGTTGCGTTGACGGTATCCAACAACGGTGCCCAGGGGGATACGGTCCATGAAGATTGCGTTTTGGTATTTAACGGAGAGAGCGCCGTAGATTTCAACGGCGAATCCGGAATAATACGATGTCCGTCATCTCAAAGTTTGGAAATCACCGAGATTTTGACCTGCGAGGCGTGGATCAATCCCCGCGGTTGGGGAGAAGTTCAATCCACGGGATATGGAAGGATTCTGGACAAATCAAGTTTTGCTCTTTATCTGCATGGCGAAGGGCCCTCGTATAATGATCACAGCCTCATGGTTCTCCTCAGGAATACCAGCGGTCCACCATCACTCTCATATACGCCCGTAGGTTCCATTGAACTCGACACATGGCAACATGTAGCAATGACTTACGATGCAAATACGAGCGAGCTGCAGGTGTATATAAACGGCATACAACAGGAGTTGGAACAAACGCGAGAACCTTCCGGTGCTCTCAGGGATCATGATGAAAGTGACCTTATACTCGGAAACGGTCCAGAGCAGAACTTGACATTTGACGGAGTCATTGACGAGCTCCGAATCTGGTACAGAGTTCGTACTCAGGAAGAGATTCAGGAATATGCGGATACCTACCTGACCGGCACTGAAGGAGGGCTCGCTGGATATTGGAAACTGAACGAGGGTTCGGGATGTGAGATCTTCGATGTAACCGCCAACTCGAATAATGGGACAGGTGAAAACATAGATTGGCACTTTGGCGTTCTGGATCCGATAAATCCCGCGTATCCGGAACCGGAACAGGATGAAAAACCCTGCCGATTGAGGATTTCAGGATGTTCTCCCAATCCGTTTTCCCGACAAACATCCGTTGAGTTGCATGCCTCGAAAACCGGATACGTTTCATTAGGTATATATGATCTTCGCGGTCATCTCGTACATTCCCTGATACATGGTAATGTACCGGAAGGTTGTCAGACAATACAATGGAACGGGAACGATATGAATGGCAAGCCCGTAGCTTCAGGTGTATACTTCTGTTGTCTGGAATACTCGAATTCCATCGATCGGCTTCCTATTGTTAAACTGGATTGAAAAGCCTGCACGAATAATCAGGGAGAGTGACCGGACTCTCACTCCGGCCACTCTCCCGTGCCGTTGTTCCGAATAATACCCTGAAACCGATTTATAGTGATTGACGTATGATATATCTATACGCATGATCTACTGATTTTTTAAACCCGTATTTCTCACCCGCGTTCTGACGCGCTACGTGCCATTCCTCGAAACACCTGAAACGTGGTGAGAAATGCGATCTGTTAATCAGATGGATTCCTCGAACCACTCGCATATCCATGTCCATCAGGAGTTCTCATGAATTACACCAATTCCCTTTATTTCATCCCTCGTTCGAATTCATTCCGAAGAGTATCGGCAACCCGGCTTTTCTCGACGGTATTTGTACTCGCGGTTATGGTATCCCTTATCGGTACACATGAACTCCGTGCCAACGAATCGGTAATCAGAATAGATCTTTCCTCAAAATCACACGAGGAGAGAAGCCTTCTGTTCCAAACTCATCCTGATATTCTCGCTGCCGGTAATACCTGGATCGACGTCCTTGTCTCCGAACAGGAGATTGCGGGTATGGAGGCCATGGATTTGAACTATGAGTTTCTCATCCACGACGCACATGAATACGAATCCGAGCTCCGTGATCGTTCCTACTTCGATCACTTTCATGATTACATGGAAATCGTGGACGAGTTGGAAGCAGTCATCCAGCAGTATCCCGATATAGTCGAGCTTCATGACATCGGGGACAGTTGGGAGAAAACTCAAAATATTGCTGATCGTGATATCTGGGCGCTTAAGATATCCGATAATGTTCATGAATTCGAACGGGAGGAGCCTGAAGTTCTCCTTATGTCCAATCTTCATGCCCGGGAGATCATCACACCGGAGATAGCGGTATTCATGATTCACTATCTGACCGAAAACTACGGTTCCGACCCACGGGTGACACAACTCGTTGATGAGCGACAGATATGGATCATCCCGAGCTGCAATCCCGACGGTCTCGATTATGTTCATCATCAGGATATCTGGTGGCGTAAAAACCGTAGGGACAATGGTGATGGTACATATGGCGTTGATCTCAACCGGAACTGGGGATATGCATGGGGCTACGACGATGAAGGTTCGAGCCCATTCACCTGGTCAGAGACATACAGGGGGACGGGGCCGTTTTCCGAACCCGAAACTCAGGTACTGCGAGACTTCACCGAAGCACACAACTTTATTATCAGTCTATCTTACCACAGCTATGGTAACTGGTGGCTGTATCCGTGGGGGTATATACCGGAGAATACACCTGATCACCCTACATTCGTTACTATTGGCGACAGTTGCGCAGCCTATAATGGCTATGAACCGGGGAATTCCGCATCGGGGACCATCTATCCCACCAATGGCGATTCCGACGACTGGTTATATGGAGAGCAAACGACGAAATACAAAATATTCGCATTTACACCGGAGGTCGGCAGTTATTCAGACGGTGGGTTTCACCCCGACACCACGCTGATTGATGAACTCATCTTCGAAAATCTCGGCCCGAATCTATACGTCATTGATGCGGGTGAAGAATATTCTCCCCGCCCTATTATAGAGCATGTCCCACTAACCGATACTGAAGACTATGAAGGACCGTATATCGTTACAGCCAGTATAACTTCGGAACTATGGCCTCTCGATACAACGACGGCCAGACTTTATTATTCCTGGGGTGACAACGAGTTTCAATCGATTCAGATGAATGCCACGGGAAATCCGGATGAGTACGAGGCTCATATACCAGGCTTCGGCGAACCCGATACCTGCCGGTATTATATCTCCGCCGCCGATGATATACCGCGAATCGGGTATGCACCGGAGGGGGCTCCGGACATGACATTCATGTTTTATGCCGGTCCTGATCAGGTTCCGCCCAATTTCCAGGAAATATCACAACTCCAGTCGATCATGGTAATCGATGCCCCGAGATCGGTTCATGTACATGTTTCCGATAATCTTGGTATCGACCTGAACAGCGGAGTTCTTCACTTCATTGCAGGGGATGCAACGGGGAGTGTCCCCATGGTAGTAGAAGAATGGATCGGAGATACCGCCGTTTTATCCGGTCTTTTGGGTGAAGTCGGCGAGCCCGGAGACACAGTCCACTATTACTGCACTGTGTACGATTCAGCAACCGAACCGAATATCGGATTTTCCGACACTCTCGAATACGTTTTCGGATTCGAAGATTTTGAGAACGGCCTTGATATTTGGGATACGGGAGACGGATGGGATCTCGTACAGTCAGGGTCTTCTCATTCCGGCGAATGGATGGTGACCGACAGCCCGACCGGAAATTATGGGAATAACGAAGATAATGCACTCACTCTCCAGTCCTGGATCCATGCTGAATCGTTCGACAACCTTCGAATAAGTTTCTGGGCGAAATGGCGCTTTCAGGAAGAACACGATTTTCTTCATACGGAAATCTCCACCGACGGAATACAGTGGGAAACCATTGATTCCATAACAGGAACCGAACTCTCCTGGACGTACAGGGATATTCAATTGAATGATTATTATTCCGACGTGGATTCGATCCTTATCCGATTCAGGCTGGTAAGCGACGGTGAAGAAACATCGTCCGGTGCATTCCTGGACGATATCTTCGTGGAGGTCGATCCGACGTTACATGCTCCGCATGATCAACCACCGCTGGTTTCCACGTTCATCGTTGGACCCAATCCCGCGACATCACAGGCCGTATTCTCACGCACGGGCGATCTCCGGCCGGATGAGTTACTCATCTACGATATCAGCGGTCGCCTGATTCGTTCGACATCCGTCGGGAAAGGGCAGCAAAGCATCCGGTGGGATCTCAAGGATTCGGATCAGGAGCGGATATCTTCGGGTGTTTACTTCGCACGTTTGAAGAAATCCGCCTTGAGGACCAAACTCATCGTGCTCAAGTAAAACGGGGGCGGGACATGGTTTTCCCGCCCGTGAAACCCCGACTATTCCCGTATTACATAATCCGCATCCGGGAGTGAACCCGCGTACACGATCCCCACCGGCGTTCCGGTGCCGATTCTGCTATCACTATCGGATAATATAAAAAGAGAATCAATGCATTCGTTGG
>Ga0180433_10010394_pt1 | contig 11207 bp, 11 predicted proteins | sample SS_ome_8_FD_132980 | JGI IMG/M metagenome (GOLD analysis project Ga0180433, IMG submission 132980) | Hypersaline lake sediment archaeal communities from the Salton Sea, California, USA - SS_1_D_1 metaG | ecosystem: Environmental > Aquatic > Non-marine Saline and Alkaline > Hypersaline >... | reverse complement strand
TTCATCATGATACAGGATGTGGCCCATGGACGGGGTGGAGGGGGTCTAATTGCGAAAACAATGCCCAAAAAGGGGTGGAATGTCATAGGGGACCTCGATATCTATCCCACCGGGGCGAGTGATTTCTCCATGGGCCTGTTGAAGGCTAGACGAGAAAAGGCAGAGGTCATCCTCATCTGGATGGATATGCCTGAGGCATCGATTCTGCTGAAACAGTGGCATGACATGCAGATTCCGGCCCTTCCCTTTGGTTCTATCATCAATCCCGCTGAACAGCCGGGTTTCTGGGATGCCACTGAAGGGAAAGGGGAATACTGCCTGGCAAACGTGGTTAACGCGGGTAATGCCCCCTGCAATGCCACACCATGGACCATGAAGTTCGTTGAGGCTTATAAGAAAAGGTGGAATATAGAGCCTGAAGGGTACGGCACCTCGAGCAGCTACATGGCTCCCTATGTGTTGAAGGATGCCATCGAGCGGGCTGGTTCTCTCAAATCGGATGCAATAATAGAGGCCCTTGAGAAGACCAATATGATGGGTGTCTATGGCAGGATCAGGTTTGACACGAAGAGCCATCAGGTCATCCCGAGCGTTGATCCGGAAGAAGGAGCTGTGGGGACTATTTTCCAGTGGCAGGCCGGGAAAAGGGTGGTGGTCTTCCCCAAGAAGATAGCCATGGGCGAGATACAGCTTCCTCCCTGGATGAAGTAATAGACGCTTCTATTCTGGGTTTCGGGTTGTGTGGTGCGAGTCTGGGAGAAACAAAACCCGGAACCCAGAACTTGTAACCTGCAACGGCTCTTCTGGACATTCTCATGGATATCCTTATCTATGGAACGATCAACAGCATAGCCCTAGCCCTTATGGCCTTGGGGTTTGCCCTGGTGTACGGCATCAGCCGGGTCCCTAACTTCGCCCACGGCGCTCTCTACGTGATAAGCGGTTTTGTTACCTGGACGTTCCTCCGGGCCTTGCACGTGCACTACCTCCTCAGCATCCTCTTGGCCATGATCATCATCGGGGCGGTGGGAGCCCTCATCTATCAGTTCATTCTCATACGAGTGCGGGGGATGGCCATCTCCGAGATCATTGCGTCTTACGCCATCGGGCTGGCCATCCTTGAGGCCTTGCGCTGGGGCGGCTTCAAGGGAATGACCTATACTCTCCCGGTTTTCGTTGAGGGGAGCGTTACTATATCTGGTATCCCGGTGGATTTCCATCGACTGTTGGTCGTCGGCATTGGAGTTGCCGTGGTGGCCTTCCTGTGGCTGTTTACTCACTACACGCGGATTGGTCTGGCCCTCCGGGGAATGGCCCAGGATGAGCGGGCCGCCCTGATGTTGGGAATCGACTCTGATCTCATGGCTGTCGTGGCCATGGCCCTTGGCTCCATGCTCGCAGGGCTTTCGGCCGTTCTCCTGCTTCCCCTTGGAAATATCGTGGTGGAGGCCGGTTATAACGTACTGATCCTGGCCATTGCCGTATGCATCGTGGGAGGCTTAGGCAGCTGGATGGGGGCGGTGCTGGCGGCATTTCTCATCGGGTTTGCCCAGATCCTCACGGTGAAATACCTCGGGTCTCATTACCAGATGGTGGTGGCTTTGCTGGCCATTATATTTACGCTTATCCTGAGACCCTCCGGCCTGTTTGGCCAGCAAAAGGAACTGGAGGAAAGGGTGTAGAAGGTGGAAAACAGGCAACAGCGAAAGGAAAGGCTCGATCGAGGGATAAAGGTACGTACTGAGGGTTTGTATGGCATCATGTCGCTGCGAGAGCTTTCTTATTTAACCCTTCCAAGGCTCGTGCTCATTGTGGGGATCCTGATCCTCCCTTTGGTCATGCCCAGCATGTACTGGCAGCGGGTGATCTCCATTGTTTGCATTTACTCCCTGTTGGCCTTGAGTTTTGATTTTCTGGCACATTTTGTGGGGCTGGTTTCCCTGGGTGGGGCCTTTTTCATCGGCACCGGGGGGTATCTGGCCGCCATTCTGAATACATCATTCGGTCTTCCGCCGGTTCTGACCATCCCCATCTCCACTTTGCTCGGGGCAGTTATTTGCACCGTGCTTCTGCTCCCCTGCCTCCCCCTGCGGGGTGTCTATTTCGCCATTGTCACGCTCATGTACCCGTTGGTCTTGACGAGGATCATTGAGGCCTTGAACGTGCTCGGTGGCACGGATGGGATCATGGGAGTGGCCAGCTTTGCCAACCGGTGGATCGAGCAATACTTTGTTCTCGTGATGGTCCTCGTGTCCATGTTCGGGTTGAGACGGCTGGTGAATCTTGATATCGGCCTGGTTTTCCGCGCGGTAAAGGACAATGACCAGGCCGTAAAGGCCTCGGGCATGAACATCACCTACTACAAGGCCATTGCCGTGTTCATCGCCTCAGCTCTGGGGTGTCTGGGCGGTGCCTGCCTGGTGCACATCTACATGTGGTCCGGCATTTCCCAGTTCGCCCTTGATTTCTCCATCCTTCCCATTGCCGCGACAGTCATCGGCGGTGCAGGCACCCTGGTTGGGCCGGTACTGGGATGTTTTATCCTGGTCCCCATCTCCGAGCTGCTCCGGGCCTTTGGGACCCTGCGTATCGTGTTTTATTGCCTTATTCTGGTTGGGTTTATCGTGTTCCGCAGCGAGGGGATTATGGTTTACGGCCAGAGAAAGTATCATCAGTTTGAAAGGTGGGTGGAGATATGAGCAACCAGTCGATCCTTCAGGTCCAAGATGCAACCAAGAGCTTTGGCGGGATTATGGCCGTGAACCGGGTGAGCCTGGATGTCCATGCTGGAGAAATACTGGGCATCATTGGTCCGAATGGTTCCGGCAAGACGACCCTTATCAACTGTGTCACCGGCTTCATACGGATGACCTCCGGCACGGTACTGTTTCGAGGCAGGAATATCACCGGCAAACCGGCGCATAAGATCGCCGACATGGGGATCACCCGGACGTTTCAGATCATGCGCCCATATTATAGCCTGCCTTCTTACAAGAACCTGGTGATCCCCTTGTTTTCTCCCCGTGCCAAACGAACGGGAGGCTGGAGAGGCGGCGGGAAATTGGGTGATCGGAATACCGTTGGCATCGATATCCTGGAGGAGATCGGGTTTGAGCGCGATTCTTTTGTCCCCTATAAGATTGCGTCAACCCTGCCTACCGGGTATCTCAAGCGCCTCGAGCTCGCCCGATGTCTTGCCTTAAAGCCCGAGATCATCTTCTGTGATGAGGTCTTTTCAGGACTCAGCATGAGCGAGATCGCGAGCATGATTCCCCTCATTGAGCGTTTGCAAATGGACGGTATTACCTTGATCATGATCGAGCATCGATTGCGGGAACTGTTCCGGGTGGCCAACCGGGTCATGGTATTGAATTTCGGGGAGAAGGTGGTGGAAGGGTCACCTGAGGAAGTCATGGCCGATGACAAGGTTAAAGAGGTCTATTTCGGCTCAGAGGAGGTTGAGGAGGTCATGAGTCATGCTTGAGGCCACTGGTCTGATGGTTTTCTACGAAAATATGCTGGCCCTCAATAATGTCAGTATCATGTGCGAGGATAATCAAATCGTGGGGGTATTTGGGGCCAATAGTGCCGGGAAATCGACCCTCATGTATACCCTTTCGGGTATCATGGAGGATATCAGGAAAAAGGAGGAAATGGCCGGCGGTGAGCGGATCACGGTGCTTGGCCAGATAACGTATTTGGGGCAGGACATCATGGGACTTAAACCCAGCCTGCGTGCGAGACGGGGGATTGTCCTATGCCCTGAGCGAAGAAGGATATTCCCTGAAAGCACGGTGTTGGAAAATCTTCGTATCGGAGGCTACCTTGCGTCTCCGTCCCAAAAAAAAGAGAGCCTGGAATATGTTTTCAGAATATTCCCGGCCCTGGAAAAGATCAAGAAAAGGGTTGGTGGTTTTCTGAGTGGGGGAGAGCAACAGATGTTGGCTATCGGCAGGGCACTCATGGCTCAACCCAAACTGCTGCTTCTGGATGAGCCGCTTTTGGGGCTGAGCCCCCTGATCCAAGTATTGCTGGTCCGTTCCGTCAAAGAGATCCGTGATGAAAGAGGAGTCGCCATTATTGTGACCGAGCAGTATGCTCGACCAGTCCTGCCAATTGTAGATTATGCATTCATCCTGGAGAATGGGGCTGCGGTCATGGAGGGAACACGAGAGGAGCTATTGAACAACCCTGATGTCCGTTCTGCCTATTTTGGGGTGTGAGTGGGGTCCGTAGACAGTGGTCCGTTGTCCGTTGGCGGCATGTGAAACGGGTTCCAAGGACCACTGATCACGGACAACTGAGCGTACGAGGAGTCACATAAACCATGACAGCTGGTGAGGAAGCATTGGAAAAGGAGCTTACGTTTACGCGATTTGACCGTATGAGCGAGCAATATCCTGGCCGTACTGCCGTGCTTTACCTGGGGAAGCGCTTTTCATACTCGGAGCTGCGGGATTTGAGCGAACGCTTTGCCGGTTCCCTGGTTGACATGGGTGTCAGCAAGGGAGACCGGGTCATGCTCTATATCTCAAACTGTATCCAATGGGTCATAGCCTTTTTGGGTATACAGAAGATCGGAGCGGTTGTTGTGCCGGTTGCACCGATTTATACCTCTTATGAGATCGAATACATGATTAAGGATTCAGGCACCGAGACCGTCATATGCCTGGACACGAATTTCTGCTATGTCAAAGAGGTGTTTGCCAGCACAGGTCTTAAACGGGCCATTGTAACCAACCTGGCTGATCTGGTACCTTTCTGGAAACGGTACCTGGGCATACTTTTCGACAAGATCCCCCATGGGAAGGTAGACCGGGACAGCCGGGTTCATTCCTTCAAGGGTCTCCTCAAGCACGCACCCCTGAAATCGCAGGTTGAAATGGACCCCTGGAAGGATCTCTCCTACATTCTCTACACCGGCGGCACCACGGGCTTTCCCAAGGGTGTCCCGGGCAACCATATCGGTATGACGTCTTATGTCAATGATGTGACCGAAGATGTGGCAGGAGGCCATCTCAAGGAAGGGGAGGATGCCTATATTGCCATCAACCCCCTCTTTCATATCATGGCACTCGGCCTGTTCATGTCAGTTGGGCTCAACAAAGGCAACATGACTGTGCTCATGCCGGTACCCCAGGTAGATGCCATACTTGAAACCATACAGCGGCATAGGGTCCGATGGCTTCTCGGCGTACCCGCACTATACCGAATGGTTCTGGAAAACGATCGCTTTGATCAGTATGATCTGAGCTCTCTGACCTATTGTTACTGCGGCGGTGATGTCCTGCCCATCGAGGTCTTCAACCGCTGGAAGGAGAAGGTTGGTGTGCCGATCTATCAGGTTTACGGATCCACGGAGGCCGGTCATGTGACCTACAGCCGGATCGATGGAAACCCCAGGGCCAACACCATCGGACTTCCTCTCAAGAGCAGGGAATGCATCGTGGTTGACCCGGAAACCCTGAAAAGGGTTTCGGCTGGAGAAAGCGGGGAACTGCTGGTCACCTCATCGTACACCGTTAAGGAATACTGGGACAAACCGGAGGAAACCACCTATTCCTATGTAGAGCTCGATGGGAAGGTCTACTACCGAATGAGCGATTTCGTCCTTCAGGACGAAGACGGGCAACTGGTTTACGTGGAGCGGTCGGCGGACATCATAAAACACAAGGCCTACAGGGTTTCAGCCTCAGAAGTTGAAGCGGTCCTTCAGGACCACCCGACGGTCATCGGCGCCTGTGTTATCGGAGTTCCCGATCCCAAGGTTGGAGAAAGGATCAAGGCCATAGTCGTGCTCAAGGAGGATGCACGAGGCGTAGGCGGCAGCGAACTGACGAAGTGGTGCAGCGAACGGCTTGCGCCGTATAAGATCCCCCAATACATTGAATTCAGAGATATGCTTCCCAAATCAAAGGTCGGGAAACTGCTGCGTCGTGAGGTGCGGGACGAGGAGCGCCGGAGGATAGAAAAGGATAAGGTATAAGCCCGGCATCAAAGGTATTTGCCTATCAAAGAGAACTTCGACTACTAAGAATGAAGTGTGTCTGTCTGAACGTATTCCCCCAGCATTGGCCCGCCTTTTTGTCTTATACCGGCTCCCAATAGATAGGCCGATCCCCGATAGAATCGATAAGGCGGCTTTGCATATATTCCAATCGATTACCGTAAGCGTTCTTTCTATTGCCATGCCTTCCCAATTGTATCAAGACTAATCCCTCAACCATACTACCCCAGGTCATCAGACAGGGCCATTGAGAAATGCACTCCCGTTAACATCAGTTGACATAGAAACCAGGTATTGCTAACATACGCATAACCCAGCTATGTTACCGAAATTTAAATCACATTGGCCGGTTTTGCGCGCAAGCACCGCGACTGGTCGCTCTGCTTCTTACTGTGCTTTTCATCCTCTTCGCATGCACCTGAGAGATTTTCCCAGTAACCTATTGGACATAATGGTTCACAATGCCCGTTTATGAATATAGAGCCTTGAATAGCTCAGGCAAGTCCTTAAAGGGTATCCTGGATGCTGACAGCGATATGGTAGCCCGGGAAAAGCTCAGGGCGTCGGGGATTTTTCCGATTGAGATCAAGGAGGCCCTCTCCAAACCCAAAGGCCTCCCCTCTGAGCCCGGCTCAGTGGTCAGGTTGCTTAGGGGAGTCAGGCCGGCAGAGGTCTCTGTCATGACCAGACAGCTTTCAACCTTGCTGGGGGCCGGAGTACCTCTTATTGGATCTCTTGAGTCCCTTGTAGCCCAGATCACAAATCCGACGTTCAAGAAAATCATGGCTCAGGTCAAGGATTCGGTCAACGAGGGCAATAGCCTCGCCCTTTCGCTTTCCCAGCATCCCAAGGTATTTCCGAGTATCTACGTGAACATGGTGCAATCCGGCGAAGCTTCGGGGTCGTTGGATGTGGTTATGGATCGTCTGGCGGACTTCGGCGAACATCAACAGGCGCTCAGGAGCCGGTTCAAGGCGGCCCTTGCCTACCCGATCTTCATGTCCATCGTGGCAATCATTGTGCTCTTTGTGCTGGTGACCTTTATCGTGCCTAACATCACCAGCGTCTTTGCCGAAATGCGACAAACCCTTCCTCTGCCAACAGTGGTGCTCATAGGGGTAAGCGACTTCTTACTTTCCTTCTGGTGGGTTATTGTGCTCGCGTTATTCTGCGCCATTCTCATCCTTAGGCGTATCGGCAGGAGGCCGCGAGGCCGGTACCTTCGCGATAGGCTCAAGCTGCGCATACCCGTTGTTGGGCAGCTGAATCAGAAGATTGCCTTGGGCAGGTTTGCGCGGACATTGGGGAGCCTGCTGCAGAGCGGCGTTTCCCTGATCTCGGCCCTTCAGATTGTGAGCAGAATTGTCGATAATGTTCTTATCCAAGAGGTCATCGAAAAAGCCGGAGACGAGATCCAGAAGGGCCAGAGCCTTGCAGGCTCGCTGTCCAAGAGCCCTTGGTTTTCATCCATGGCGGTACAGATGATAGCGGTTGGCGAGCAGAGCGGAGACCTGGAGGGGATGCTGTACAAGATCGCTGAAAGCCAGGAAAGAGAGGTAGAATCACAAATCACCGCCCTTACCTCGATGCTGGAACCGGTAATGATACTGGTGATGGGAGTCGTTGTCGGGTTTATTGTCTTTTCGATCATACTGCCCATAATAGAGATGAGCCAGATGATACGGTAAAAGCCCGGAAGAATGGAGTGATGGAGATATGGAGTAATGGCTGATAAGAAGATAGGGTGGTTAGGACTAGAGAGACAGGGATGATTGGATTGGTTCCATGAAACGTGAGAAACAGATGGAATATGGGGATATGCAGCGGCAAAAGGAACGCAAGGCGAGAATACGCCAATGAGGGGTATTAAAATGAAAAGCAAATCCGATGATCGGGGGTTCACCCTCATAGAACTCATGGTGGTTATTATTATTCTGGGCATCTTAGTTGGGTACGTGGGTGTTCGCATCATGGGGAAACCGGAGGAGGCACGACGGACCAAGGCACGGGTTCAGATGGAAACTCTAGAGACCGCGCTCAAGCTCTATAAGCTTGATAACGGTGTATATCCCACCACGGAGCAGGGTTTACAGGCCCTTGTGAATCCCCCTGAGGTTGGCCGGCTTCCGGGAAAGTGGAGAGAGGGGGGGTATTTGGAAAAGAACAAAGTTCCGAAGGACCCATGGGGAAACGAATATGTCTACCTGTGTCCGGGTATTCACGACGACTTTGACCTCATCTCATACGGTGGTGACGGAGAGCCGGGCGGTGAAGACAGGGATGAAGATATCAACAACTGGGAGCTGGAGTAGGAGGGGAGTTCAAGGGGCGAAGGGATTTACCCTGATTGAACTGGCCGTGGTGATAGCCCTTCTCGGAGCATTCCTTGGCCTTACGATACCTCGGTTTCAACACTACCTGGTAGCCGATGAACTCAAGGCCACCACGCGGAAGATCGTGGGGCTGGTCAGAGAAGTGAGAAATGAGGCCATACGTGAGCAAAGGGTATACGCTATTCACCTCGACATCGAATCGAATCGATGGTGGATACAGCATGCCGACATGGAAGACGAGGAAATGATGTCGGCAAAAGAAGAGGCCTTTGCGCTTCCCGGTGGCGTCAGAATCCTGGATGTTTGGTGCCGCGGCGAAGGGAAACAGGCATATGGGGATATTGCTATTTCCTTCAGCAAAAAGGGTTATGTTGACCAGACCCTTATCAACATCGGTGGTGAAGCAGCCAGGGAATTCACCGTGGAGCTGAGCCCGTTTCTCGGCGTGGTAAAGGTCCATGATAGGTATGTGGATATTGTGGCAATGTAGCCAACGGAGCGGTAGAGCAATGGAGAGGAACCGGGGTTTCACGTTACTTGAGGTGATGATTGCCATGGCCATCATCGCCATTGCCTTAGTTGCCGTTCTTGGTTCACAGTCACAGAGCCTGAGTTTGGCCAGCGAGGCGAAGTTTAAAACGACGGCGGCACTGCTTGCTCAGGGTAAACTTGCCGAGATAGAGACGGAGGGCATGGAAACCCTGTCCTCCGATTCCGGCGATTTTGGAGAGGATTTTCCGAATTATCACTGGGAATACACGGTGGGCGATCTTTCGTTTGCAGGGGTGGAGGAGGCCCTTGATTTCCTGAAGCAGATCGACCTGGTAGTGTATTGGGGAAATTCCGAAGAGTATCAATACAGGATCAGGCTGTACAGGTTTGCACCCAACATCCAGTAGCTCTATGAACTCAACAAACCCAAATAACCTGGCTAACTCAAGAGGCTTTACCCTCTTCGAACTGCTTGTGGCCATAGCCATTTTTGCCCTTGTGGTGAGCACGATCTACGCCTCGGCTACGGGGAGCTTTAGAGTTGTCGGCGAGACTGAGTCTCGGGCAGAGATATATCGGATGGCTCGGATTGCCATGGAAAGGATGCTCGAGGATCTGGAATCCGTGTATGTTCAAGGAATGTCGTCAGAAGGAGAACCGGTCGCAGACACGTTAGCCGTAACCTCCTTTGTGGGCGAGGACAAAGAGATGGACGGTAGAAGCGCTGACAGCCTTCGATTTGCCTCGAGAGCACACGCTAACCTTGGCGGGCAGGAAAAAGATCCCGGAGCAGTTGAGATCGTCTATTATGTGAGGGAGAGCGAGGGAGGTGAAGACCTTGTGCTCTATCGGAGTGATAGGCCCAGATTCCAGGCGCCGTGGTCTTCCGAAGAGGACACCGGGGGACTGGTACTCTGTGAGAGATTACGCTCCGTTGATTTCACGTATCACGGAAAAGAAGACGAAATTCAGGATGACTGGGATTCTGATGCACAGGAGCAAAAGGGTGCTTTACCGACAATGGTCACCCTGTCGCTTGAGTTCAACGGCGGCCCTGACACCGATGTGTCCTTGCGGTTCGTGACAAGGGCTGCATTGCCAGTACAAGAAGACACGTCATGGTAGCCTTTCGGTCCGATAACAGGGGTATGGCGCTGATTCTCACGATTCTGGTCGTTGCTGTGATCGTGGTTCTGACTCTTGAGTTCAATACGTCAATGCGGTCTGACCTTTTTGCGGCTGTCAACCTCTCCGACGGCATTCAGTTGACCTGCATCGCAAAATCCGGTTTTCACGGCGCGCGAGCGGTGTTACATGCAGACCGCATCGAAGGGAATGTCGATACCCTTCGCGAATTGTGGGCCCAGTCCGGGCTCTTGTCCCAAAATGCCGCCGGTTTGTTCGATGAGGGTAAGGTTTACCTAGAGATAACGGATCTTTCCGGGAGAATTCAGATCAACCAGCTCATCAACAAGGACGGAACGTATAATACCGTACAAAAGGACCTCCTCATGCGATTTCTGAACTTGCCGGAATTCGGTCTCGATTCACAGGAGGCGGAGAACATCGTCGATGCCCTGAAGGACTGGATGGACCCCGATGATGAAGTGACCGGATTCGGGGCAGAGGATTCCTACTATCAGGCCCTGGAAAAACCGTACACATGCAGGAATGGGCCTCTTGAATTCGCAGAGGAGCTGCAATTCGTGCGAGGCATCACCGAGGAGCTCTTATACGGCTCCGATGAGAAACCCGGTATCCTGCCTTGCCTGAGTGCACACGGCGACGGAAGGATAAATATCAACACGGCAGCTCCCCTGGTGGTGCGGGCTCTGTCCGATCAGATAGACGAGGACATGGTGGAGGAACTGATCGATTACCGCATGAATGAAGATAATGACCTTGAGAGCAGTTCTTGGTATAAGCAGGTTGCAGGCATGGCGGATGTGAACATCTCGAATGGGTTGCTGACTACTTCAAGCACCTATTTTGAGATCATATCGAGGGGCCTGAAGGGGGCAATGACAAAGCAAATTGAAGGGGTAGTGGAGCGAGATGAGGAAACGGTTAAGGTGTTGTCCATGAAGATAGAATAGGGTTCTTACCTTGGCACTCTGAACCCGATTAACCTAATCAACTCAATAAATGCAATAAACGCAGCAGATACTAATCATGCCGGGCAAGATTCTGGGAATAGATGTTACAGGCGATTCGGTTACAGCAGTCCAGGTGGAGGGGGGACTGAGGGGATTCTCCATAACGGATTGGTCTCGTGTTGTGATGGAGGAAACCGGAGGCCTGGAGGCAGCATTGAGGGCCTTGAGCGAGCAAATGGATCTCACGGCTGACACGTGCATTACTGCTATTTCCGGGGA
>Ga0180433_10010393_pt1 | contig 11208 bp, 21 predicted proteins | sample SS_ome_8_FD_132980 | JGI IMG/M metagenome (GOLD analysis project Ga0180433, IMG submission 132980) | Hypersaline lake sediment archaeal communities from the Salton Sea, California, USA - SS_1_D_1 metaG | ecosystem: Environmental > Aquatic > Non-marine Saline and Alkaline > Hypersaline >... | reverse complement strand
TACGCTCGAACCGAACTCAGAGTATCCGGCTCTGGCATCGGATTACCGATGGTATAGGTTGCTGCATTTGTGCTTGTGGCATAATCAATCAAGAAATCGATACTTGCACCCCCGGGACACTGAGCAGGTCCAACTACCTCGAAAGGTCCGTTGAATACCCAGTTGTTCCAGAAGATGTTTGATCTTACTTGCTGTAGATATGCCTCATTCAGATACGTGGTAAAAGTATCGCCTAAGGCCATTTGCGTCTCCTAAGACACAAGTCAGAATCCAGGTGGCATAGCTCCTTTGTTTTGAGGATCTTCTATGAACGCCTTGATCTTCGCATTGGCGGCTATGATCTTACTCCTATCGCCGCTATGTAAATCTGCTTTGACTTGTGCCCAATCTGAGGAACCGCCTTGGGCAGACTGCGCGCCTTGAGCAGGAGCACTAGCCGGTGTCATCCCCGGTGCTTTGAAGTGGTAATCGAACTTAGTCTTCAGGTTAGTAGCATAGTCGTAGACCTCTGCTCTCGATCCTGTAAACCGTGCAATGGCCCCTTCTAGCGCTAACTCGTCCTGCATACCCTCTTTGCGCAATGCGCTTTCCAGGTCGCGTCTGGTTAGCTCTTGTTCGTATTGCTCCTCTTTACGCTTTTGCTCGGCTCTCAGCTCGTCCAGTATTTGGTCATACTTTCCTTCAGCCTCAAGTCGTTTACGTGTTGCTTCTGCTTCGGCGTCTGCTTTCGCTCGTTCGATGTCGTCCAATCTGGCTTTCATCTCTGCGAGCTGGGAATCCGCCTGTTGCTTCTGCTTTATCAGAGCCTTGAACGCTGGACTGTTCCGGTCTATGCTGCTGTCTTCGACGTCTTCTGCTGTGGTTGGTTCCGTGTTTTCGTTTGTGGTTTGTTCTTCCATGCCATCCTCCAGCGGTTACGCCGCCACCCGCAGCACAGGATTACTGGGCTAAGACACACCTCGGCGATTACGTCGCGACTCGTACGGTGCGTCGGGTTAAACTTCTCGGTTTCTATTTAGTATCTAGTCGGTCTGATGCGTCCTGCGGACGGACCGGTTGGGTTGAGGTTCTTTAGCAGTTCCCCATATGCTTTACCGATGGGGTCAGTAAAACCAAACTTCTTCTGTTTCCACTTTGCATATTCTTCACTTAATGGTTCAAGATACCCATCGTGTGTCTTTTGGTTATCGATATTATTTGACACGATGCGCATGTATTCCTTCATGGCGTTTTTCAACCCTCGCGCATCGATGTTGTTTGCTCGCTTTTGAGGGTCTTTCCCTTTGTCTACATCCCACAACCGCTCAAATTCATCGATGTAAGCTTGTGCTACTTTCTCAGCATCGGCTGAATCTAACGTTACAAAGTCACGACCGGTACGTTTGAGATGCTCTAGTATCTCGTCATTGGATGCATCTGCATTATGCACACGCTGTACTGGATTAAGATTGACTCCCTTAAACACAGACCCCAGCTTTTTCAAAGCCTTCATACGGACCTGCATCTCTTCCAGTCCCTCTGCTTCCATCTCAATACGTAACATCAATCCACCGGTATCAATTCACATCGACAGTTAGCACCACAATCCTGGTTGCCAGGACTACCAATTTTCTCGTGATACGACCTTGTACCTATCTCCCCAGCTCTCTCCAAACATCCATCGCATGACGCGTCATCATATTCACAGATACGCACCAGCTCAGTTTCTACCCCGTTGTATCTGGCATCGTCTGATGAGAGTGCCTCAAACACACCGTACTCTCGATATGCCTGTCTGGTCATGCCCAACAGTGCGCGTCTACTGGAAGCCTCTGTAAGAGCTGCCAGGGCTCTATTCCATTCAGGAGATCCAGGTGGATACGAGGTCATCCTAGACAAGTAAGCCTGAGCATCAGCTTTCATCTTTGGCCATGCGGACGATATTCCAAACCTCTTTAGTATTTCAGATAGTTCGTCATCTGTCATGGACGACAACTTAGCAATCGTAGGCAGCTTTACCTGAGTCGGTGGTGACGTCCAATCAATTGCTGGGTTGGGCCTAGTATCTATGCTGGTAGCCTTCTCTGCCGGCGTCTTCGAAGCTCTCCCCGTTGACCGCCTTCCAGTAGATTTACGGGCCATCGAATTTCCACATCATATATATACAAACAGCAGCAAGCACACTAAGACAAGCCCACCACAGAATATCATGTAACACGTGCTGCCTTCCTGCGTTCCTTGGCAGCATCAAAGCGCTCTTTGGATACACCCTCTACTGCTACCTGCTTCATCTGGGAGACAGGTACTGCTTTAGCGGTGTCGAGCTTTTTCATCGCCCACTTGCTGGATACCTGTAACATCGGTCGTGTAATTATCTCGGTAAATGCCTGCTCTTGTGCGGCAGCGATGATGCGACCAAACTCGATACCCCATATCTCGTCACGTTGCCTAACGGGTACCTGAGAGAAGTCGAGTACTGTTGCCAGTATGTTGGCCTGAGCTTCTTTCCAGATGCCTGGACTGCGCTGCTCTATGTTCCCTAGAAGCTCCAGTACGCGAGCGCTGAACGCTTCACGGTAGTCCTCTACCAATTCATCAGCTTCCGCGAATCCATCGGCGATGGTGTCTTTTAAGGCATCACCCGCACTCATCAAACAACCCCACACCCTTAACGCCCTCGCATCCAATACAGATGTCGAATCGTGCGTATCTCTCGGCTTGTTCACGGGTAAACCCTGCGTCATGCTCCATGATGGCAGCGCGCTCTTGGTATCGGTAGCACTCAGAACAGTTGAACTCAGGCACCACCACCTCCGAAACCAAACGGACTAGTTGGTTGTGGCTCAGCCGCCTTTCCGTAGTCCTCATCACGTTTTGTATATTTATCAATCAGCGCTTGGGCTTCTGCGTCCGTGGCCAATCCGTGGTAGTCACGCACTGCCTGCACATGGTCTATCAGCTCTCCATCACGTGCTGAGAGAATAGCTTCTATTTCAGTCTTTTTGTCTCTAGGTGGTGACCACCTACCTGGATCCCATAGTTGCTCTGTAGCGGGTGGAATTGGTGTACCTTCTGCCAGTACTTCTGCGAGCATCCCCTTTTCGATATGCCATATCCGGTCAACACCCATCTCATTGATACGTATTCTGCGACCGATAGCGTTGAACAGTGGTTGTGTTTGTATCGCTAGTGCAATCCCGGATTCCGGGGTTGTACTCATATGACCGAGTATCATGTAACCAGGGACATCGAAACCTTCAGCGTAGTTAGCCGTGATTACCTTCACTACCTCAGTAGCTTGTAAGCTATCAGATGCAGGTCGCCCCATGATTTCAAGATGCTGTCCCTCTTTTAGTACTGGTATATCCAGCGACATCGGGAGAGTAGGATCTGCACCGGGGTCGAAAGAGAAAACCTCCTTACCCCGCGCAGCATCCAACGCATATTTAAGTATCCTGCTCCAAGCCAGCTCAATCTCTACACCCGACTCAAATAAAGAAGTACTAGTCGGCATCAACTCGGACCCGCCCCGAACACGTAATCCCCCCCGGAGTATCGTAACAGGGTATTCACATCTTGCAGCACCAGCAGCGTTACCAGTGCCATGGTTCATCACGAAAGTTAAAGGATTAGCAGGTGGGCCACCCTCGGTGTGAGAGTAATCAATCACACCGGGGGTGTTAGGGGATGGGATAGGCCAGTAGTTGTCTGCATAGTATGTGACCATGCGGCCATCAGGGAACTCATTGCAGGCCCCTACATAGGCAACGTATTGGGTCTTATCTAAATATCCGTTAGTCGCATCACCCTTTTTGTGGGCGGTGCGAATGATAACAGCCGAAGCATCTTCGATATCTGTATAGTCAATAGGCCGGACTATGCCGTCGTCTTCGATCTGCCCTGACTCGTGATAGACCACATACACATCCGTCGGGAGGACGCACTCGTAGCGCAACGCACGCCCGCGCCAGTACACATGCAGCAATGCAGATTCGATACACACGGAGGTGAAATCGGCGCTTTCGAGCGCCTCTCCAAAACCTCCATTACGTCTGAACTTATCGATGAAATCTGCAACTGCTTCATCCGTCTCGTGTTCTCCATCGTCCCGTGGTTGGTAGAAATCCCAACGCTGTGTTTTGTTGGTGGTGATCCCCAATGCCTTGGCGATCTTCGTGGCTTTGCCTGTGTTGATTATCTCGTAATGATTGCACTCGATGGCTTTCTTTACGCCCTCTCGAGTGTAGTAGGTGTACTCCTGGCTGGAGTCACTGGACCCGTCAATGTCTGACTCTTTACCGATACCCGTGGCAAACCGGGTGACCATCATGTTTCGGATGCCGTCTATGTCACCATCTCGGTCAAAGAACTTGATAGCCTCATTGAGAGCATCGGCGTTGTCCATCGATTCGGCTTTACGTAATTGTGCAAGCGGACCCCGCACTATCCGTCTATTGCGGGCCATGTCATTAATCAGATCAATCAACGGTATTATCCTCTCGTGCCATACGACACGCCCTAGCGGCTAGTCCTGCCGAGATAGCCCATAGTGCCCAGATGGTTGCATCGCGCCATCTACGCCCCTGTAGCGCTCTGCTCATGCGTTTCTGCGCATCTGCCCCTTTGACGACGAAACTCTCCTTTTGGGCAGTCATGCGGCGTTGGTATATCTGAGCCTTGTATGCGGCAATATTTGTTGTATCGAACATTGTTCGGTGGTTGCGGTATTCTGCTTCGGAGCGAAACTAATAAAGTTAGGCTGCCAATGGCTGTTTCACTGAGCGTATCGGATGGGTCATCATGCAGAAGTACATGAAGCAGTCACGTATGTCTTCCAGTGCAGATGTACCCTTTTCGGTCTTATCTTTGGGCAGGAATTCCCCATACCTTATCACCTTATCAGGCCAGGTATCCCGTAGGAATAGTTCCCGGATACCACATTTATACTCTGGGTCATGTGACCTCAGATGTTGGCTGATACAGAACTTGCGCTCATCTCGTGAGTTAAGAATGAGTCGGTTAGCCGCTGTGTACTGGTAGTCTTTTCGGGCGTATATGGTACCAGGTGGCACTGGTTGCACTCTATTAGCCCAACCACGTGACCGGAAGTACAACGCGTGAGACGCTCCGTTCTGTACGCTGCCGGTGTTCCAATCCGATCCTACTATTACCCTAGATGGTATGCCGTAATCCTCTTCTATACGGTTCAGCGTTTGCTCTGTGCCCTGTCTACCGGGTGTGTACTCTCCAACGGCTACATCAACACCATCAACGTGCTGAATGATAAGCCATGCTGACTTCAATCCGATGTCACCAGCTAATGTGAAGGGCAGGGAAGGGTCCCACATGTGCGGGTGCATGTTTCCATTGGGCCACTCTTCATCCAGGTTGACGTTCGGCCAGATGCGGTCTGATAACGATACCCACTCGGCATATATCTCTTGCTGGGCCATCTGTGGGCTTAGGTCACCAGCTAAGCCCTCGATAAAGTCCCTATCCAAGTATACGTTGTCGTAGCTGCTCCCGTATATCGCCGGTGCCTTACCCTCTACAACTAGGTCGTAGTACCAGTTCATACGAGGTGTACTACTGGTAATCATCCACTTCTGATGGGCTCCAGGATGCCTCACAGTAGCTCGGATGTTACTCCATGCTGTATTATCCGAATCCTGTCTGGGCTCGTCTAAGACGGCTCCTGCGTACGTTGGACCACGGAATGCTTCCCGCTTCCCGTTGGTCACTTGCCTACTGCGTATATCAACCAACGACCCACCCGTATTGTGGATGTGGATGGTCATATCGTTCTTATTCAACGTGTAGAGCTCTGCTGGGACCAACGACTCCCAGGTCCTCAGAAACGTGTCTCTACAGTCAGGATATGTAGGGGAGGTCCAAAGATGCGGCAGCCCGACATTGAACGTCGTGCACGACTCCAAAAGCGCTAGACAAGCAATGAGAGTTTTACCGGAACCACGCCCCCCGACGTAGTGTGTCACGGCTACCCCTGGTTGTTGCCTTCTGAATTTTTCTAAAAATTCGAGCTGTTTTTCGTGGGGGGGATAGCAACCCAATTCGAGGGTTGGCATGCATTAATTAACATCTCCACCGAGTGCTTCTTCGATGCGGTTCTTTGCCTTCGGTATGCGCTGAAAGATGAAACTGTATGCTTGAGAGTCGAGGTCTTTACCTTCAGACATCACTGCGATAGCTGCGATTTGTTTCATTGCGCTTTCAGATAGCTGAGCTGGTTGGTAGATATATCTCCACTCATCCTTACGCATCAGCTCTAGAATGCGGTCTAGACAGCGGCAATATATCTCTTGCCACTTGTCTTTGCATTCAGCCCAGGTGTAGGCTGTGTATTCTTGCGCGATTGACTTTGTCATATTAGTACCTAAAGGGGTGCCCCCGGGGGTTCGACATCCCCCGAGGGCGTTGGAAAGGAGAGAATGGAATTATTTACAAGGTTGTATGTTTGTGAGTGTCCATGCAGGCAGAGCCCACATGATTAAATTCAACATTGTCATGTTTGTTTTACCAAACCCCCGATGTGCAACGGGTGGTAACATTGGATATTCGTCACGATAGGATGCTTGGTATGCTCCGAACTTCATATCTTGCCACAACTCAAACATGGTAGGCGTACTCCTCGGAATTACGTATAGTATGCGGGTCACGCTTTCATCTGTCAAGGCGGTTGTACTGTTTCTTTAGATCCTCGAGTTCTTCCTTCACCTTCAGTGTTTTACATATTATCTGATAAACCCACACACAAACATAATCTGGCGCATTAAAATTGATCCATTTAATGGCCTGTTCACTTTCTTTTTTCATCTCAAGTTCTGTTTTCATGGCACTGGTACTCCCAATTTATTCATCTCCCATGACCATTGGCCCTCTTTATTTTGCCTTTACCGTCGCAGTATTTGCATCTGAAAAAGCATCTTAAGTCACGCATATACGCCGCATCGTATTCGTGCTCTAGCCAGGTTCCTCTACCTTCACATTTTGGACATTTCATCTCACACTCCCTAGAGCGCCTAGCAATAGCTTTCAAGGCTTCAATCAGGGCCTTCTCATCGTTTCTCTTTCTTCTCCTCTCCGATCTTTCATACAGATATCTTTCCCAATATTTTTTCCCTTTCCATACAAGATTATTAAGTTTTTCAATTGGGAACATCCCTCACCTCCCTTCCGAATTTTTGCTAGAGCGACCCATCTGTGGAATATTTAGATCGAAAAACTCTTTTGCCTCCGCATCAGAAGCGTGTAATAATTTCAAATGATTTTCGATTCCGCGCATATAAATTCCAATTCGTTCGTGGTCTGACAATAATTTCGCCTTGTCTTTCCCGGAAGATAAAGCACCGCGGGTCCGCCCATCGCCAAGATAGTGTGCTAAGTCCGCATATGCCCGTACCCCCTTTAATATCAAGCAAAGGGCTTCGGCTAGAGTTGATTGTACCTCGTTTGACCAGCGCATCACAGCTTGATCTCTGTTGTACATAATTAAACCTCAAAATCACATTCAAATTCTTGGTCGCAGTCTGGGCAATACACCGATACATCGATTGTTCGAGAAGTGTCAGTTTCTCCTGCGTAAAAATCCACGCCTGTACTGTTCCAATCTGCTTCGTAATCGAATAGATCAAATTCATATTGGCAATGCGGGCAACATACGTATAGACTATAACTCCAGATTGCTTTTGTTTTTTTAATTTTCATCTTTCACCTCACCCCGTGCATTCTCCAAACACTCTGCCAAATACGCTATCACAATCGCGATCTCAGCATCGGTTGGCGCTTGATACTTCTCCACCCCCGCACGTCTTGCAACGTGAACTGCAAAATTCTGTGCTGAATTTATGATGAAATACATTTCCTTTTTTTTTAGCTTCTCTCTTGTTGCTCCAGAACCATACATCCAGCAATACAAGATCCTCAATGCTTCATAGTTTTTCATCTTCCAACCTCCTTATCTCTTTCAAGAGTTTATATATTGTATCTCTATGCGCTTCCACCGTCCGGAGTGCTTCATTCCTCCTCTCGCGCAATTGCTCATTTTCGTGCAATAGCTCTGCATGTCTCCTTGCGAAATCATCCATTTTTTTATTTTCTAGCGCTTTGAATTCTTTAAGCACCTCGTACATTAGATCGGCTTCCATCATCCCTCACCCCCTATCAATAGCTTTCGTAACAGATTGCTTCTCTGCTAGGGTTTCATACAGTTCGTCGATACTGTGTCGCTCGAATAAATCCTTTGCATGTTGATAAGCGGATACGCAACCGAACAAATAATCATTTCCGCATCGGTCGCTATCTCTCCATGCAATCTGTATTTCGCGAGATTGTTTCACCAGGTAATCAATAATTCCAATCACTTTTTCATCTTTAGTCATCCCTCACCCCCTATATGTTGAATACGACGCGATCTGTTTTTCGAATTTTTCGGCTCTCTACACCAGTGATAATCTATCCAAGACCACACCCATGCACGTACGGCCCCTTCGATTTCTTCATCGGTCGGATTGTAAGAAAAATCTATTATCTCTTCGCGTTCGCATCCAACCAGACCAATTGTTACATGTGCCCTAATTGAGATCACCTCTTTTTCAATAGTCATCCCTCACCCTCCAACATGGTTTTGAATTCTCTTCGTCTACATGCTCTACAATCGCGATGATGAGTATAGAACACTGTGCCGACCATACTATATTGCACATCCTCGACCCATTCCCACCAATCATGGCCACCAAGTTCCATGCACTTTTCTTCCAACTCTCGTTGCAGCCGGTCCTTTAGCTCTACCCACTTCTCGTGGTTCGTCCTAGCCCGAGAGCGGATAGCTGCTAAATCTTCTGGTTTCATGATGGTCCCTCACCCTCCTAGATACTGCGCCATCAGCGGGTATTTCACATCGTAGTGCTCTGGTTGCGGGATGGGGCGCTTGTATCGATAACAATCTAAAATCGTCGCTGCTGATGACCGATCTTTTATATACGCCATCTTTCTGTACTCGTCTGCAAAGCAAGCACTGGACTTTGTATCTGTTTCTTTGGTAATCGGTATCGCTGGGCTGACAAATAACACGCCCTCTCTCTCCCACCCATCCCCCTCAGGCTCTGGGCTCTCTACAATGCGTCCGTCTGGTGTTTCCAATCTCAACCATAAATGGGTCTCGTACGCTGGCTCCTTATCGAGTGTAATAACTAATTCACTATCATAGGTTGGTTCCTTATCGAGTGTAACAACTATCTCACTATCGAACGAATTTGCATTTGTTATTGCAAAATATTCAACCTTCTCGCACTTATCTAATTCATCTGACCACGTCACTGTACAATTTACATCTCTCACCTGGTATTTACTCATTATCGCCTCCCCGGATCCTCGTCATCCGTGACTCATGGATATACACCGGATAGTCCGTACCGATATCCACTGAGTAGACATCGACCCCAGAGTGAAAATCAGCAAATTCATAGCTCATGATCTTCCCGCTCTTGACACTGCCCATATCTTCCCATTCGACCCATTCCCCTTTTTTGTACATATCAACCTCCCATTGTTCACCGGTCCATATGCCGTGCTGTACTAGTTTCAATATTTCACTGACGCTCATTGGCTCGTACATCGTTTCCCCCTTGTTTCTCTATGGTCCTCCACTCATTTGTTGCATGTTATTATCAACAAAACAGCCACCAAGAATGTGAGCACATCAATCATTTCTATGCTCATTTCTTTCTCCGTTTCTCTCGCGCTTTTTTCGCCCGACACTTTTTGCACAACCGTTGCCAGCGATTACCATCTCGCCCGAATATCTGTGCTCTATCGTTGTCAGGGTGATCCCCTTTGCAATAATTAATCTCTCCGGATTTAATCATTTCGTGGATTTTATCTTCAGACAAATCGAACTTGAGAGATAACGCACGAATCCATTTGAGAGTTATCTCGTATTTAATCAGATGCTTTTCCGGGTCGTTCTTGTAATAAGTAGTGTTCGACGGTATTACAGGATCTTCAATCTTCGAACGCTTCCCTTCCTTGGTAATGCGAGTAAGAGCTTCGTCTTTCCATTCATGTTCATTTTGGATGATTTCAGGGTGGTCAATAGCCTCCTGGATTGCCGCCTCTCCTTCTGTTGCCAATTGGTACGACCTGTCAAGCCACCCAGCCTTTACGAGTTTCTTCCGCGCTTTGGCAACATCAATCTCTGATTCCCCTAGCTTGTCAGCAATCCACTTCGAAGAAAGGGTAGGGGGGTACTCCCCATGGAACGACGCGATGATACCAAGTACCCTATAGTGGATCGATTGCATCTTCAGCATCTAGACGCCTCTCTTTCAATTTGCTATAATATGCCCTCTCATCTTCTATCTGCGCTCGTCTGCTATCATCTGGCATATTTCGTTTTGCCCACTTATTCAGTAGGTTTTTAAACTCAACATAACCAATAGGGTCAGCCCCTGTCCGGTCAAAATATATCCGGTCTTCTTCTTCGAATTGTGCGATTGGGCTTGTCTGATACAGTGCATATGCGACAGTCATCAAATCAACATCTGGCAACTCACCAAGCCAATGTTCTCTACATTTGTGCTCTCTATTCCCATCATCTGGAACAGCCGGTTCATCGCAACCAGGTTCACTGCATGGCTCACCATATACGTAATGATGTTTGCACCATATACCTGATGGTGTTTCCCGGAGTCCTATATGTCTACCGCATCCTTGGGCACTGCAATCATATTGATACACTCGATACTTTTTATTCCCCATCGTATCGATGTATGCATTCATGACCTTTGACGAGTTATGCCAAATCGCTAACCGCTTCAAAGTTAACCTATTTCGTTCCTGCTTCTTCATTACCCCCTCCAATATCGTGTCAACTGACCAACCATCTCCAAAAAATCATCGAATGGCAGCACTACAAACGGTTCTGCCCGGTCATCTTTGATAACCGCTACTGGTATCATACCCTTGCTGCAATCGATCTCTGCTTGCTTCAGAGCCGTTCTGACACCTGGTTTCTTGCCCACCTTACATTCCCAATGCCACGGTCCAGCATCTACTACATCAGCACATTTTTTCCCGTCTTGGTATTGCAGTCCCCTTCGTGCACCGGGAAATATTTCTCGCAGCTTTTTTGCAATCCAGCGCTCAAAGTTGTGGCCCTTGGTTCTCGCGCTTTTACCTCCCATTATTTCGCCTCCTGCTTTGTATTTCTGG
>Ga0180433_10010391_pt1 | contig 11209 bp, 12 predicted proteins | sample SS_ome_8_FD_132980 | JGI IMG/M metagenome (GOLD analysis project Ga0180433, IMG submission 132980) | Hypersaline lake sediment archaeal communities from the Salton Sea, California, USA - SS_1_D_1 metaG | ecosystem: Environmental > Aquatic > Non-marine Saline and Alkaline > Hypersaline >... | reverse complement strand
GGGGGATATAGCGGAAAAGGGAATTAAATACGAAAAATGTCCTTGGTGCGGTAGAAACGTTCCAATAATCTCTTCATTGATAAGCAGGGTTTCAGAATTTAAGGATGTCCAGTTTGATAAAGTAAAGGGGACCCTAATAGATTTGAACCAGTTTTATTCCCTTATGCCGGGATTTGAAGGTGTAGATGAGTGGCAGATTATTCTTCAAGAAGGCGAGTCGATGATTGATGAGTTAATCCTAAATGTAAGTCCAATAAAAGGGAAGAAATTCAAGGAAGCTAAGTTTGTCGAGAATCTTAATGCCTATATCAAGGAAAAAATGGAGATATCTCCTAATTCGATAAACGTGATGACTCCAGATGAGATCCAAAGAAGCTTAGGTATGGAAACCCAGTTAAAGGAAAAGCGAATATTAGATCTACGTCCAAGAGCTTAATAATCTTATGAGAGGTTAAAATAAATGATTATAGTATTCTGGATTTTAGCCGTTTTTTTAGTAGCGGGATTTATCTATTTTACAATTAGGATTATTATCTACCGTTGGGCAAAAACTTATAGAAGATGGGGACGGGTTTTAACAGAGAATTTACTAATTGAAGAAAAAGAGTTCAAAATCTCGGAGGCAATAACCATCAAAGGATGGAGCTATGGCTCAACAGACTTTATCGATTATGAATATAAAATGCCCGGGGTAATAGTACTCCCAAGAAGGGATAGAAAATATCCCTATTTTGAGCATTGGGCAGCACATTTCGCATTACAAGGATATCCTACTTTAGCTATCGAAGTATATGATAAAAATTTAAGTATAGATGAATTTGTGAATAAATATCGCCCGATTTTAAGGCAAATAAAACAAGAATTCGTTCAAGATCCTAGAATAGATACCAATAAACTAATCTATTTTGGTGTGGAAGATAGTGCGAAAGTTGCGGTCCTTGAAGGATTAAAAGATGAAAATGTAAAAATAATCTGCGGGATTTCTATGCCAAGAATAGAAGACACTGAAATTCAAGAAAATAAAGGCGACACGAACATTTATTTAGTTCATTGTAAGAATGATAAGGTGGTCCCGATCTCAGATTTTAAGCATAATAGAGAGTTATTAAATATCCCCGAAAATGATTACGTCGTATTTGAATTGGGAGGGCATCATATTCTAAGCCAAGAGCCTATTTCTGCAGCATATTTTAGCATACGGATAAAAGATAAGCTCCAACCCAAATATAAGCTAATTGAAAAAAAGGAGATTGCGTAATGATTGAAGAGGAAAAAGTTCATAAGATCGAATGGAGCTCCTTTCTTATCAAATTCATGGAAATATTACTTGCTATCCTCATCATCCCTCATATTCTTTTTTGGATTCCTTATTGGTTAAGCCTACCTCCTTTAAGCTTAGATTTAGGATGGCAGGCTATGAATAGCATCATCTTAAATATATTATATTTACTCTTTTCTCTAGGCTTCATTGGTATGGAATTTATGTATATCGATTCCATTCTAAATAGGATGCCGATTGAATGCGTTTCGGATAAAGTAACCTTTGAAAAAATTCAAGTACCCATCGGAGGCGGTCATTCTCTTCCAGGAGATATTGTTAAAGGACCGATGACCCCTAAGGAAAATGCCCCTGTACTCATTTTATGTCACGGCTTGGGAGGGCAAAGAACCGATTTTTATTACTTCGCAATTCCCTTAACCTTTATGGGATTTGCATGTGTATTAGTGGATGCGAGAGGGCATGGGGAAAATGAGGGGGTTTTTGGTCATAAGTGGGATTTTCAATGGATTGTGAAGGATTTCGGACGATATGTGGATTATATCGAAAAACGAGCAGATGAGAAAGGGGATCTTAATGCGGATGAAATAATCGCATGGGGGGCTTCCATGGGAGGAATTATTGTTTTGAATGAAGCCTATTTAGATGAGAGAGTAAAGTTTATTATGGCGGTATGTACAATCGGCGATGCGGAGTTTCAGACACAGAGAAAGATGGACACTTTGTCAGAAAAGATTATCCGGGCGGGATTCGAGATTATGGGGATTAATTATAGACCCACACCCTTACAAGCACGATTTTTATCGCCCATTTTGAACTCATTTAATAAAAAGAAAGGATTTTTCGGACATCCCATAGATTGGGAAATAGACAACGATTATCGAGTTATGCTCGCGCATTGTAAAGATGACGAAGTGCTCCATTATGGAAATTTCGCGATCAATAAAGAATACTTAAATATGCCCCCAGAGAATTACATCGATTTTGAGAATGGTAATCATTCTTTTGCGGGTTTAGAAACTGCGCTTGTTGGGAAGATGTTAGTTTGGTTTTGGATGCGGGGTTATTAAAATGACAGATATTCTTATTTTTGACCAATTAAATCGTAATCTATGGACTTTTACCATTACACTTCTATTCGTAAGTACTTTGATATTGTTAAATAGAGGTCGGAAATCTAAGAACTCTCAGGAGAGCTTTTTTTTCTTCGGTTTATTTGCCGTGTTTATGGGGCTTACTTTGCAGAGATTTTTCTTTTTTATAAGTGATTATTTTACTACGGGATATTACGTGGGGGATGCATATTATGGATATTACGATATTTCGGACCCTGTATATACGACTTTAGTGGCGATAGGGTATTTAGCATTTTTTATTGCGATGACTCTCTCCTTTGTGATGTTTGAAAGTATTTTAAAAGAAACCAAATATTTCTTTTCATTTATCAGCTTTATTGCGCTTATGACATTCCTCTATGTGCCCATTTCCTATAAGGTTGCGTTAAGATATTTCTTAATTATTATTGATGGTACGCTACTTTTTGTCATTCTTATTCGTTTATTAAGGTTCTCAGATGAAAGATTTCAATTAATTACCAAAACAATGCTTATAAGTTTAGCACTATACGTTTTTGGTTCTATAGCTGATACAGGGTTGTTAAAAGAACTTGCGGGATCTCCTTCCTTTCCCATCTTATTTTTTATAGCCAGTGCTTTTATCGGTCTTTATACAATGGTCTTAAATCTTGATACAGAAAATACTTAATTTATGAAAAATTAAAAATGTTGATAAATAGGTATAAGAGAAGCATTATATGCCCACGATAAGAGAAAAATTACGCCGGATAAATTGGAGCCCCTTTATGATAAAGGTCACATTATTTTATTTATTCATGGCCTTGGTACCGCAGTTTCTTTTCGCCATCCCTTATTGGTTGGAAAACGAGCCCTACAATTTAGATTTGAACTGGCAGTTACTCGGTGACCATGATTTGCCGACTGCATTGCTCACGATATTTTATTTCTTTTTTGGAGTTACTTTTGTGCTTTATTTAATTATTATGTTTGACTATAAATTTAATCGGGAATATGAACGCATTACACATGATTGCAACCTAGTGGATTTTGAACCAATCCAAATTCCAATAGGAGGAGGTAACTTTTTAGTGGGAGATTTAGTTAAAAGCAAGCTAACCCCTAAAAGGAATGCCCCTGTTCTAATTGTACATCATGGGCTTGGTTCGCATAGGCAGAGAAATTATCAATACGGAATAGCCCTTTCTTTTCTTGGATTTGCGGTTATTTTCTATGATGCTAGAGGGCACGGAGAAACGGCTGAAAAGTATGGATTTGGAGAAAAATGGGATGCATACTACATCATCAGAGATTTATCAAAGGCTTTAGATTTTATAGAAAAAAGAGCTGAAAAAATTGGGGATTTAAATCCAAAAACTATTATAGCTATGGGGTTTAGCCTTGGTGGAGCTGTAGTTCTCAATGAAGGCTATTTAGATCGTAGGGTTAAATTTGTTATGGGCTGTTGTGCATTCGGGGATTATAAAAAAACTGCGGAGCGAAGAGCTAGATCCTTTACAGAAATAATTATTAAAGCGGGGTATGAACTCCAAGGAATAAACTTACGGCCCACAGATTTGCAAAATCGTTTAGTGTCTCCTAAATATAATTCTTTTAACCGAAAATACGGTTATTTTAAGCATCCTGTATTCTGGAATGTAGATAATAATTATAGGGTGTGTCTAGCACACTCGAAAGATGACGAGTTCGTTCAATTCGAAAATTTTGAAGAAAACCAAAAAATTCTTAATTTAAATCCAGAAAATTATATCGTCTTCGAGAAGGGAAACCATAAATTCTCGAGAGGAGAGACTGCATTAATTGGGAAGCAACTGATGGGATTATGGCGCAGAGGTTTTTAGAAGAATCATTATATTAATTGTCTCTCTTTTCCTTTCTTGCCTTGAAATAGATTACCACTAAAAAAATACCATACAGCATTAGAATAGTGGATATAGGTGCGATAGCCATTTCAGCCTTCCAAAAGATATCATCTGGAATAGTTGCCGAGCTAAATCCCTGAAAATAATGAAAATTAATTTCCATAATCCACGATAAGGCAAATAAGAAGATTCCCGTAAATAAAGTGAGTTTTTCTAGCTTCATTATCCTAAAAAACTCTACCTCAGTATTTAATTTTTTATATTATAACCTAAAAACCCTTAGATAGAAAATTCTTTGAATTAAAGATCAATACCTTCACATAGGAGTAGTAGTGAATTTATGAGTTATAGGAATTAGCTTTAATATGATTCCTATAATATATTTTACATAATATTCTACTTATCTTAGAATTAAATTGAGGATGAGTCTAGTGGAAGAAATTAAAGATTTTCGAAAAATGAAAGAAGGAAATACCTATAAATATTTAATGAACGGAGAATGGAAGAGTTCAAGTTCGAGTAAGACGATTTCCATTCATAATCCCTATAATAATAAAATCGTGGGGTATGTCCAAGCATGCACTAAACAAGAAGTAGAGGATGTGATCCAATGTGCACAAAATAATAGAGGATGTTGGAATGATACTCCAATTCGGGAACGCGCTTCCATTTTAAGGAAGATTGCTGAAATAATCCTTGAATGGTCAGAACCATTAGGTAAAATATTAATGAGAGAAATAGGGAAACCTATTAAAAGTGCTATATCCGAAATTGCTCGAACGGCAGATATTTTTAATGCAACTGCAGATGAAAGTTCTCAATTAGCGGGTGAAACTATTATGGGAGATGCATTTGAAGGGTTCACCCGAGAAAAGTTATCTATGACGTATAGAGTTCCCTTAGGTGTTATCCTTTGCATAGGTCCTTTCAATTACCCTTTTAATTTAACGGGTTCAAAAATTGCTCCGGCATTAATGGCAGGAAATACAGTTGTTATGAAACCTCCCAGCCAAGGAGCCATCACTCCTTTACATTTTGGAGTTATTTTAGAAAAGGCAGGAGTACCACCCGGTGTTTTTAATATTATCACGGGACAAGGGTCCGAAATTGGGGATCATCTTACGGGGCATCCGCAAATTAATATGGTAAGTTTTACTGGATCGTCTGAAACCGGGAAACACTTAGCGAAAGTTGCGGGTATGAAACCCTTGCTCTTAGAATTGGGAGGAAAAGATGCAGCGATTGTATTAGATGATGCAGCTTTAGAGCCTACTGTAGATGCAATAGTCTCTGGCGCCTTTTCTTTTAGTGGACAGAGATGTACCGCAGTTAAGCGAGTTTTACCCCTGCCCGAGATTGCGGATAGGCTTGTGGAAAGCGTCTTAGAAAAGGTTTTAAAGTTATCGATCGGAGATCCCGCAGAAAATAACGCAATAGGCCCTCTTATCGATGCTAAACAATGCGAATATGTGCAGGGATTAATCGATGACGCTCTTGAAAAAGGAGCGACTATGAAATGCGGAAACAAGAGAGAAGGAAATATCATGTGGCCGACTATATTGGATAATGTCACAGTAGATATGAGGGTCGCTTGGGAAGAACCATTTGGACCAGTACTGCCTTTCATTCGCGTTAAAACGATAGACGAAGCGATACGAATCTCAAATCAATCGGAATATGGCCTTCAGGGTATGATTTTTACAGAGAACATTGATCTAGCCTTTAATATTGCCCAAGAATTAGAAGTCGGAACCGTCCAGATTAACGGGAAGAGCTCGCGCGGCCCCGATCATTTCCCCTTCTTGGGCGCTAAATCTTCTGGACTGGGAACCCAAGGAATCAAATATTCGATTGAAGCCATGAGTCGTCCAAAAGTAGTGGTTATGAATCTTAGTGAAAAAGGAAAATTGATTCGAGAATGTAGAGTGGATTAATTTTGGTCTAATCTTTAACTTCTTCAGCATCCGAAAGATCATTCCCGACTGACAGAATACCAATGAGGTTCCCTTCGTTATCTCTTAAGCCTCGATTCGTCCACGAAACAAGCACTTTTTTTCCTTCTCGGGTTATATTTTCATTGATGTTCTTTTCATGAATGTCGGGATTCGCTTCAATAGCCGAGATGAGAGCTCTAGTGTTTTCACTACTTTTACCCGTTTCTGGAACTATAGTCCCTATTATATTTTTGCCAATTAATTCTTCGCGTTTATAACCAAAAAACTGTTCTCCATAGGAATTAATAAATAAGATTTTACCTGAGAAATCCCATCTAAGAATGATACTATTCACGTTCTCTACTAATTCACGATATCTTTTCTCCGATAGTTTTAACTTTTTCTCCGCATGTTTTAAAGCGTGAATTATTGGAGTTACTGCTTTATAGAATTTCCGAAAAATCTTTGTTAGATCTTCATAGACTTGTTTATCACCCATTATATCATCGTTCAAATAAAAGGCTTTGTAACCAGCCTTTAAATCGGTGATCTGCTTGCTAAAATAGGTCAAGATCTTTCTAAATACGTTTAAATCGATTTTAGTCTTAATATCTACGACCACTGACAATTGTAAGGTTTCCATACCCCCCCGTGCATGAACATTAGGAATCGTGAAAATCCTATTTGCGCTTCTGTATTTCTCAGTCACATGGATCAAAAATCCATGCTCATCTAAATCCATTAGTGCAGGTATTTGCTTCAATGCCTCAATATTTATTCCATCAGGAGAGTGCAAGAAGATCCTTGGGCCCATAATCTTGTCAAAATGAGATAATAAGGCTAACTCCATCTTCAATCGATTCGATATCTTAATATCAAATAAGTTGCCAACTTAAATTCTTAAATATATTTGGTTTTAATCTTTAAAAAAGTATCATTAGGAGCAGCATTTATGGTTTATTAGGGATAGGCTTAAAACCACATTAAAAATATTTTCTTATAATTATTTGAAAAAAGGTTGGAAAATAAATGGATTTGAAAGGAAAGACATTATTTATTACAGGAGCAAGTAGAGGAATTGGAAAATCAATTGCGCTTCGAGCTGCAAAAGATGGCGCAAATATCGCGGTGGCGGCGAAAACAAAGGATCCGCACCCTAAACTTCCGGGCACCGTTTATTCTGCAGTAGAGGATATCGAAAACGCAGGAGGTAAAGGTCTAGCTTGTATTGCAGATATTAGGTTTGAAGATCTGGTTCAAGCCGCGGTTGATGCGACAATAGAAGAGTTTGGAGGAATAGATATTTTAGTAAATGATGCAAGTGCAATCAATTTAAGCTCTACTTTGCAGACTTCCATGAAACGGTTTGATTTGATGTTTTCTGTAAATGTAAGAGGGACCTTTCTTTGCTCCAAATTATGTATCCCCCATTTAAAGAAATCTGATAATCCTCATATATTAAACTTATCGCCTCCCCTAAATTTGGATCCGAAGTGGTTTGCAAATCATGTCGCATATACGATGAGTAAATATGGGATGAGTATGTGTGTATTAGGAATGGCCGAGGAATTCAAAAAGGAAGGCATTGCCGTTAATGCACTCTGGCCCAGAACAGCCATTGCTACCGCTGCGGTAAAGAATCTTTTAGGAGGGGAGGCTACTGTGAAGCATTCAAGAAAGCCTGAAATAGTAGCAGATGCGGCTTATTTTATATTGACTAAACCCAGTAGGGAGTGTACAGGAAATTTCTTTATCGATGACGAAGTTTTAATAGAAAACGGAGTTACTGATTTAGGCAAATATTCCGTAGTTCCTGGCGCTAAATTAATACAAGATTTCTTTCTATATGGCGGAGGAGAAACCTAACCAGATTGAATTGGAGGTGGATGAGATGCTTAAAAGTTTTCGAGGAGTATTGTTAAAAATTAATCTTACCACGGGTGGGATTGTAAAGGAAGCTTTAAATGAAGATATTGCTTCACAATTTTTAGGAGGGGCCGGCTATGCGTGTAGATATTTATACGATAAAGTGGAAAAAGATACAGATCCCCTATCACCGGAAAATATAGTAATAATTATGAATGGCCCCCTAAATGGAACATTTGCGCCTAATACAGGGAGATGGGTTGTGTGCTCAAAATCTCCGTATACTGGATTATGGGGGGAATCAAATTGCGGCAGCTGGTTCGGAGCAGAGATAAAAAAAGCAGGTTATGATGGGATCATCATTACAGGTGCATCGAAAAAACCTGTATATCTTTATATAAAGGATGAAGTCGTAGAATTAAGAGATGCTACGTCTTTTTGGGGAAAAGGAGTCTTAACTACCACTAAAGAGCTCAAGGAGATCTTTGGTAATGATAAAGCTATGGTCGCTTGTATAGGGATTGCAGGTGAGAATTTAGTTAAATATGCTAATATCGTATCTGAACAGAGAGCTGCAGGAAGGACGGGAATGGGTGCAATTCTGGGATCAAAAAAGTTGAAAGCAATCATCGTTAAGGGATCACATATAAAGTTGGAGGTGGCAGAATCAGATAAGATGAAAGAAGCAATAAAAAAAGCAAGAGAAACAGTTAAATCTTCCTTTGGGAGCAGTATGCTAGGTATGCTTGGGACCTCTGGGGCTTTAGATATGTATAACGCCACAGGAGAGCTCCCGATAAAATATTTTTCAATGCCCCAGTGGCAAAAAGCGGGAAATATTTCGGGGGCTACAATGTCAGAGACTATTTTGGTGAAAAATAGGTTTTGCCATTCCTGTGTGATTGGATGCGGTCGAATTATAGAAATAAAAGAAGGAGAATATAAAACAGAAGGTGAAGTGGAGGGCCCAGAATATGAAACTATTGTAAGCTTTGGAAGCCTTAATCTAAATGACAGTTTAGAAGCGATTTCTCACTTGAACATGCTGTGTTTTGATTATGGCGTGGATACTATAAGCTCGGGTCAAATTATAGCGCTATTAAATTATCACTATGAAAAGGGAAATGTAAAATCAGAAGATATCGATTATTTAAAACCAAAATGGGGCAGTATCCGATTTATGGAAACTGTGCTTAAAAAGATTGTAAATCGAGAGGAATAGGTAATTTATTAGCAGAAGGATCAGACAAAGTCGCAGAAGAATTAAATATTTCTCAAGAAGAGATCGCAACTGTTGTTGGTTTAGAAGTAACTTACCATGACTTACGCTCAAACTATGGGATGGCTCTTGCATACGGGATGGGAGGGGCATATCGAGGTCCTTCACATAATGCTTGCGATCCTTATTTTGCGCTACTCGGACTTCCCCTTGAAGAAATAGGTCTGAAATTGATTGATAAATATAAAGATGACGAAGAGATGGCGGAATATTGCGCGTTAAATATGGATTATAGAGCTCTATATAGTTCAATTATTATGTGCTCTTTTTGCAATCCTTTACCTTCTGAAGTCGCGGCATTAATCGAATACGCTCTAGGCATAAAATTTGGGTTAGAAGAAGTGAAACTTTTTGGAGAGAGAATTCTAACCATAAAAAGATTGTTTAATCTAAAGATGGGTCTAACAGCTAAGGATGACAGATTACCCAAAATTTTATTACAACCATTAAAAGAAGGCGGCTCTGCAGGTAAAACCCCAGATTTTGATAAATTGAAAGCACTATTTTATGAATACAAGGATTGGGATCCTATAACGGGAGCTCCAAGTCCAGAGAAACTTAAAAAATTAGAGTTAGATAACTTATAACTTTAATATTTTTTTTTATTTATTTCACTTCTAAGGTGCTGATAAACTTTTCCGTACTGAGAGAGATCTTTCCAAAATTCCGAAGCTGTCTTAGGCAATCTCGAATCAAATCAATGATTAAAATAATATCCTCTTTTTTATTATAATATTTAGTAAAAAGTCTGCTCAACATCCCCATCAATCCTTCTGATGCTTTATGAGAGCACACAAATCGAGGGATTAAGCAGTTTTCACAAGAGGGAATATCAATCTTATCGTTAATATGATAGTCTGATTTTATTTCAGTTCTTTCTAAAGCATCATAACAAAAGGCGCAAGCTTCTTTAAGATCCACGATATTAATATAGGTTTCACCCGTTTCTTTATCAAGCTTGTTACAACTATAAGTAAAATCTTTTGAGATTTCCAGGATCTCGCCTTCCCCCCATTTTTTCTCTAGACTCGTTTTTGCTAGAGTTTTGATAGCTTTTTTCATTCTTATTGTTCTGATTTTTTTCTTAAATCGAGGATTTTCGCATTTTTATCATCTAAAATTAAATAAGGATTGGAAATCTTAGCGATCGCATGTAAATAATCCCATTCCAAATCAATTTCTAGGTCGCATTTGGTGCAGTGGTATTTTACTTCACTAGTTGGTTTGAATAATTTCGGTTTCAAGGGTCTAAAGCAATAGGGGCACTTCTCTGGGTTAGCTTGCACAATTTCTTTTATTTTCTCGAAATCAGACATCCTTTATCACTAATGAAATAAAACCATCATCATATTTCAAATTCTTGTCTATCTTTCTTAATGTTATATTCTTCACCATTTATAATTAATGTATAGGGTTCATTTGAAATGACTTCAATTTTATTATTATTATATATAATATCAGTGGTTGTGTTTCCAAATTTCAATCTACGTATTCCATGTCGCCCTTTTCGGTATAATCTCCACTCAATTCTATTTTCAATCGCATTAATATGATGAAATCCAAGCACATTTTCAATTAACATTGATATAGGTCCTAATGCAGACCATCCACAAAAATTAGGTCGAAACACTTTCCTATTGTATTTATAAGTGGCGGGTTTAGGTTCGGAAGGGGAATATACTTCCCATATGGTTGCCGGCTCATATTCGTTATAGGTTTTGACCATATTGATGAGCAATTTATACGCATTCTCGTCCGCAATCTCATAAAACCCATACTTCTCTAAAGCTTTTGTGACCATATATGCCATAGGCAGCCAGACTCCGCCCCGCCAATACATTCCCTCGGGATGGAAATCGGGATCATCTCTCGCCACGGAAGGATAGGGAATATGC
>Ga0180433_10010388_pt1 | contig 11210 bp, 23 predicted proteins | sample SS_ome_8_FD_132980 | JGI IMG/M metagenome (GOLD analysis project Ga0180433, IMG submission 132980) | Hypersaline lake sediment archaeal communities from the Salton Sea, California, USA - SS_1_D_1 metaG | ecosystem: Environmental > Aquatic > Non-marine Saline and Alkaline > Hypersaline >... | reverse complement strand
GGACAATAGCCGCCCTTGAGGAGCAGGATAATGAAGAAGGGTGAACTGACGCTCGAAGAAGCACAGCGGCAGTCTGTACCGAAAGAAACACAAAAGCAAATAGAGGCTTTACAGACGGCACTTAACAGGATGCAGGAAGCACGGCATTACATAGTCCCGGTCAAGACAAAGGGCAATACACTCAGGTTCGCGGTAATATCTGATACTCACGCGGGCAGCTTGTATGAGCGGTTTGACGCGTTAGAAAGTTTTTTTGATATCCTCAGGCATGAGAAGATAATAGACGTGTATCATGCCGGGGACGTACTCGACGGGAACAAGATATACCGAGGGCAGGAATACGAACAGCACGCGCACGGGGTCCGGCGGCAGCTGCGGACGCTAAAAGAAAAGCACCCGGATACCACCGGCATGAACTACCGGTTCATTACCGGAAACCACGATTACAGTTTCGACCGTCAAGTTGATGTGGGGATAGGGGAGAAAATAGCAGAAGAGACCGGCTGGCAGTATGTAGGCCGTGATGTCGGCTGGGTGGAAATGGTCACCGAGGACGGGCACCGGCTGAATGTGGGGCTGTATCACCCGGACGGGGGAACGGCGTATGCGATAAGTTATAAGTCACAGAAGCTTGTTGAACAGATACCGGGCGGGCGGAAGCCGGACCTGGTTTTTATCGGGCACTATCACAAGGCTGACTGGTTGCCACGATACCGGAACGTGAACTGCTTCCAGGCCGGATGTTTCCAGTCACAAACCCTGTACATGGCACGGAAACCGACTGACGCGCATGTAGGCGGCTGGATAATAGAAGCAGCACTCGGTGATAGAGAACACCTGACCGCCAGGGTAAAAGCCGAGTTTATCAGCTTTTACGAACCGGAGGAAACGCATGAATAAATATATGGGCTTATGTCATCGGTGCGAACACCGGGTAAAATATATCGAGGACTACGAGAAAGAAAAACAAAAACTCATAGCGGAAGGACGACGCAATGAGATAGAAAGCCTGTTTGTCCACCGTCCCCGGTGCGAGTGCGGTGGCGGCTCTGCGGTCCACAGCTGCTATATGTACCAGCCGGTAAAGCCGTTGATTATTGAGAAGAACGAAGGGGACGAACGCCCTATGCTTGCGGCCCCGATGATATCCGCACGGTGCCATGCGGTCAAGATACATGAAGGGGTTTTAGGAGCACGGGTAATAGACGACGCATTACTGTTGTATTGGACCCCGGAGATCTCTAATAAAGACAAGACATTAAAACTAAAAGAGAACGGAGGTGAATGATTATGTTTAAAGACAAAATGGGAAATGTATCGAGCAAAAGGATTACCGGATTTGCTATCCTTGCATACTGTCTGGTCATGTACACGTTAGGGGCGGCCGGGATTATCGTAAATGAGACAGGGTTGTTTCTGCCTTTGTTGGGAGCAGGGACAACGTTACTAGGGATCGGAGTAGCAGAGAGGAGAACCTAAGAAGGGGAAGAAATGAATGGGAAACTTAAAGTATGGCATATTATTGCTCTTGCTGCTGTTCTTTTTGGGGCAGGTTTTCTCGGACGAGGAATCTTTGTCAGTCAGCGACTTAGTGAACAGGCTACAGAGTATCAAGCTGCAATTGATCGAGCTGAAAGCAGAATCGCAGACCTTGAGAAAGAATCTGCGCGAGCAGAGCGGATTAATACTGAACTTACAGAACAGCTTGAGCGAGACCGAGAAGTTGTTGCAGGACTCCGAGCAGAAAATACAGAGCTTAAAAAACGAAATCGAGAACAGAGAGAAATCCTTGACAGAATTGCGGATATCGGTGGAAGCCTTGGAAAATCTAGTGAAACAATTGAAGCAGGACTTGACCGAGTTATCCGAGCGATATCAGACATTATTGAAGTCCTGCAGGCGTGGGAAGATAAAGATAGGGTTGAGTAGTGGGGCCGTCGGGCTGGTAGTCGGGGCCCTGGTCGGCGGTTTCACAGTATATTTCATTTCCCGATAATCCCTTCTGTGGGGATTTACCGGAAACGGATTAGCAATCAATTAAGATAATATGTCCATCCAGCAGTCGTTAAGGTAACAGTGTCGTTAATCTCCATAACATTTGTTTTAAATCCAGGAGCAGAAAAACGGCGAATAATATATATATCATACACCCCTACCTCCAGGAGGGTAGACTGCTGCTGGTTATCGCTTAACGTTGTAAAATACACGTCGTTAATGTAAATTTCCCAGCTTATAATTCCCGACACTTCTCCTTCATGAGAAAATGTCAGGATCCCTTCTTGTGTTTCTTCCTCCGTTTCTTCCTCCGCTTCCTCTTCCTCTGGTAGTGGTTCGAAATCTAATCCCTCTGTAGGTTCCGGCGGGGGGACCGTAGGGGGTATACATCCGATGATGAATAAACAGAGGAGAGGGAAAACAATCTTTTTCATATTTCTTCCTCCTTGGGGCGGGGCTATTGTTTTCTTTGTTCCCATTCTTCCCGGAGTATTCGAGTCCTTTTAACATCGGGTGTAAGTTCTTTGCGCGCAGAACGTTCGAGTTTCTGGTTCTCTTCATAATCAATCGGAACATTGAAAGCATGGTCAAGACACATCATGTAAAACATGTACAACCCCTGCTCATTGATTGATCTACATTCAAGCGCGCAAACCTTTTTGATTGCCTCGTGCAACGCCTCCGGTACTCTGATACATACTTGTACCACCAGAACACATCCTTAATAAATGTGCCCCTCCCAAGGTTAAGTATATACCTCATATATAAAATTGTCAATAAAATAAAAGTTTTTATTGACAAAACATGTGAAGTGCATGTATAATGAATGCATATTGATGGTGTGTAGAGATTAGAGAAGGGATTTAATATCGGTAATTTGTTATCGGAGAAGTATTTATTTTTTATGCTTCCGATAATATATAGACTGTCGATTCACACAATACATGGGGTTGTTTTTACTTATTTTCGGTTATTTCGGCAGGAAAGTTAAGTAATTCTACACATTTTAATAAAGAAGGTCAAGGAGTGAGTATGGATAAAAAATATTTGTATGTTCCTGTGGATAAAGAAATCCACAAGAAAATAATGCTGATAGCCTTAGAAAGAGGCATCAAACAAAAAGATTGGATGCTTGAGGCTGTTGAAGAAAAATTGGAAAAAGAGCCAACACAATGAAGTCTTTTTTCATACCTCCTGCCCGGGGGATTTTATCCCTCCTTTTGCCCCCGGGCTTTCTTTAAAAGGACGGGAAGGAGTAGGGAATGTTAGGTGCAATACTTAGAGCGGTTGCGGTGTGTATCGTTCTCTTTTTTGCCGTGGGTGCGCTGATATGTGTGTGGGTGGAAGGCCGTGGAAAGGATTAAGCTTATTAACGACCATTTTCAAAACTACAAACTCTATAACATCCCGAAGGCACAGCTACTCATAGCAGACATACCGTACAACGTGGGGAAGGACGCATACGGATCCAATCCATCATGGTATGTAGATGGAGATAATAAAAACGGTGAGTCGGAGCTTGCCGGAAAGCCGTTTTTCAATACGGATGTGCGGTTTAAGATACCTGAGTTTTTTCACTTCTGCCATAAGCTTTTACGGAAGGAGCCGAAAGACAAAGGGAAGGCGCCGTGCATGATAGTATTCTGCTCATTTGAACAGCAGTTTATTTTAATAGAGTACGCACAGAAACACGGTTTCCCCAACTATATCAACTTAGTTTTCAGAAAGAATTTTTCGGCGCAGGTATTAAAAGCAAATATGCGAATAGTAGGGAACTGTGAATACGGTATGCTTTTTTACCGGGAAAAGTTACCAAAGTTTAATAACAATGGAAACATGGTTTTTAACTGCTTCGATTGGCCGAGAGATCACGAAACGCCGAAGGTGCATCCTACACAAAAACCAGTACGCTTGTTAGAGCGGTTTATTGAGATATTTACCGATGAGGACGAGGTAGTGATTGACCCGGTTGCCGGGAGCGGGACAACACTATTAGCGGCGAAGAATTTAAAACGCCGAGCGTATGGGTTTGAAATAAGCAAAGAACTATGTCGGGAAGCGGAAGAGAAAATACTTACATTTTCACAACCTGCTTTGTTTTGCGGCACTGGCGCATGAATTGTGCGAAAGGAAGCGGATACATGAAGCTGTCAGCTGAAAGCACAGAAAAGTTGGAAGGCGAAATCCAGCGTGAAATCATCGAATACCTACAGCTGATGAATTGCTTGGTCTACCGGAACAATACCGGGGCGAAAAAAGTAGGCGGGCGGTTGATACGCTTCGGGGAACCGGGCGCACCGGACATTATCGCTATCGTACCGCCTCGGGGCCGGTATGTAGGACTGGAAGTGAAGCGGGACAAGAAAAAACTATCGACAGAGCAACGGTATTATCAGCAACGAGTACGTGAACTGGGAGGCATCTACGAGCGTGTTACGTCGGTAGATGAAGTCAAAGAACTGATGGAGAGCTTGGTATGGAGGAGGTGACATGAACGAAGACATCCGCAGGAATGAGAAGTACCTGCGGCAGACGGAGGCCCGGGACTATGAAGAGTTCGCGGGGCTGTATGAAGAGGAAGAACCGGACTTCGAGGAACCGGACGAAGAAAAAGGCGGGCCTTTCGGCACCGCCCATACACAGTAAAAGGAGCATAGCATGTTTATGCAAATGAAGCAAGAGCGCACGTGGCAGACTGCTGGTGCCGAGATAATCACCCACATCATGCGGCTGTACAACGTGGATGCTGACAGGGCCCGGAAGCTTTTCCGGGACGCTCTGGACACGACGAGCGTGTGGACCGAAATCATGCGGTTAGTGGCTCATGACGTGGAATGCCGGGAGGAGGTCCTGCATGAATAACGAAGTAGCACTAAGAGAACCGATGGAACTGTCCGTGGATGATGTCCGGGGGCAGGTAGAAAAGATACAGGGGCTCATGAAGGGTCTCATGCAGAAAGATGAGCACTACGGCGTCATCCCTGGGACAAAAAAACCGAGCCTGTACAAGGCCGGGGCTGAAAAACTCGGGTTTACTTTTCGTCTCGTGCCGGAGTTTCAGGTCACGAGAAACGACCTGAAAGGTGACCACAGAGAATATGAGGTTCGGTGCACATTGCGGCACCAGCCGACCGAAAAGCTGGCGGGCGAGGGTGTCGGAAACTGTAGCACAATGGAAAGCAAATACCGATACCGGAATGTGTGGAACAATGGAACCAAAACAAAGGTAGAGAATACCGATATTGCGGATACCTACAACACGGTTTTGAAGATGGCGAAAAAGCGTGCATACGTAGACGCAATGATAACGGCAACCGCCGCCTCGGATATTTTCACTCAGGACGTTGAGGACTTGCCGCCGGAGCCGAAAAAAGAAAAGAAAAACGACCAGAGACGAAAGCTTATAGACGATATTGCGGCAGAGATAAAGAAGCACAACTTCCCGGAAGGCGAGCTGTCGTACTACCGGAAGCAAATAAAGCACACCGACACAAAAGCCTTGCCGGGGTTGCTCGACGAGATAAAGAAGGCAGGGAAGGCCCTGGAAAAGAAAGGCGTAAATAATGCGTTCGACGGCACCGTAGAGGACGCTGACTACGAACCACAGAAAGAAGAACTGCCGCTCGATGACGAGGCAGATAACAAAGTGCAGGTTGGAACACAACCGAAAGGAGATATATTTTAATGCAGACAGACACACAAGAACTACAAAAGACCGTAGACGGTATCATTGCCGAAATGGCAACCATAAAAATAACGAGCGAAGAAGACGCGCTGCAGGCGGGAAGTTTCCTGCGGAAAAATAAAGAAACCCAGAAGTTTGTGAAGGACTACTTCGAGGACGCCAGAGCAGCCACGTATAAGGCGTATAAAGAAGTCACCGACCAGATAAAGTTTTTCGTCGGGAAGCTGGAAAAGGCAGAGAAGGCGGTAAAGCGGAAAGTCTCAGACTACCAAATGGAGCAGGAGCGGGCCCGCAGAGAGGAAGCCCGAAGGCTGGCAGAAGAGGCCAGGAAGAGGGAAGAAGAGCGGAGGCTTGCTCAGGCCATTGAAACTGGAGACGAAGAGATATTAGAGAAGCCCGTCGAAGCCCCCCAGGTAAAGGTAGAGGAGCCTCGGAAAATGGACGGGGTATCGTTTGTTGAAAAGTGGACATACGAAATACAGGACGTATCGCAAATACCTCGCGAATACCTTATGCCGGACGAGCGCAAAATCCGGTCTCACGTTGCCAGCATGAAGGACAAGGCGAAAATTCCCGGGGTCCGCATCTATGCCGACAAAACTGTGAGGGTAGCTTCATGACAAAAGAAAAAGCAACGAAAAAAGTAAAGCAGCACACGGTCTACAAAACCAGTGACGGTAAGCGGGTCCCCGGAGTAACAACAATACTCGGGGTCCTCGATAAACCAGCACTGAAATACTGGGCGAACAAGATCGGGCTTGCAGGAATCGACATGCGGTCGTATGTAGACGAGAAAGCCGATATCGGAACGTGCGCTCACTATCTTATAGAGAGCGACGTAAAAGAGCTGGAACCAGAACTATATGAATACTCACAGTTTGTTGTCGACCAGGCTGAAAACGGCTATCTGAAATGGCTGGACTGGAAAAAAAACAAGGACTTTAAGTTAATCGGATCGGAAATGCAGCTGGTTTCAGAGCAGTATCGGTTCGGCGGGACCGTTGATATCTATGCCGAAATAAACGGCGTAAAAACACTCCTGGACATTAAGACTTCTGAATCCGGGATATATCCTGAAATGAAAACACAGGTGGCCGGGGGATATCGACTCTTGCTCGAAGAGAACGGCTACAGCGTAGACGAGGTTCTTATTCTAAGAGTAGGCAGGGACGAAAATGAAGGGTTCGAGATAGCACAGATCGGCAACTGGGACGCTCATGAAAAAGTGTTCCTGCTTTGCCGTGAACTCTATGAAGCATTGAAGGTTGCTAAATGATAACGGTAAAAGCAATATACGGGCGGGGCGTAATAACCCTGCTCGAACCTACCAAGATAGAGCAGTACAAACAGACACTTGACGAGGGGCAAGAGCTTGAACTGACATTCAAGAACTGGGAGGAAACCCGGAGCGGACAGGCTTTCCGGTTTTTCCATGTCATCGTCAAGCGGTATGCGGACAGTCTCGGGCTCTCGCAGGTATGGGCGAAACATGAGCTGTGTATCAACTTCGGCATAGCTCTTGAGTACAACGACGAGTTTCAGCCGCCGGACTGGTCCGGGCATTTTGTAGACTATCACGGCACGATTTATTTCCGCAAAACCACAAACGAATACAAAGCCGGAGAAATGGTACAGCTCATAAAAGGCAGTATCCAGGCGCTGCAGGACAACGGCATAGATACTGAGGACTTGATTATCGAACACGGAGAATACTGGTATGACAAGAGAACGCAAGAAGTTTGAGATAGACGAACACAAGCGGGAGTTCCTTTCCCGCAATCAGGTTTGTGAGATATGCGGGAAACCTGCTACACAGCTGGCGCACCGGATACCACAGACCAAGACCATGCTCAGGCTGTACGGCCCGGAGGTGATACATCACGACTTAAACCTGGCTGCGGTGTGTGGACTGAAACACAATGCGGCGGTGAGCATTAAAAACCGCCCGGTTCGTATCGTCGCGCTGGTACAGCAGATACAGAGGGACCAAGCCCTCGTTGAGGGTTAATAAATAGAGTATGTATACCCCGACAGCTATGACCCCGACCCTCGGATAGACTGCAGTCACGGTATACATTTTTTCCTCACCCGCGAGGAGGCAGAAGAATGGATAAGATAAAGGAAGCATATTTAAAGCATTTGCAAGGTGATGCAGAGCGTGGAGATGTTATGCGTGGCGTAGACTTTGGAGAAGGCTACAAAGCAGGGGCGGAAACGATGAAAGCCGAAAACGCCCGGATGAAAAAGATGCTGAGAGAAGTGATGGGTTTCCTGGGATATTGCTATACAGAGGTACAATGGAGCAACGGAGATTTTATAAAAAGAATTCGAGAACTTGGGGATGATATTAAACAAGCCCTACAGGAGGAATCATGACTAAAGAAGAAATCAAAAACCGTATCTTAAATGACGACGGATACTTAGACAGTATTGCCGAGCTACTATCGGACATCATGGCAGACGAAGCGGCAAAAGAACCGGAAGAGTTTTTGCCGCATGAAATCGTGTACTGGCCGGTGCTTACGGATTATCATGTATACGAAACTTGTTGGCGCAAGAAAGATCCAACCATACAACATATCAGCATAAACGAACTTGTCCACACCATAGCCGCCCGGATGCCGGAGGTGACCTCAGTGCGTTTGTCGGAAACTGGTAATATGCAATTCGATGATGTTGGTGGCTTTGAATTAGGCTGGTTAAAAACAAACATCACCGGAGAAGAAAAAGAATGGCAGATAAGATAACCTGCACCCGTAGACGGTACAAGCTATATCTGCAAGGAGTGCGGAAAGGAGCGGAGATGAAAAATAGAGGGAAAATAAATTTTGTAGTGGGATGGTTTAGGGCAGATCCATTGAATGTTATCAGGCTATCTTTGGGAGAGGTAATCCAAGATTATCCATCAGGCGGGGTGAGTATTGTACTTTTCCAAATAGTCCTCGGCAAGCTGGTAATAGCGCTTTGCATAGACAAGGAATAAGACCGTTACTCACACATAAGTAACGTAGAAAGGAGCGGAGAGGAGGAGTAGATGAAACGAAAGTTTGATTATGTGTTATTAATCGCATGGATTTTATTGGCGGGGTCTATTGCCTGCACAGTATTGCTTTTTAGCCCTGATAACGAACCAGAAATAACCGTACAGCCCGAAAAGCCGACCCGTGAGTACATACGTAAGTATCCGATAGCGGGCGGTGGGTATCAGTATATCCTAGTACGAGAGTACGAGCTAAGCGTTGAGTTTGTGGACACTATATCTGGTGGTGAAGATGACTGACAGCGACAGGCTGTTTGTATAGAACAAAATAGAAACTGGGAGGGAACATGGCAAAACAACGATATATCAGTACAAGTTTTTGGGATGATGCATGGATACAGGAATTAGACCCGAGCGAAAAGCTGCTTTATCTATATTTAATGACCAATCCACTGACAAACATAGCAGGTGTGTACAAAATAACATTGCGGCGTATCGTGTTTGACACAGGTTTTAATAAAGATACTGTTACCAGAATATTGGACAGGTTTAAAAAAGATAAAAAAGCAGTACTGTATGGCGAATATATGATAATACCGTCGTGGCCAAAACACCAGCAGTGGGACAAGCGAACGAAAATACGTGAAGGAATAGAGGCTATGCTGAAAGAGATACCTGAAGATGTAAAAAAATATATGGTATCGATAGGGTATGCATATCCTCTCGAAGGGTATGAATACCTTCGGAACTATTCTGATATTAATACTGATACTGATATTAATACTGATATAAATATAACGCCTTCGGCGGCTGCTTCACAGCCTGTGCTAGCCTCTGGTGATGAAAGCGAACTCTACAATAAAGTAAAAACGGTCTTCGAGCGAGAACAACCAGGACAGCGGTTTACGAATTATGGCAAGGAAGGGAAGGCTATCAAAGGGCTCATTACCAAGGCAAGAGCGCGGGCGCCAGACAAACAAACAGAATTTCTTGCAGGGATAATACGGCAGTTTAAGTCTATGCGTCAAAACGGGGATAAGTTTTGGGGCGGGCAGCCGTTTCTACCGTCCGCGCTTAACGCAAGCGGTATATTCGATAGGGTTTTGTCTGCCGCGCAAAAAGAACATGAAGATATCATGCAGGCGCAAGAGAATTACGAGGAGGTATTGTTTTGACGGTCAAGAAGTTTATCGAAAAAGCTGAGGGTTATTACGCAAAATATACGGCAGAACAGAAAGCAACCGTGTTTCAATGGCTTTCAAGGCGTGGTGAAAAAGCAATATCGCTTATCTGGGCTGAAGTTCTTAAGGCGTTCTCGCCGGTGTACAAAACGCCGCCGTGCATTAAAGAACTTGAGGATGCCTGGCTAGTTGTGTGTAGGGAACGGAAACATGAGCTTAAGAAAACAGCACTACCAGCACCAGAAGATACATGCGAACAGGTAGACCCGGAAACAGTGCAGAACCTGCTTGATAGACTTCGGAAGAAACTCAAAATGCCTGCATACGGGGAAAAAACATGTTCATCCACATAGGCGTACCGAAAACAGGCACGAAGAGCCTACAGGAAATGTTCCGGCTACACCCGGGGATCGAGTACCTGAATTGTCGGGCCTTTAACCGCGCATTTGCAGAGATCACTTGCGGAGACAGTTGCATCTACTCGCAGGAAAATATCAGTCTGCTGCCGAACAGCCATTTCGAGGACATCAGGCGAAATTTCGATGGTGTGGAAATCATCATGTTCACCCGGGACCCTGTGAGTATTTTGCCGAGTCTCTATGCGCGGGACGGTAGCTTCTACTTGAAAATAAATCGGCATTTCACCTGGCCAGAATGGCTGGATTTGGTGCTGACCATCGACAACCCGGTCCGTCGGATGCTGCACTACGGAAGGCGGATTGAAGCAATACGGAAATATTTTACGGTGCATGTCTTCCGGTATGAAGATCTGTCGCTACATCATGACCGGCTAATCACTGACCTGGCAAAGGTTCTCGGGATAGACGCTGGGCTTGCGGTACAAATCATGCGGGGCCTGTGGCTGAATAAGTCTGGCACGAAACCGGTCATGACCGAGGCGCAGCGGGACCGGATACGGGAGGAATTCGGATGAGACCATTTGCAGAATATATCGGCAGGCGAAAAGATATTATGACCGTGGTAGAGATCGGCACCGCTTGTTTGGTCAATTCGTTCGGACTTATCGAGGGCTGTGATCGACTAATCGGAGTAGATCCGTATTTTTACTATCCAGAAGGGCACGTATACCACACCGATCCGAACAACACCGATTCACAGCAGGACCAAAACTTGCGGTATTTATCGGCATGCAGATACATGATCCAGAGAAAAGATTACCAGCACCTTAGGTTGCCGTCGGCAACAGCAGCGGAGCTTTTCAACGACCAGTCGGTTGATGCTGTGTATATCGACGCAAACCACGCATACGACTTTGTGAAGCAGGATATTGAGGAGTGGCTACCGAAAATACGGCCCGGTGGGATACTGGGAGGACACGATTACGGGGACACGAAAAACCCCGGGGTAT
>Ga0180433_10010386_pt1 | contig 11211 bp, 7 predicted proteins | sample SS_ome_8_FD_132980 | JGI IMG/M metagenome (GOLD analysis project Ga0180433, IMG submission 132980) | Hypersaline lake sediment archaeal communities from the Salton Sea, California, USA - SS_1_D_1 metaG | ecosystem: Environmental > Aquatic > Non-marine Saline and Alkaline > Hypersaline > Sediment... | reverse complement strand
GCTGGTGCCATGCCGACAACAGTGACAATATCCGGCTCCGTTGCTGCTGCAAGAAATGACGAACCTCCGCCCATGGAATGCCCCATGATAGCTGCATGTGTCCCCACTCCGTTATAAAGCACCGAACCCGCATCATCTCCTTCGTCCTGTATAGCAGAAACTAAAAATGCAAGATCAAGACCGAAATCCTCGTGGCTTACAGACATTCCTCCTTCAGTGGTCGGAAAAACAAGAATATATCCGTCCGGCACAAATTCCGTCCAGATATTTTCATAAGCATCATATCCCATAAAAAACCCATGCCCGGTTATTATTACCGGAAATTCCCCGTCTGCGATCTGCACATCCTCACCTGACGAAGATGCAGGATAATACACTTCCGTTGGTATCTCCCTGTTATCCCTTGCAGGGTCTGTGAAAGAGAACTGCGTATGACCAATATTCCAGGTCTGCGCAATAACATTAAATGATAAAAACAACAGCGATAAAATTGTAAAAAAGATCTTCATAATTATTTATTTTAAACTAACGTTTGACAATCCCATATAAAATAATGTTCAACAAAGCATTGATCCTGTCTTCGATATCCGGAAAAATATCATAAACATAAAGTGGCAGCTCCAATCCCTTTAATGCCGTGATAATAGTAACTGCCGTATATTCAATGTCTTCGATCAGAAAAATACCCTTATTCACTCCCTGTTTGAGTATTTCCGTAACAAGACCGGTCTCGATCTTGTCATAACTTTTCCTGGCTTCCTCGATAAACTCAAGATGATCAAGAAGCTCATCCTTTAAAGCAATATAAAAATTTGACAATCCTCTAAACGTGTTCATCCTGGAATGAACATATATCCTGAGTTTTTCTTCAGGATCATCAGTCTTCCCTATTGCTCTTTGCAACTCACTTACGAGCAATGTCGCTTCCTTTTCAATAACAGCCCTAAATATCTCCTCCTTGCTGCTGAAATAATAATATATTGATGTTTTTCCCCTCCGTGCAGTATGGGCTATATCATCCATCGTGGTCTTGTTATAACCATATTTCGAGAACACCTCCCTCGCAGCATCTATAACCGATTCCCTAACCTTTGTCTTGTTTGATCTTTTCTCTAAAATTTCCATTATTTGAATGTTTGAATGTTTCGTTTAAATATTCAAATTTACGAATTATTTTCAGAATTACAAATTATTTTTAAAAAATCTGTGTGCAATTAATTATTACTTGATTTATTAATAGCAAATTTTAAATGGATATAATGTATAAAAAACTTATTTTTGTAATAAATACATTAATAATGATTACTAAAAATGATATATTAAAATTTTTAAGATCTAATAAAAAATTTTTCAAACAAAAATATAATATCAATAAAATAGGTATCTTCGGATCAATTGCACGTGATGAACAAAACGAGAATAGCGATATTGATATAATCCTGGAATTTGATGAGGCTACTACAGATCTGTTTGGTAAGAAACTTGAGTTGAAAGACTTCTTTAAAACAAAATTTAACTGTGAAGTTGATATCTGCAGAGAGGGAGCTATAAAGCCGGTTTTTAAAAATTTAATATTAAAAGATGCCATTTTTGTCTGAAAAAGATAATGCTATCTTAGAAAACATTTCTGAAGCAATAAATAAAATTATTGAAATTTCTAAACCTTATACCTCTTTAGAAAAATTTCAAGACAATTTTATTCACTTCGATGCAGTATTAATGAATTTTATAGTAATAGGGGAAATGGTCAGTAAGCTAAGTGAAGAATTCAAGGAAAACAATGAACAGATTGAATGGCGGAAAATAAATGCTTTTAGAAATATTCTTGCCCATAATTATTTTGGAATTGATGATAAAGCTGTCTGGCAGATTATTCAGGATGATATCCCCAAACTGAAAAAAAGTCTTCGAGAAATTTTCAATTCAGATTAATAATAACTTTACAATAGTCCCCGGATCATGATAAAATTTTTCAATACCCTGCTTATCATTACTGTGTTTCTAATATCGCTCACGGCATATTCGCAGAAATCAGGATCACTTAAACCCATTTCGGAAATCGGCTGGGATCAGGAAGGCGGAATAACCTACAGGCAGGATTACGGGTTGAACAGGGGGATCGATGCTTTTGCGCGTGTCAATGATCAGGAGTTCGCTTTCCTGTGCGATCCGGGAAACAGGATAATTATTTTTAATATCATCGAAAAGAGTATTACTGATGCGATTTCTTTGAATTTTTACGCAGGGGATATATACTTCAATAACAACCTGTTCTACCTGACCGGTAAAAAAGAAGTCTTTATACTTGATAAGGACGGAATCCTTCAGAATAAGATCTTTTTTGGAAGGGACATGAAATATATTGACAGGATATTTTTTGCCGGGGGCAAAATTTGGTTTATCAGCCCTGCACAGGTATCTTACCGGGTTGATGATGGCAGGTTGGTTCCTGTTGAAGGGATCATTCTGGAAGGATCTGCCACAGCATATATAAATAAAACCGGAAAAAACACCTTTGAGTTGCATTTAAACAACAAAAACGGCATTCCCGGGATGTTCAGCTATACTGCTGATAAAGAACTGGGAACAGTAAGGATCATCGGAGGAGATGGTAAAAAAATTATAGTTGATATACAAACAGTAATAAATAAAATCCCATTAAAAATTCACAGGGAAATTATGGCTTTTGATATTTCCAAAAACAACCTGAATACTATTATGGAAATAGAAATGCCGAATGTTTATTATACATATATAAAAAATGACGTCATTTATAACAATGGCAGTATTGATTTTATGGTTTCTGCGCCCGAAAATACAGAACTTTATAGTATAAAAATAATCTATCAGTATAACCCGTTAAGATTTTCTCCGGATCTATATACCTATGATTATCATTATAATGACCACACATTAGAGTTACCGGCTAAGGAGTATTCCGGGGATCAGGTTAGCATGAACAGGGATCCTATCACCCGTCCTGAGATAATTGCCAATGCAGAGCCTTATGATACACATGAATGGTACTGCAGCCCGGAAAATATTAAGGATTATGACTGTGGTGGTGTACATGTAACCACTCCTTCATGGGTTGAAGTGGGCACGAATATCTCCGTACCATACATGTGGGGAGGGTGGTCAACATTGGCTCAGTTTGAGCAGGGGCTTATTGATGAGGTTTCCGCAGGAGACAACTATACTGTCGGCTATGGTTCGGGTCCTGATTGTGCAGTTGGTGTTGACTGCTCGGGCTTTGTATCCGTTGCATGGGAGCTACCGTATAAGCATAGTACATCATCACTTCCGAATATCTCAACCGAATATTCTGATTTTGATGAACTGCTACCGGGCGATATTGTGAATAATGCCGGAAGCCACGTACGGCTTGTACATACATGCTACGGAAACGGGTCATGGCTTATAATCGAAGCATCAGCATCGGCAACGAACTGGAGCGTGGGGTATTCTACATATACTACAGCAGATCTGCAATCAAGTTATTCTCCCAGGTATTACAATGATGTGATCAGCGGGCTGAACGACATCACTGAAAATAATTGCATCACCGTATATCCTAATCCGGTAACCGGAAAACTGTTTATCACCGGGGAGAATATGAAAACATTAACAGTTTCGGATATCTCAGGCAGAGTACTGATAAATAATGAAATACTTTCACAGGGAACCGTTTCGGTTAATTTTGCCCGGTATTCAAAAGGGATTTATTTAATAAAAATAACAACTGACAAGAAAGTACATAAAGAAAAAATAATTGTACAGTAGGATTTCTACTTGGGATCTGGAACTTAGGACTTTATTTAAATACGATCCTGCCCGAACGGATCCCGCTTCCTGTTTCAATGCGTAATAAATATATACCGGAGGGAAGGTTATTTCTTTTTATATTGATCTTCAATCCCTTTTCTGTTTTCTGTTTTGAAAATATACAGTCAACGGCATTGCCGACAACATCATAAAGCACCACATTTACTAACTCATTACCGGCGGTTCCGGCGATGATTACATTTGCTTCCCGGTATGCAGGGTTCGGGAATACCTTAATATTGTCCTGTCTCCCGGAAGAAATATCCTCTATTGAAACAAAAGGATTACAGGTCACGTAAGTACCGCTGTCTGTGCAGCATACAATATTTACACAATCTATCAAAGGATGAGTGGTAATCCTGTTTATCCTGGGATTCGGGGGACTCACAAGATAAAACACCTCCTCAAGACCCGGATCCCATATTGCAACGCCTCCTGTATCTCCCATCATTTCATAATCACCGCTCCAACCGACATATACGTAGTCATTCATACATAATACCGCACCTATACCCACAGAGTAAAACTCGGTAACAGGAGAATCCCCATAATTTGCAGAGGAACACAAGCCCGAGCTCCAGGAGTCACCGGAATATACAATATACAGTATATCCGAAGGATCAAAGGACATATCCGGAATAGCAATATTCACCGGTACTCCTGCTGCTGCTGACCATGTATTCCCGTAATCACCGGAAAGATATAATTCAGTAGGATCATCCACCCTGGAGACAACCAGGTGACTACCTCTTGAGGTAATTGCACGACAATACTTATTGCTTAGTCCGCTAACAGCCTCCCATGATAAACCATTTGCAGATTTATAGACACCTCCCTCTGCAGTCAGAAAGAGACTGTCATTATACCTGTAAATACTTTCAGGTCTCATAGTCCACATTATCACCTCAAATTGCTTATTTACCAGATCAAACTTATATATCCCATCCGAATAAGATCCATTTCCCATGGCTATCAAAAGAGTAGAATCGTTCAGGTCGTCAGCATCTTTTACAGGCAGTCCGTAAGTACAAAGATCCCAGCCCGTTCCGGTGTCATTCCATATATATATTCCGGAATTCGAACATATCACTTCTTTGCCTGATAAAAAGCTAACAAAAAATTCATTTACATTGGCTGTATCAGGTCCTATTAATGACCAGTCCTGTGCATTGCAAAAAAACGGGATCAATAATAAAAAGGCAATTATTTTCTTCATATTGTTGATATAAAGGATTACAATATATAGACTTGTTTTATTCCCATAAGGTTGCTTTTAATACATGTTTTTGTATTTAACCCGCAAACAATTATTTTTACAGATAAATAACACAATAACAATAAATCGATTATTGCACCGTTAATATGCTGTATGAATAAAATATTTTAATGAAACTTCCGATAACAATATTATTAGTTCTTTTCTCACTTCAGCTTGCTGCCCAGAAAAGATCCCCCGGCAGGGAGATCAACTGGCAGAACAGTCGTACAACAAAACTGAACAATACTACAATACATTATTTGTATTTTGATGGTGCCGCCTATCCGAACACCGAAACGTTCCTCCCTTATTTTACTGAGCTTACTGAACTGGAGCCTAATACGGGCAATATATCAGTAAAGCTTCAAAACCAGAAGTATGAGACATTTGATGATAACGACCTGAAAAATATAAAATACCAGGAACAAATACCTGAAGTAATAGAGGTAAAAGCATCTGTAAGTTATATCAGGAAAAATCCCTATGCAAGAATCTCCTTTATACCGGTAAGGAAAAATCCCGTAACCGGCAAGCCGGAAAAACTTGTTGGCTTTTCATTTAGCATCACACAATTTCCCGGTACAGAAAAAGCCACGGGATCAAGAACTTACAGGAATAATTCATTACTAAGCTCCGGCACCTGGTATAAAATTAAGGTTAAACAGGACGGTGTTTACAGGTTATCTTATGCAACATTGAGAGATGAAATGGGATTCAGTGATCCTGAAGATATAAGGATCTTCGGATACGGAGGCGGAATGCTGCCTGTGGTAAATAACGAAGTACAATACGATGACCTTGTAGAAAATGCAATACTGGTGGAAGACGGAGGGGACGGTGATTTCGGGCCCGGTGACTATGTCCTGTTTTACGGACAGGGGCCTGTAGAATGGAAATATGATGCCGCTAATGATCTATTTTACCATAATCCTCACCTTTATTCAGATGCAACGTATTATTTTGTTACCTCCAATAACGGAACGACAAAGACAATTGAGCAGGAAGCACCGCCTTCCGGATCAGTAACTCATAATATAACTACCTTTACAGACAGGCAGTATCACGATGTCCAGTCTGAAAATCTTATTAAATCCGGTCAGCTTTGGGTAGGAGAGCATTTCGATATTGATACAGATCATGATTTCTCATTCAGCTTTCCCAACATAGTGTCAGGCTCCGAAGTAAAAATGAAAACATACTTAATATCACGGTCATCATCGGTATTCGGATACTGCTATTTTGACCTGAGCGTTAACGGATATTTCCTTACCAGCCTTCCTGTAAACGGGATCAATCTTGAAGGCAACACTTATGCTAACAAGAATATCTCAACAAACACATTTAATTCTTCCGGCAACTATTCGGGTGACAATCTAACTATTGGTATTTCATACAACAAAAGCACATCAACAGCAGAGGGCTGGCTTAATTATATATTACTGAATGCCAACAGGCAGCTTACAATGAGCGGTAACCAGATGCACTTCAGGGATACTTCTGCCATTGGTCCGGGCAATATCGCCAATTTCGTACTTGACAATGCCGGCTCAGATATAAGGATCTGGGATATCACTGATCCTGTTAATGTCAGGCAAATAGTAACATCACCGGCATGGAACACCCTGACTTTTAATATTGCCACTGACAGTCTCCGTGAGTTCATTGCTTTTAAAAACACAGGATATCTCTCTCCTGAAAAGGTCGGTCCTGTCACTAACCAAAACCTGCACGGACTGCCTCAGACTGATATGGTTATTGTATATCACCCTGATTTCGTTTCCCATGCTGAACAGGTAGCTGATATTCACAGGAACAATGACAATCTGCATGTTACACTTGCCACACCACAGCAGATTTATAATGAGTTCTCTTCAGGAACACCTGATATAATGGCTATACGCTTATTTTTAAAAATGTTCTATGACAGGGCGGGAAATGAGGATGAAATGCCTGACTACCTCTTTTTGCTGGGCGACGGATCTTATGATAACATCAACACATCAGTCAATAATTCCAATTTTATCCCTACATACCAGTCAGCAAAATCACTCAGCGGAACCGAATCATTTGTAACTGACGACTTTTACGGGATGCTTGATGATAACGAAGGAAATATTGAAACGTCGGGCAATATGGATATCGGGATAGGAAGATTCCCTGTAAGGACAGCAGAAGAGGCACAGGGACTGATTGACAAGATCGTCAATTATATTTCAGGGAACACTATGGGTGACTGGAGAAATTCTCTTTGTTTCATTGCAGATGATGAGGACAATAATGAACACATGTATTACTCCAACCAACATACAAACATGATTGACACAACGTATCCTGCTTATAATATTCATAAAATATTCCTGGATGCCTATCCGCAGGTCTCCACTTCCGGCGGAGAAAGATATCCTGATGTAAATACGGCAATAAACGATATGGTTAATAAGGGTGCGTTGATAATCAACTATATGGGTCATGGCAATGAAATAAGACTGGCACATGAGTATATTCTCGGCATCAATGATGTTATCCAGTGGGATAACTTTGACAAGCCTCCGCTAATCATAACCGCTTCGTGTGAAGTAGGCAGGTTCGACGACTATTCACATACTTCCATTGGCGAACATTTAATGTTGAACCCAAATGGTGCGGGAATAGCTGCTATTACCACCACCAGGCTGGTATTTTCAGGCTCAAATAACCAGTTCTGCTCATGGTTCTATAATTATGCCTTCGAGCTTAACGAAGATAATGAACATTACAGGCTGGGAGATCTTGTCAGGGAAACAAAAAACCATGCAGTATCCAGCAACACCCTCAGATTTGCTCTTTTAGGTGATCCTGCACTTACACTGGCATATCCTGAACACAGAATAGCCACAACAGCGATCAATCAGACAACGGTATCAGGTGCTCCGGATACACTGAAAGCGCTAAGCAAAGTAACGATCTCGGGATACATCCATGATATAGCGGATAACAAACTTAATAATTTCAACGGAGTGTTGTATCCTACGGTATATGATAAAAAAACTACTGTTTCCACACTTGGGAATGATGGCGGAAGCTCTTTCAACTTCAGTGTACGTAACAGTATTATCTATAAAGGAAAAGCAAGCATTACTAACGGGGATTTCACATTTTCCTTCATAGTGCCCAAAGATATATCCTACAACCTGGGATATGGCAAGATAAGTTATTATGGTGACAACACAAACAACGGAGGGTCGGAGGATGCAAACGGGTATTATGAAAATATCATAATAGGAGGCTCTCTGGACACTGTTTATTCGGATAACGAAGGTCCCCTGACCCGTCTGTACATGAATGATTCTACTTTTATTTTTGGAGGTACGACGGATGAAAATCCGACATTGCTTGCCTTTGTTCAGGATTCAAACGGTATAAACACAGTAGGTAACGGAATAGGTCATGATATCACTGCGGTACTTGATGACAATACATACCAGACCATGGTGCTAAATGATTTCTACGAAGCTGATATTGACAGTTACCAGAAGGGAAGGGTCGAATATCCCATGTCTGATATCTCAGACGGGTTCCACAGCCTGAAATTCAAGATATGGGATGTACTAAATAACTCATCCGAGGATTATATCGAATTTTTTGTTGCAGAATCAGAAGACCTGGTGCTAGACAATATCTTTAACTATCCTAATCCCTTTACAACAAAAACATCTTTCTTTTTCGACCACAACCAGCCCAACAAACAACTCGACGTGCTTATACAGGTTTTCACTGTTACCGGCAAACTGGTAAAAACAATTCAACGTACTATTTTTACTGACGGCTTCCGTAGTGATCCTATTGACTGGGACGGACTGGATGATTACGGGGACAAAATAGGGCGTGGTGTATATATTTATAAGGTTAAAGTAAGGTCCGAAGACGGAAAGACAGTAGATAAGTTTGAAAAGCTAGTTATCCTTAGATAATTAGACTCCTAATGACCAATAACTAATGACTAATGACTATTTAAGAACTACCCACCCCTTCTCCCTCGATATCCTTGTTATAGTAGCAGCAATGATCCTGATCTCCTCCTGTATCTGCTGTATATCACTATAAGGTAATTTGCTTTCCTGTGCTGTCTTTAATTGTTCGTGTTTCTCCTTTTTGGCAATTTCCAGTATTTTTCTTTTATAGGATACCAGGGTTTCCGGCACTATTTTTTTGAGCTTCATGTCTTCTGTTTCCACATAGTTTTCATGTTGCCTCCATATCCTGCTTAAACCGTAGGAGGTACTCAGCAGGTCTGCAGCAAGCTTGCTGATCTCTTCATCAGTATGGTTAATGAAATACCTGCTACTTAGTATTTCGCCTTTTTCAAGATGGTCATGGTACTCCTCAAACATCTGTTTATAGATCAGATTTTTAAATTCCAGCTCATCATCCTGTATCTCATTAATAATATATTCGGCAACGGATATCTCACGGTCTTCATCTGCTTCTGTATCTTTAAACATGAAAAGTATATTATCGCTATAGTGCAAAAGCAACCGTATGATCTCTTTTTCCTGGGATTCATGATAAATATCCTCAACAAAGGAAGGAATTGCCGGCAATGTAGGTTTTAAAGAGACAACGTCTTCCTGCTTAGTTTCTTTTATCCTGTCCTGCCTGTATTTATTCCTTCTGATCTTGTTCACCTCAAGGTAAAGGATACGTTCCTCAATATTCATAAGGTTGCTGCATTCCTTAATATAAACAGACCGGGCTATGCTCTCCGGTATAACGGCTACCGAGCTGACAATATCCCTGATCAGGTTTGCCCTTTTTACCGGATCGTCTTTAGCCTCTTTAAGCAGGAGGTGGGTTTTGAATGATATAAAATCTTTTTCATTATCCTCAAGGTAATCCTTTAATTCGGAGGCAGACGTTTTCCGTGAGAATGAATCCGGATCCTCCCCTTCGGGGAACAACACGATCCTGACATTCATGCCTTCTTCAAGGATAAGGTCTATACCACGCAGCGATGCTTTTATTCCTGCCTCGTCACCGTCATAAAGGATAGTGATATTCCTTGTAAAACGTTTTATCAATCGTATCTGGTCACTTGTCAGGGAAGTGCCTGACGATGACACGACATTTTCCATGCCTGACTGGCACAGTGAAAGTACGTCAGTATAACCTTCAACCAAAAGGCATTTATTATTTTTAGTGATAGCCTGCCTTGCAAAATACAAACCGTAAAGCACACTGCTCTTATGGTATATCTCCGACTCCGGGGAATTAAGGTATTTTGCTGTCTTCTCTCCCTTCTTCAACACCCTGCCGCCAAAACCGATCACCCTGCCGGAAAGGCTGTGAATAGGGAAGATCACCCTGCCGCTGAACCTGTCATAATTAATATTTCCCCTCTGCACTGTAAGACCGGTCTTTAAAAGATATTCAATTTTATACCCCTGCTTTAATGCCGAAAGGGAAAATGCATCCTTCTTCTCGAGGCTGTAACCAAGACCGAATTTTTCAATTATTGCCTCTTTGTAGCCCCTCTCCTTAAAATATCCCATACCAACAGCAATGCCTTCCATGTTATCCTGTAAAATGCCTGAAAAATACTTCTGGGCATACGAAGATATTATTAAAAGGCTCTCTCTCTCATTCTTAAGCTGTACCTCTTCAGCAGTCTGCTCTTTCTCAACAACCTCAATATGATATTTTTTTGCAAGGTATTTAAGAGCTTCATAATAGGACAGGTGCTCATGCTCCATAACAAAATTAACCGCATTGCCCCCTTTTCCGCATCCGAAACATTTGAATATCCCTTTTGCCTGTGATACTGTGAATGATGGTGTCTTTTCATTATGGAACGGGCATAACCCAACATAGTTCACACCACGTTTCTTCACGGACACGAAGTCCTGCACAACATCCAGGATATCTGCGGAATCAAGAATTTTCGCTATTGTTGCATGATCGATCATAAGGCAAATATAATGATAAACCTCCAATAAGGAAATAGGGGGTATAAGGGTATAGGGGTATAGGGGGATAGGGGTATAGGGGGATAAGGGTATAAGGGTATAGGGGTATAAGGGTATAGGGGGATAAGGGTATAAGGGTATAGGGGTATAAGGGTATAGGGGGATAAGGGTATAAGGGTATAGGGG
>Ga0180433_10010384_pt1 | contig 11212 bp, 9 predicted proteins | sample SS_ome_8_FD_132980 | JGI IMG/M metagenome (GOLD analysis project Ga0180433, IMG submission 132980) | Hypersaline lake sediment archaeal communities from the Salton Sea, California, USA - SS_1_D_1 metaG | ecosystem: Environmental > Aquatic > Non-marine Saline and Alkaline > Hypersaline > Sediment... | reverse complement strand
GAGATTAAGAGAGGCCTTTAATTTTTTTTGCGTTTGTCAGGAGCCATTTTTGGGTGAAGACATGCTCATGATTCTGCGCCAGATGTTTCTCCAGTTGTTCCTTGATCTCTCCTTGCGGTGTCATGGCAATCAGTTTCTCATAGTTCTGGATGAGCTCTTCTTCTGCGGGGATCATCGTTTCCAGGGCGCTCAACCTGTTGTCTCCAGGGTACACGTCGGGCATGGGCTTGGTGCTTTTTTCCGTCCCCTCCGCATCTTTTTCGGCATTCTCTATACGGACCACATCGCCCATCTTTATGAGAATGCCGGAGTTTTTATCCCAATGCTTCATGTGATCGATGGAATTCTTGAACAGTCTCTGACTTAAATCCTGATGTTCACTAAACATGATAGTGTGGTAGAGGTAGCGGTGCAAAAGTTCGTTTTCTGCGACCATGATATCGTGAAGCAGCTGGACTTCCTCTTTGGCGGCAACATCAGGGTTGCTCTGGTAGCATAGGGCTTCTTCCTGGCCTCCGGCCCTCATGGCGTCCATCATGGCGGTGAATTGCGCCGCGTGCCGCACCTCATCATAGGAGATGTTGAGAATCATATTGTGGATTTTCGGAAATCTCCCTTCCTCAAATTCCGCTGATTGATAGAGATTCGTTACCAGGTCCTCCGTCATCTTGTCTCTTTTGAAGTTATCGATGACTTTGGGGAAGCGCATGACTTTATCTGTTTTGAAGGAAGGCTTTCCACCCATTTTTTGAATAATCACTCCCAGCTGAAGGGAATGGTACATTTCGTCGATACCGATTTGAATGGTCTGTGCGCGGGCATCCGTTTTGGTCTTCATAATCGGGTCTTCGTAGAAAAATGTGGCCTTGGGCATGGAATAGGCATGAACGGTGTATTCGTAGCTCACGGCCCATTCGTGTTCCAGAGCGATATTCAAGAGCTCAAGAGCATCGTCCTCGTTTTGAATTTGTTTTTTGGATTTCATGATTCCTCCTCGGTTTGTGATGAACACAACATTATATGTTTTTGTGTCAAAAAAAGAAATATTATTTCACCCCCAGAATCACCTCAAAAGGGGATTGATCCCTAACGATGTCTATGCGAATCTATTAGTGATCAATCCGCCTTAGCGCAATTGTTCACCTCATCCAAGGCAGCGTCGAGGTTGAAAAGGGAGAGGAAGAAAATTCCTCTCCCGCCCTCCCTTTGGAGCTTTCCCTCTTCCTCAGGATAGCGAACACATGCACCTCAATCCTGTTGTCAGTGAACCATGCCCGCTTCGGCCTTCAAACGGTTTTTGTCATCACACAATCTGGTCACTTCCTATGGCACACAGAATCGAGTGCTATCGCGGACTTGGGAATGCTATCCTTAGATTCACCTGTCTTGATTGAACTCGGGCGAGCGTCTATAATGTCTATTCTCTCAATATTTTGAAAGATCTGCATCAAGCAAAGCGATTGTCCGGCGTTTGAGAAGATGTTTGAGCCAGAGAAAGAAGTCCGGTCTCATGAAAGACACTGTCCCCAAATTGAGAATTGATTTGGAGATCATTCCGACCTCCTACGAAGGACAAAAAGCCTTTATCGTTAAAGATTCGTTGGGCTTAATCGATAAACCTGTCCTGCTCCATGGGGGTATTCTGGAACTTGTCAGCCTCATCGATGGAAGACGGAATATCCAGGACATGCAGCTCGAACTCATGCGTCGCCGGAAAGGATTGCTGGTGAGCTCAGATGAGATCAGCCAAATTCTTGCCGATCTGGACGGTCTTTGTCTCCTCGATAGCGACCGCTACCAAAAGGAGAAAAAAAGAATCGTTACCGACTTCAAGGACCTGACCGTGAGAGCCGCAGCTCTTGCAGGACGAGCCTATCCGAGTTCGATAACTGCCCTGCATAACTATCTCGAAGCCATCTTTCCAGAGGGAACAGATGGCAAACCCCCGCCTGAGGAAAAGAGAATTGTCGCGCTCATAGCTCCCCATATAGACCTGACTGTGGGAAAGAATGTCTACGCCAAGACCTATGGTTTCATTAAAGAGTTGTCTCCAAAGCGTATCCTTTGTCTGGGAACTGGCCACACCATCGTTGACCATCTTTTTTCCTTGACAGATAAGGACTATGAAACACCCCTCGGCCGGGTGCCCACTGACAAGGAAAAAGTCAAATCCCTGCGGCAGCTTGATTTGCCCATTGTCGCTGCTGACGATTTTGCTCACCGCAGTGAACATTCGATCGAGTTCCAGTTGATTTTTCTGCAGCATTTGTTCGGATCGGATTTTCATTTTTTGCCTGTTCTCTGCGGCGCCTTTCCTGTCTCTATGCTCTCCTCTCTTCAGCCCGCTGAAATCTCTGATGTCAAGGAGTTCATTCGGCATCTCAGGCACTTCGTCGATGAGGATCCAACAGAAACTCTTGTCGTGGCTGGAGTGGATCTGTCCCATATCGGGCCCAAGTTTGGCCATGCGCAGCCAGCTTCAGCCTTAATCGCCAAAGCCGAGGATCATGACAGGGTGCTGATCGATTCCATCTGCCAGGGTGATGTGCGGCGATTCTGGGATACAGTCAAACAGGTTGGCAACCGTTTCAATGTCTGTGGGTTTTCTGCCCTTGCCTGTCTCATGGAGATCTTTCCCGAAGCCAGGGGCGAATGTCTTGATTATGCCGTTTGGAGAGAAGAGCCGACGCAGTCAGCCGTGAGTTTTGCGGGGATTGCCCTTTTCGCATGAGAGAGGTTCGAGGGGGGTGTGCCCGATGAGGGAGAGTTTGAGACTGTGTGGAGTTGCCGTTATAACTTCGAGGTGTCCAAATGAACTATTTTGGAGGCGCTCTTAAAAAGAGCGAGACTTATGATGTGGCCATCCTTGGCGTACCCTATGATGAAAAATCTTCCTTCTTGAGGGGGCCGGCGAAAGGCCCGCAAGCCATCCGCGAGGCTTGGACCGGAGAAGAGCACAGTGCATGGACTGAGCTGGGAGTCGACTTGGAGAATGCATTAACCATGGTGGATTTGGGCGACCTGGGTGTCTCGGGCCAGTTTTCCCAGATCTCTGGGCGCATCGAATCCGCTGTACGTTCGGTGCTGGAGAAAGATGCTGTCCCCATTGTTCTAGGTGGAGATCATTCGATCAGTTATCCCATCGTGAAGGCAATGGCCGAAAAGTTCCGTTCCCTGGATATTCTTCATTTTGATGCACATCCTGATTTGTACGAAGAGCTCTACGGCGATCGATATTCCCATGCCTGTCCTTTCACGCGGATTCTGGAGGAAGGCCTGGCAAAAAATCTTGTTCAAGTCGGAATAAGGGCATCTGTTGGTGAGCACTGGGAGAGAGCAGAGGCCCATCATGTGCGAATGATAGAGATGAAAGATTTTTCTGATGAATTAGAGCTTGTTTTCGACAATCCTCTTTATGTCTCTTTTGACATAGATGCCCTGGATCCCGCCTTCGCTCCCGGTGTCTCCCACCGCGTGCCCGGAGGACTGTCTTCTCGTCAAGCCCTAGCCGTTCTTCATGCATTGAAGGCAGAGATAGCGGGAATGGATATGGTGGAAGTGAATCCTGATCGGGATCCCTCTGGTATCACAGCTTCGGCAGCGGCCAAGATAGTGATGGAAATGGCTGGCAAAATCGGACTGAGAAGGCAGCCCATGAGCAAATCCTCCGATTGACTGCGGACAGATCCTCACACATTATGACCCCTCCATAGCGCCCACTGATTCTAGTCCCGTCATGGAAATAGAGATGCTTACAGTGATCTCTAAAAATTACATTAAATAGATGTATAATTATATAATTATCTGATGTGCAGAATGCGTATTCAGCAAAAGATTTCTCGTTGACAATAAGGCTGTGGGGCTGGGAAGAAACAGGGTTGCTCCTTTAAGCTGCGGAACCTGTCTCTGGTCAGTCGGAGCTTGATGTGCCGCTTGCAGAGAATACTGGGCACTCCGGTTCGTTTGTTATTTATATCCCTGATAGCGAGGCTACTGAGAGGGAGGAGTGAGCGGCATAAAAGCGCGGGCTGTTGTCAGCAAAAGGGGGGTTGATGATGGGAACCAAAAAGGTGAGGGTCCTCTCCAGCCCGCATAAGAGAACCATTATCATTATAGCAGAAAAAAAACAGATGTAAAGAAAAAAAGTGAAAAAATCCTAATATTCATAAAAATATATCTTTCTTTTATTTCATTCGCCTGCACTAAGGGTTTTTCAGAGAGTTGCGGCAAATGTTTGTAGGGCATAGACTCAGCCCGATCTTGGTTTTTCCTGTTCATTCGCCTCGCAGGATTTTCTCGAGGGGAGGCAAAAACCCGTGTTCAGGGGAAAAATTGTGGTTTTTCAGAGGTTTTTTTCTAAATGGCCTTGACATTGGCCAAGTTTTTATATAAAAATCTGAACAAGACCGATTGAATTCACGCGATAGTCTCTTGAGAAGCGGATTCAGGCCGTACATTACAAAAAATTTTCTGGAGGTAAAATAAATGGCATACGAATTCACTAATTCAAAAGGTGTGACGTATTATCTCCATTTTAAGGATGTGAACCTAAAAGGGGGGAGACAACAGAGGATTTACTTTTTTGCCCGGGATGTCAGACCTGGTTCCCTTGATGCTGTTCCCGATGGCTACAGGGTTGTTGAAACCGAAAGAACAGGGATGCCCATTCTGAAAAAGGCATAGGTTTTCCCACAACGGAAGAGGTAGCCTGAGAATGGGGGCTGCTTTCTGGTAAAAAGTCCATTCAGTCGTTTCCGTTACTATCGTTCTAATTAAAATTGCAGGGGTGCGAGTCTGTCCCGGTGACACCAGGGATAAAATCTTTTCGATCAATGGGTGTTGATTTCTGAATATCCAGGTGGTCCCACGCTGCGGGCTCCTTTTGACAGGAAACTTTGCTGTGAATCCGGAGCGGGGTATTCTTATAGCGAGAGCCCACCAATGGCATTCAATGGCGCCATTTGTCCTCAAAACAGTACAAGTTGTGGATAACTTGGCACGGTGTTTTCGGGGAATGTGCATGGCATGAAAATTGCAATTATGACTTTTGGAAAGGAGGAAGAATGAATAAGCTATCGGCTTTCACAGCAATTTTTATGCTCTGTCTTCCCCTGGCTTTTTCTTTCCAAAATTCGGACTACTATGATGATAGTATCGCACGAATGAGCTATGTTCAGGGTGATGTGTTCGTTCAGAGAGCGTCGGATATGGGGTACGAGGAAGGGGCGGTAAACCTTCCTCTCGTTGAGAGTGATAAACTTGGCGCTCGAGATGGCCGGGCTGAAGTGCATTTCGGCAGGAAGAATTATATCAGGATAGACAAATACACACACATCGACTTGGCAAAACTTCCTCGTCGAGGTGATGATCAGGTGAGGTTACACCTCTTATCCGGGAATGCGTATTTGAGAGTGAGTTTTTTAGAGAGAGAAAAGGACTTTGAGGTGCACACGCCGGACGCATCCTTTTATATCTTGGAAGAAGGGCTCTATGGATTTCGAGTCACAGAAAACACCAGGACAGAGGTCCGTGTTCTGGCTGGAGCGATCGAAGCTGCCGGGAAAGAGGGATCAGTCTTGGTGAATGCTCAGGAAAGGCTTATCGCAACAAACGGAGAATTCCCTGCAAGCCCCGAGGACGCTTATGCTCAGGAGGTCGACAGCTTTGCCCAGTGGAACAGAAGCCGTGACGCTCTGCTCCGCCGATCCGTACAGAGAGCTTATCTTCCTGCTGAGCTCGATGCCTACGAAGAGGAGTTGGCCGACAATGGAGATTGGGTCTATGAGGCTCCTTATGGGCATGTGTGGGTGCCGCGTGTTTACCACCACACATGGCGGCCCTACTACAATGGGAGGTGGAGCTGGCATGTGTCATTCGGGTGGTGCTGGATTCCCTCAGAACCTTGGGGTTGGTGCGTCAGCCATTACGGCCGATGGCATTGGCGGTTCGGACTGGGATGGTACTGGATCCCAAGCTGTGGATGGGGACCCGCTTGGGTTCATTGGCATTGCGGGCCCAACTATATCGGGTGGTGTCCTATCAGTCACTATGGCTATCCTGTCGTGATCGTGAACAACCGGTTTTACGGCCGTTACTATGGGCATCATTATCCCTTGCATTCCAGAGCTTTGACGGTTGTGCACAAAAATCAACTGCAGTCTCGCCGCATATCACGAGTGGCGCTATCCCGGAACAGTGTGCAGCGCTTGGGCAAGGTCTCTCTTGCATCGCACCAACCCAGTGCCAGATATGCCGTCCACAAAGGTGGCCTGCGAGATGCCGCCGCGGCCAAAGTCCTGGCGCGAACCAATATCCGGAAGGTTGAACAGAATTACAGAGGGTCGTCGACAGTTCGATCCCCCGGTCCATCCCGGGCAACGCGGGTTGGAGGTTCCCACAAATCCTCGACAGGTGCGAAAGCCCTGAGACCGTCATCATCAAGCCGCTCGACAACCGGCCGGTTCTCGCCGGCTTCAAGGCAGCGGGAATCCCTGACAGCTCGGAGGGCCAAATCGCCCAGCCGCATAGAGTCATCTTCCTCCTTACGGTACCAATCCAGGGGGGCAATCAAAACCTATCCCTCGCGACAGGAGGCCATAGCTGGTTCGCCATCATACAGCAGCAAACGTGAGCGGACGAGTCCTTCCGGAGATTACCGGACTGAAAGAACGGTCAAGTACTACCGGAGCCGTGGTGACGCTCAGCGAAGTGAGCGGGCACGTTCGACATCTCAAAAATTCTATTCCCCCCAGAGAGAGCGGACTTCCAAGTCCTCTTATCGATCGTCATCGCTCGAAAGGTATCCATCCCGCAGAACCCGCTCCTCATCAGGATTTCAGAGAGAGGAATCCTACGGGCGACAATACCGGTCCACAGGGCGAAGTTATTATCAAAGCCCCAGATCCTATTCCGGATATGGAGCCAGTTCCTCTAAATATAAATCCCAGTCAAGATATTCTTATCCCAACCGCTTGACAGGATCTTATTCACGGAGCAGTCCATCTCGCTCGGTTGGCCGATCCTATTCTCATAGCCGAGTTTCTTCTTCACGCAGTCCCTCCCGGAAGAGTTATTCTTCGTCCAGCCGTTCTTCCCTGTCCTATTCCAGGAGTCGGCCTTCTCGCTCAAGCAGTAAGTCCTACTCTCGGGGAAAAGTATCTTCATCCAGAAGTTCACCCTCCCGGACAAGCCGGAGTTCCTCCAGATCAAGAACAAGCCGTTCAACGTCCAAGAGCACTCGACGAAAATAAACTGCCCACGAAGCGAAAATTAGTTTTTCAACACGCATCCTCATAGAAATTCTTCTTTACATTTCCCTGTTTCAATGGTATAAATTACCCTGTTTTAGGGAAGAGTATAGTCTCTTTCTTATGAGTTCCCAGGGTAACGCTTTTCATAGAGCAGATCATGCTTTGAGGCGAGAGACTTAAATTTGGAGGTATGACTCATGGCTAAGCATCAAAAAATATTCGCAAACAGAACCGTTCTATCCAAAATATGGCCTATTCTTGGATTGTCTCTCTTGTTATTCTTTGTGCTGTTGGGGTCGATGTCTTGTCAAAAAGCGGAAGAGGCTGGAGAGGAAGAAGGGATGTCTGCTCAGGAAGGAATCATCCAATTTGAAGGGACTGTCAAAATCGCCCATGCCAAATTTGTTTATATTCCGGAAGCCAGAGGATTTGACATCATTGTTGAAGGAAATATCTCTGGAGGAATAGAGGAGCTGGTGGGAAAAGAAGTGAAGGGTGAAGGGGAATTTGCGCCCGATAAACCCTCTCTCCTGGTTGCCAATAGCATCGATGTCAAAGACGCCACCGGTGCCTATCAGAATGTTTTTACCCGGACTGAAGAAGTTGTTTTTGAGGATTATTTGAGCATGCAAGCAAGGGATGATTTGTTCCCCGCTCTTGACAATCTTGCTTACAACAAGAATGAAGGATGGGAGGGCAAAGAAAAGGCCAAGATTTTCGGCAAGCTGGAAAGTGGGGAGGACAAGACCACTCTTGTTATCCAAGATGAAAAGGGAAGGCAGGTCGGAACGATTATCGTGGATGACATCCATGATTATGCGGAATATTACATGAAAAAGCTCACGCTTTTCGACAAGTTCTGGTTCTATCTCGATGTCAAAGAGACTGTGGATTGGAGGACAAGGCGGAGAACACGGGAGTTGTTTCATGCCGATATTCTCTTCGCTGGGCTCTACTGAGCTCAAGCCCTATTTTTAGGCATAATTCATACCATACAGAAAAAAGGGCCCTCACCAAGGGTCCTTTTGCTTTATAGGGGAGCTAATCACCCGGACGCGCGTTGCCCCCAGGGCCTTTTCCACACTGTTTTCTCCTGAGCTTTCTGATCAGACATGACAAAATCCCGCCTAAAAGGAGAGAACCCGATATCCAGGCAATTTTGATCTGGTTGGCTTCAAAATGGACCAGGAGGTTGACAACAAAGCCGAAGAGAACAAATACGACAGCCAGGGCCAGAGCAATCAATAAGTGAAAAATCAGAAGAGAAAAACATCCCTGTTCCTCCTCATCATGATATTCAGCGGCATCGGAGGTATTCTCTCTTTGGTCATCCCAATAGAAAGTCCCGCATTGGGGACATCTGTCCATGCTCTCAGGAAAAGAAGTGTCGCAATGCGGACATACCTTCATGGTTTTGCTGTTGTCATTGTCATCAAAACGATAGACATAGCCGGAGTTCAGTCCGGAATGATTTTGATGTGGACTTTTCGATTTCTCGGGCCATCAAATTCACAGAAGAAAATACCCTGCCAGGTGCCGAGAACAAGACTGCCGTTGTTTATGAAAACCACGGCCGAAGTCCCCACGAGGCTTGCCTTCACATGGGCCGGAGAATTTCCCTCCATGTGCGTGTAGGGATGTGTATCAGGGATACTTTCTGCCAGGGCCATGAGAAGGTCAGCTTGCACTGACGGATCGGCATTTTCGTTTATGGTGACGCCTGCCGTTGTATGGGGCACATAGACCACGCACTGGCCGTGGGCAACACCTGATTCTGAAACAGCCTTTCCGACCAATTCGCTGATATCGACAAGCTCATTCTTGTGTTGTGTTTTTATGACATATGTCATCATGTCATCCGCCTGGTAGAATTGATCCTCTCCATTCTACCACAGAGCTCTATTCCGGGTGAATGCTCGGCTTTTTTCCCCATTTGTTCAAAAAAAATAGAAAAAAACAGAAAACACTTGACAACGGCCAAAATCAGGTATAGAGTATTTGACATCGATACTACATTTAGTGCCCAATCGGGAGGGAGCACACAACATATGGTTGTTGGTTGGGTCTTTAGTTGATTCTCTTTTTTTGGAAATTCGGTCATAGAACAAACGGGGATTCTTGGTCAAGGTGATAAAGTCTTTGATAAGGAAAGGAGGCTCTTGATGGAGCACACGATCTCCCGTATCAAAAAGCGTGACGGTCAGATCACAGATTTTGTTCAGGATAAAATCACCCATGCCATTTACAATGCCATGAAGGCCAACAATATTGATGACCGACAGGGGGCTCAGAAAATATCGGATATTGTCACCTATGTCCTCGAGGACAAATGGGGCGGCTATACTACTCCTTCTGTTGAACAGATCCAGGATATTGTCGAGATGGTCCTCATGAAACAGGGCTTCCACGAGATTGCCAAATCCTACATTCTCTACAGGGAAAGACACAAAGACATTCGCGAAGCGCGCAAGACAGGTATCAACCTCGAGCGCTTGATCAAAGATTATATCAATGATGTGGATTGGAAGATCAGGGAAAACAGCAACGAGGGCGTGATGAGCTTTTCAGGGCTCAATGCCAGGGTGTCGGGAGAGGTGCTGTCAAATTTTGCTTTGAATCAACTCTACTCCGAAAATATCAAAGAGGCCCATCTTGACGGCCAATTCCACATCCACGATCTCTCCTATCCGATTGTCGGGTATTGTGCGGGATGGTCACTTGAGAATCTTTTGCGGAAGGGATTTGGGCATGTTCCTAATCAAGTCCATTCTTATCCCGCCAAGCATCTGGAGACGGCCACCCTCCATATGGTTAATTTTATAGGCACGATGCAGGGTGAGTTTGCCGGAGCCCAGGCGTTCTCCAGCGTCGACACATTGCTGGCTCCCTTTGTGCGGGCAGATAATCTTGACTATGAAGATGTGAAACAGGATATACAAAAACTCATATTCGGATTGAATGTCCCTTCGAGATGGGGCTGGCAGACGCCTTTTTCAAACCTCACTTTTGATCTGAATGTTCCTGAGGATATGAAGGACAAGGCCGTCATCGTAGGAGGAAAGGAGCTGGATTCCCGTTTTGGAGACTATCAAGAAGAGATGAACATGATCAATCGGGCGTTTCTGGAGCTTATGATTGAGGGCGATCAGAGTGGGCGTGTGTTTACCTTCCCTATTCCCACATACAACCTGTCCAGAGACTTTGACTGGGATTCCCCTCTGTCTGATCTCCTTTTCAAAGTCACGGCCAAATATGGAATCCCCTATTTTCAAAACTACATCGGGACCAATCTCGATCCAGGGGATATCAGAGCCATGTGCTGCCGGCTGAACCTGGACCAACGGGAGCTTTTGCGGAGGCCCGGTAACATCTGGGGGCCGGGTGATTCGACAGGATCTATTGGCGTTGTGACCATCAACCTTAACAGGATTGGCTACGAGGCTACCACCAAGGAGGATTTCCTCACCCGCCTCCGGCATCTGATGACTCTGGCCAAGGAATCCCTGGAAACCAAGCGAGAAGTCGTCAACAACATGTTGACCAAGGGACTCGTCCCCTACACACTGGTCTATCTCGGGCATTTTGACAATCACTTTTCGACCATAGGGCTCTGCGGGATGCATGAGGCCTGCTTGAATTTTTTAGGCCAGGGAATAGGAACACCCGAAGGCAAAGCCTTTGCCACCGAGGTCCTGGATTTCATGCGAAACACGATCCAGAGTTTTCAAGAAGAGACGGGAAACCTGTACAACCTTGAGGCAACACCCGCCGAGTCGACCTCCTACCGACTGGCCCGGCTCGACAGACAGAAGTACAACAGCATCATCACATCCGGAACGGAGAAGTTCCCTTTTCTAACCAACTCATCGCAGTTGAATGTCGATGCCACGCGTGATGTTTTCGAGGCCATAGAGCATCAGATGGACTTGCAGCCCCTCTACACTGGAGGCACCATATTCCAT
>Ga0180433_10010383_pt1 | contig 11213 bp, 23 predicted proteins | sample SS_ome_8_FD_132980 | JGI IMG/M metagenome (GOLD analysis project Ga0180433, IMG submission 132980) | Hypersaline lake sediment archaeal communities from the Salton Sea, California, USA - SS_1_D_1 metaG | ecosystem: Environmental > Aquatic > Non-marine Saline and Alkaline > Hypersaline >... | reverse complement strand
TTGTTAAAAGAAGCGTGAATATGAGCTACACCATCGGTAACTGTTTTTCTGACTTTCTTTTTGGTCGTGGACTTTGCCATGTTACTTACCTGAAATTAAATCTGTTAACGTTTGATTGGCTTTCTAGGGCCTTTACGGGTGCGTGCATTGGTCTGAGTTCTCTGACCACGCAGTGGCAAACCACGTCTGTGACGAATACCGCGATTGGTGCCCAGATCCATCAAACGCTTGATGTTCATGGAAACTTCCCTGCGCAGATCACCCTCTACAGTAAATTTCGCCACTTCATTACGAACATTGTCCATTTCACCTTCAGACAGATCCATGATCTTTCTGTCAGTTGGAATACCACACGCTGCACAAATCTCGGCTGCACGGGTAGGACCAATACCGTAGATAGAGGTCAGTGCAATTACTGTATGCTTGCGATCTGGTATATTGACTCCAGCAATACGCGCCATTTTTAACTCCCAAAAACCTGCAACATCACGCGAGGAAAACGCGCGATCTTACATCACTAAAATTAAATATTCAATAGATAATCAGTGGCCGGCTTACTAAAAAGCTAGCCCTGGCGCTGCTTGTGACGGGGATCTTTACAGATCACACGCACAGTACCATTGCGTCTGATAATCTTGCAGTTGCGGCACATCTTTTTGACTGAGGCACGAACTTTCATTTTCTTACTCCTGAATTTGGCGGCTTAACGTAAAACGCCGGCCCCGCCACTACCTTTCAAATTTGCTTTTTTCATCAGTCCTTCGTACTGATGAGACATGGCGTGAGCCTGAACCTGAGCCATGAAATCCATTACTACCACCACGATAATCAGCAGGGACGTTCCACCGAAGTAGAAAGGAACATTCCAGCCAACAATCAGAAACTCTGGCAGCAGACAAACCGCGGTGATGTAAATCGCACCGGCCAGAGTAAGGCGCGACATAACGCTATCAATGTATTTTGCCGTCTGCTCACCTGGACGAATACCGGGAATAAAAGCGCCGGAACGTTTCAGGTTATCGGCGGTGTCACGTGAGTTGAATACCAGCGCCGTATAGAAGAAGCAGAAGAAAATAATCGCCGCGGCATACATGATCACGTACAGCGGTTCACCCGGTGACAGCTTGGCGATAATATCCTGCAACCAGCGCATGTCCTCAGTAGTGCCTGCCCAGGATGCCAGCGTGGTCGGGAACAGGATGATACTGGAGGCAAAAATCGGCGGAATTACTCCGGCCATATTCAGTTTCAGAGGCAGATGGCTGGACTGTGCAGCAAACATCTTGCGGCCCTGCTGGCGCTTGGCGTAATTCACTGTAATCCGACGCTGGCCACGTTCGACGAAAATAACGAACGCAGTAACCAGAATTGCCAGTATGAACAGGGTCAGCACGGTAACCGAATTCATTTCGCCGGTTCTAACCAACTCCATGGTGCCGCCGATGGCTGACGGCAACCCGGCGACAATACCGGCAAAAATGATGATCGAAATACCGTTACCCAGGCCACGCTCGGTAATCTGCTCACCCAGCCACATCAGAAACATGGTGCCGGTGACGAGCGAAACCGTTGCGGTAAAGACGAAACCAAAGCCCTGGTGAATTACCACGTTAGCACCACCGGCCATCTGGTTCTGCAAGGCGATGGAAATACCGATAGCCTGGAATGTCGCCAGAACCAGAGTACCGTAACGGGTATACTGGGTAATCTTGCGACGCCCGGCCTCACCTTCTTTTTTCAGCTGTTCCAGCTTGGGGACAACGGCCGTCATCAACTGCATGATAATGGATGCAGAAATGTAGGGCATGATTCCCAGCGCAAACAGACTGGCACGCTCAAGTGCACCACCGGAGAACATATTAAACATGTCGAGAATGGTGCCTGACTGCGCGTCAAACATGGCTGCGAGGGCTGTGGGATTTACACCCGGCACAGGAATAAATGTACCGATACGGTAAACAATCAAGGCACCAATCATGAACAGAATACGCCGACGCAATTCCGTTAATTTACCCAGGTTTGGGCCACCAGCAGCTAGTCCAGGTGATTTCGCCATATGACTTATTCTTCTACCTTGCCGCCTGCAGCTTCAATTGCAGCTTTGGCGCCTTTGGTTGCCTTGATACCTTTCAGGGTAACAGCCTTACTGATTTCACCGGAAAGAATGACTTTGGCACGCGTCTGGGTACGAGGCAGAATATCCGCTTCGTACAACGCATTTATGTCGACGGTATCGGCAGCAACTTTTGCTATTTCCGATAAGGTGACTTCTGCAGTCACACGGGCTTTTCTCGAGTTGAAACCAACTTTTGGCAGACGACGCTGCAATGGCATCTGGCCACCTTCGAAACCGACTATGCTGCCACCGCCTGATCGCGACTTCTGACCTTTATGACCACGACCAGAGGTCTTGCCCAGACCACTGCCGATACCACGGCCAACGCGTTTGGCTGCTGTTTTGCTGCCCTCAGCTGGTTTTAATGTATTTAAACGCATTTTATGCTTCCTCAACATTCACCATGTAGGAAACCTTGTTGAGCATCCCACGGGTTGATGGAGTATCTTCGACTGAAACAGTCTGATGCATGCGCTTGAGGCCCAGGCCTCTCACGCAAGACTGATGACTTTTCAGACGACCGTTCATGCTACGCACCAGCGTAACGTTCATCATTTTCTTATCAGACATGGCTTATTCCAAAATTTCCTGGACTGTTTTTCCGCGCTTGGCCGCCACAGACTCAGGGTCTGCCATTGACGTCAAACCATTCAGTGTGGCACGCACCACATTGGCAGGGTTGTTGGTTCCGATTACCTTGGCCAGTACGTTGTGAATACCGACAACTTCAAAGACGGCGCGCATCGCGCCACCGGCGATAATACCGGTACCTTCTGAAGCTGGCTGCATGTAGACACGCGCAGAACCATGTTTTCCAACGATTGGATATTGCAGCGTATCACCGTTCAGGTTTACGGTTTTCATATTTTTGCGGGCAGTATCCATGGCTTTCTGGATCGCAATAGGCACCTCGCGTGCCTTACCGGTACCGAAGCCAACTTTACCGTTGCCATCACCAACTACTGTCAGTGCAGTGAAACCGAATACTCGACCACCTTTTACCACTTTGGCAACACGGTTTACGGTTACCAGCTTTTCCAGCAATTCATCTGTTGCTTCAGGTTTTGTATTTGCATTTGCCATGATTAAAACTCCAACCCATTTTCACGTGCTGCATCGGCCAGAGCCTTGACGCGTCCGTGGTATTTGAAACCGGAACGATCAAATGCAACTTTCTCAATACCTGCAGCCTTAGCTCTTTCGGCAATGGTTTTACCCACCACAGTGGCTGCTGCAATATTACCCTTGTGACCGTCTATCTGACCCGCTACATCCTTGTCGGTAGTAGAGGCAGCAGCGACCACACTGGCATTTTCAGGTGAAATGACCTGGGCATATATATGCGAAGAAGTTCTGTGAACCGTAAGACGCGGAACCAGCAGTTCCTTCATCTTTGCACGGGATTTACGTGATCTTCTTAAACGACTTGATTTTTTATCCATCACCTTATCCCCTTACTTCTTCTTGGCTTCTTTACGGATAACTTCTTCATCAGCGTAACGAACACCCTTGCCTTTGTATGGCTCAGGTGGACGAAATGCCCTGATTTCCGCAGCGACCTGACCAACTTTCTGCTTGTCGTGACTTTTCAGCACGATCTCAGTGGCAGAAGGTGTTTCAGCGGTAACGCCTTCTGGCAAGTCATAAACGACAGGATGAGAAAAACCCAGAGACAGATCGAGCGACTTGCCCTTGGCCTGGGCACGGTAACCAACACCAATCAGTGTCAGTTTCTTCTCGAAACCGTCATTCACGCCGGCAACCATGTTATTGATCAGCGCGCGGGCAGTACCTGCATGCGCCCAGCTCTGCTTTTCTTCGTCGACTGGCTTGACGGTGACTACACCATCATTCAGTTCGACAACAACAGAGGAATGAATATTTTGAGTCAAAGTACCTTTAGGGCCCTTAACCTCAACGGTCTGGCCATTGATGTTAACAGTGACACCATTGGCAACAGTGACAGGAGCTTTTGCTACACGAGACATGTTTCAATCCTCCAGGTTAAGCCACGTAGGCGATGACTTCGCCACCGTGACCGGCACTGCGTGCCGCACGGTCTGTCATCAGACCCTTGGAAGTTGAAATAATGGCAATACCCAGACCACCACGAACTTTTGGCAATTCGTCAGAACCTTTATAAAGACGCAGACCTGGCTTACTGGCTCGCTTGAGAAGGTCAATAACAGGCTGGCCCTGGAAGTATTTCAGCTCAACAGTCAATTCAGGTTTTTTATCAGTCGAAACAGAGTAATCAGCGATGTAGCCTTCGGCTTTCATCAACTCGGCAACTGCAACTTTGAATTTGGAAGACGGCATTGACACACTCGTTTTGCCAACGGATTGCCCGTTACGAATGCGCGTCAACATATCCGCGATGGGATCAGACATACTCATTAAGATTTTCTCCTAGGTCAGCCACCTGCAAGGTGCGATACCAATTACCGAAATACTTTTCGGGTTTTACAAATAGCAAAACAGCCCTTTCAGGACTGTTTTTCTGTGTGTTCGGCCTTCTTATCGAAAGAAGGCCGCGCACTATACATGATTTTTAGTGTTTGGTAAATCGATTTACCAATATTTTTGTCATTTCGAATGCAAGATCATTTGGCTTTGCCCGGAAGATATACTTCCGCCCGGAATGACAGCTAAATCCCTACCAGCTGGACTTAACCAGGCCTGGTACGTCGCCGCGCATAGCAGCTTCACGCAGTTTATTACGGCACAGACCGAATTTTGAGTAAACAGCATGAGGACGACCAGTCAGTCGGCAGCGTTTTACCTGACGGGCAGAGCTACTGTCGCGAGGCATTTTCTGCAATTTCAATACAGCCTCATCGATCTGCTCGTGAGAACTGGCTGGATCCTTGATGATCTTTTTCAATTCTTCGCGTTTTGCAGCATATTTAGCAGCTGTTGTGGCACGCTTCTTTTCACGCGCGATCATACTTTTCTTTGCCATTATTTCGCCTTAGTTCTTGAATGGGAAATTAAAACCTTGCAGAAGCGCCTTGGCTTCCTCGTCATTTTTCGCCGTCGTGGTAATACTGATATCCATACCGCGCAGCGCATCAATTTTGTCGTAATCAATTTCAGGGAAGATAATCTGTTCGGTAACACCCATATTGTAGTTACCACGACCGTCAAATGCCTTGCCGTTAAGACCACGGAAATCACGAATACGTGGAATCGCGATGGAAATCAGGCGGTCCAGGAATTCGTACATGCGTTCACGGCGCAGAGTCACTTTACAACCTACCGGCCAGCCTTCACGAACCTTGAAACCAGCAATGGATTTGCGTGCACGGGTAACAATAGGCTTCTGGCCGGAAATCTTTTCCAGGTCAGAGACAGCGTGTTCCATGATTTTTTTGTCACCAATCGCTTCACCCACACCCATGTTGATGGTGATCTTGGTGATGCGTGGGATTTCCATCGCACTCTTGTATTCGAACTTAGACTGCAGATCAGTTGCTATCTTGTCGTTGTACATGTCTTGTAATCTAGCCATTGAAATCTACCTTAAACGTCAACGATTTCATCATTGGACTTGAAGTAACGTACCTTACGGCCATCTTCAAGCGTTTTAAAACCTACACGGTCAGCTTTATTGGTTGCAGGGTTGAACAGCGCAACATTGGATACGTCCAGAGGCATCTCTTTATCAACGATACCACCTGATTCACCTGCGGCCGGGTTAGCCTTGGTGTGTTTTTTAACCATGTTGACATTCTCAACCATGACACGGTCATCTCTGACTTCCAGAACTGTGCCACGTTTACCTTTGTCTTTACCGGCGATAACGATAACGTCGTCACCTTTTTTGATTTTGCTCATTGCCATTACGATTACCTCAAAGCACTTCAGGTGCGAGAGAAATGATCTTCATGAACTTGTCTCCACGCAGTTCACGAGTCACCGGGCCAAAAATACGCGTTCCGATTGGCTGATGACTGGCGTTCAGCAATACTGCCGCGTTACCGTCAAAACGAATCAGTGAACCGTCCGGTCTGCGAACACCTTTTTTGGTACGAACCACAACCGCGTTATAAACGTCACCTTTCTTAACTTTTCCGCGAGGAATTGCATCTTTAATGGTGACCTTGATGATATCGCCAATACCCGCATAACGACGGTGCGAACCACCCAGAACCTTGATGCACTGTACGCGCCTTGCTCCGCTGTTGTCAGCGACATTCAGCATTGATTGCATCTGTATCATTTGAACACCCTAGCCTGTACTAAATTCTAAAAAACAATCAATTAGCGCGGTCAACAACCTTTACCAGGCGCCACGTTTTTGATTTCGAAATCGGACGGCACAGTTCTACAATGACTGTATCGCCTTCTTTACATTCATTTGCTTCATCATGAGCATGAACCTTGGTGGAACGCTTGATGAATTTTCCGTAAACAGGGTGTCTTACCTTGCGTTCGAACATAACAGTGATGGTTTTATCCATCTTGTCACTGACCACAGTACCCTGGATTGTACGGTTTGTAGTTTCAGCTGCTTCACTCATGACTCACCACCAGCATTTTCATTCATTACGGTATGCACACGTGCAATGTCTTTCTTGACGTTTTGCATCAGGTGCGGCCTGGATAACTGACCGGTTCCCTGTTGCATACGCAGATTAAACTGCTCTTTGCGAAGATCAATCAGAATTTCCTGCAGTTCTGCAGCCGTCTTTTCTCTCAATTCACTGGCTTTCATTACAGTATCGTCCGTTTGGCAAAACCTGTCTGCACAGGCAATTTAGCGGCAGCCAGGGCAAATGCTTCACGAGCAAGTTCTTCACTGACACCTTCAATTTCATACAACATACGGCCTGGCTGAATCTGCGCCACCCAGTATTCAACGTTACCTTTACCTTTACCCTGACGCACTTCCAGAGGTTTTTTGGTAATAGGCTTGTCCGGGAATACACGAATCCAGAGACGACCACCACGTTTAACAGTTCTGGTAATAGTACGACGTGCTGCCTCAATCTGACGTGCCGTGATACGACCGCGACCGGTGGCCTGCAAACCGAACTCGCCAAAACTGACTTTACTTCCACGAGATGCCAGTCCGCGATTGCGGCCTTTCATCTGTTTACGAAACTTGGTTCTTTTCGGCTGTAACATTTCTTACGCTCTCTTTCCTGCTGAACTACCTGCAGCTTCTTCTGCAGCAGCTGGCATTTCACCTGCGAAAACCTCACCTTTGAAGATCCAGACTTTAACACCCAGAATTCCATAGGTAGTCAGGGCTTCTGCAAAACCGTAGTCGATATCCGCACGCAGGGTATGCAGCGGCACACGACCTTCACGGTACCATTCATTACGGGCAATCTCCGCGCCATTCAGACGACCTGAAATATTGACCTTGATACCTTCAGCACCGAGGCGCATGGAATTCTGCACAGCACGCTTCATGGCACGACGGAACATGACACGACGCTCAAGTTGCTGGGCAATACTTTCTGCAACAAGCTGTGCATCCAGTTCAGGCTTGCGAATTTCCTCGATACTAATATGGACAGGAATACCCATCATTTCAGACACCTGGGCACGCAATGCATCAATGTCTTCACCTTTTTTTCCAATCACAAGACCCGGTCTTGCAGTGTGGATGGTGATATTGGCATTGTTAGCCGGACGATTGATCTGGATTCTGCTGACAGATGCCTGTGACAGTTTCTTTTTCAGAAAATCACGCACCTGCAAGTCAGTAAACAGTAAGTTCGCATAGTCCTTGCTATCGGCGTACCATTTTGAGGTCCACTCTTTAACAATTCCCAGTCGTATACCAGTTGGATGTACTTTTTGACCCATATGGTTTCACTCCGCCTTAACTAGTCAGCTACCGTCACGGTAATATGACTGGTTCTTTTCAAAATTCTTGTTGCACGGCCTTTTGCTCTGGCGCGAATCCTTTTCATGGTAGGACCCTCGTCTACACAAATGGCAGAAACTTTCAGTTCATCAATGTCTGCGCCCTCATTGTTCTCGGCATTGGCAATTGCTGAGTCGAGAACCTTCTTGATCATGTCTGCGCCTTTCTTGTTGCTGAATGTCAGCACATCCAGCGCCTTCTCGACCGGAAGACCACGAATCTGATCGGCAACCAGCCTGCCTTTCTGGGCAGAAAGGTGCGCGAAACGTAATTTTGCACTTGTTTGCATGTCTCTCTCCTAACCCTTACTTGGCTTTCTTGTCTGCTGCATGACCACGGTAGGTACGAGTCAGCGCAAATTCGCCAAGTTTGTGGCCAACCATATTTTCGTTGATCAGGACAGGCACATGTTGTTTGCCGTTATGAACCGCAATGGTCAGACCCACCATATCAGGCAGAATCATTGAACGTCTTGACCAGGTTTTGATTGGTCGCTTGTTATTTGTCTCGATTGCTTCTTTCACCTTCTTCTCAAGATGATGATCAACAAATGGACCTTTACGTACTGAACGTGGCATTTTCTTCTACCCTTACTTGCGGTTACGACGACGGACAATCAGCTTGTCTGTACGTTTGTTGCTACGTGTTTTAAAGCCTTTGGTTGGGGTACCCCATGGGCTGACAGGATGTCTGCCACCTGAAGTCCTACCCTCACCACCACCATGCGGGTGATCAACCGGGTTCATGGCAACACCACGAACTGTCGGACGAACACCGCGCCAGCGCTTGGCACCTGCTTTACCCAGTGAGCGCAGGTTGTGCTCTGAATTACCCACCTCACCAACAACTGCGGTGCACTCGGAAGGCACTTTGCGCATTTCACCAGAACGCAGCCTCAAGGTTACGTGCTGTCCTTCGCGAGCCAGCAGCTGGGCTGAAGCTCCAGCAGAACGAGCGATTTGCGCACCTTTACCTGGACGCATTTCAATGCAGTGAATCAGGGTACCGAGTGGGATGTCGCGCATACGCAGGCAGTTACCGGTGCTGATCGGCGCATCGGAGCCAGCGAGAATAGTGTCACCAGCTTTCAGTCCTTTGGGCGCGATAATGTAGCGACGCTCGCCATCCGCATATTTGATCAGTGCAATGTGTGCAGTGCGGTTTGGATCATATTCCAGACGCTCTACTTCACCCGGCACACCAACCTTGTCACGTTTGAAATCAATCACACGGTAGTGCTGCTTGTGACCACCACCAATGTGACGAGTGGTTATACGACCCTTATTGTTACGTCCACCGCTTTTGCTTTTCTTTTCAAGCAAAGGAGCATGTGGCGCACCTTTATGCAGATCCTGATTTACAACCTTAACAACAAACCTTTTACCAGGTGATGTCGGTTTTGATTTAACAATAGCCATATTCTTATTCCAGTAATCTTATCTGGGAGTTACCAATGTGCTTACGCACCACCAGCAAAATCGATATCCTGACCTTCTTTGATCCTTACATAGGCTTTACGCACATCACCGCGTTTACCCATGACCTGACCGAAACGTTTGGTTTTACCTTTCTGGTTCAACACACGTACATCTTCAACATCAACTTCAAATAGCATCTCTACTGCTTTCTTGATTTCGGTCTTGTTGGCATCAGAAGCCACCTTGAAGCAGAAGTTGTTGCCAGAATCAGCCATCATGGCACTTTTTTCTGAAACAACCGGGCTTAACAGCACCTGCATCAGTCTTTCTTTATTCATACCAGCTTCTCCTCGATGGCCTTCAGCGCATCTGAAGTAATGATGGTCTTGTCAAAAGCAACCAGACTCATTGGGTCAACCTGAGCAGACTCCCTGACATCAACGTTGTGCAGGTTACGAGCTGCCAGGTACAGGTTCTCATCAGCCTTGTCAGTAATGATCAGCACGTCTTTGGCAGACATGTCAGCCAGTTTACCAACCAGCTCTTTAGTCTTGGGTGCATCAACAGAAAAACTGTCTACTACCATTAAACGCTCCTGACGATTCAGTTCAGACAGAATTGAACGCATCGCAGCACGGTACATTTTACGGTTCACTTTCTGCTCGTAGCTCTGTGGCTGGGCAGCAAAAGTCACACCACCGGAACGCCAGATCGGGCTGCGTGAAGTACCAGCTCTAGCACGGCCAGTACCTTTCTGACGCCATGGCTTGATACCACCACCGCGAACTGCAGAACGATTTTTATGCGCGCGGGTACCGGAACGAGCTGCAGACTGATAAGCAGTCACTACCTGATGAATCAGCGCTTCGTTGTAATCAGCACCGAATACAGCTTCTGAAACTTCCAGAGATCCGCTGTTCGCGCCTTTAGAATCAACAATATTCAAGTCCATGATTCTTAACCTTTATTTGCGTATTTCACTGCAGGCGTAATAACCACATTACCGCCCTTGGCACCTGGAACAGCGCCTTTTACCAGAATCAGGTTTCTTTCTGCATCAACACGAACCACTTCCAGGCTCTGCATGCATTTCTGTTCAGCACCCATGTGACCTGCCATTTTCTTGCCTTTGAAAACGCGGCCTGGTGTCTGACACTGTCCGATAGAACCTGGAGCACGGTGAGAAATCGAGTTACCGTGAGTTGCATCCTGCATTCTGAAGTTATGACGCTTCACACCACCCTGGAAACCTTTACCTTTACTGGTACCGCGAACATCAACTTTTTGTCCTGCTTCGAACAGGTCAACTTTGAGCTCACCGCCGACTTCAGGCAGCTCGTCACCTGCAACGCGGAATTCCCACAAACCGGTACCAGCTTCAGTTCCAGCTTTGGCATAGTGACCAGCCAGAGGCTTGTTCACACGGCTTGCTTTACGCTGACCGATAGTGACCTGAATAGCCTGATAGCCATCAGCTTCCTCTGTACGAACCTGGGTAACGCGATTTGGCTCAGCTTCAATTACGGTAACAGGTACGGATTCACCTTCTTCGGTGAAAACACGCGTCATACCCGCTTTACGTCCAACCAATCCCATAGACATGGTCTTAACCTCAATTCAACTTAATCTGAACATCAACGCCAGCAGCAAGGTCGAGCTTCATCAGAGCATCAACAGTCTTGTCTGTCGGATCAACGATATCCATTAATCTTTTGTGAGTACGAATTTCATACTGATCACGCGCATCCTTGTTCACATGAGGTGAAATCAGAACGGTGAATTTCTCTTTTCTTGTCGG
>Ga0180433_10010382_pt1 | contig 11214 bp, 7 predicted proteins | sample SS_ome_8_FD_132980 | JGI IMG/M metagenome (GOLD analysis project Ga0180433, IMG submission 132980) | Hypersaline lake sediment archaeal communities from the Salton Sea, California, USA - SS_1_D_1 metaG | ecosystem: Environmental > Aquatic > Non-marine Saline and Alkaline > Hypersaline > Sediment... | reverse complement strand
ATCCGCATTTAGATGAACGCGTCAAGGCGCTTCATGCACAATTCGGGTGGGACAATCTCAATTGATTCCATGATCGTCCGATGGTTTCATTATAAATTCACCCAAAGATATTATCCCAGTATATCCCAGCCCTTCCCGACGATTCAATCGGTAATTCATATGGGTATTTTTGTGGATAGAGCCGAAAAAGCCGTGGAGTGACGCGATTCAAAATGCCCTAGATAACAAAGTTTTTTGGCGCGCTCCAGCTTGAGGTTTTGGATTAGAGAAGTTCAAAATTGTTCGGTGTGAAGGGCCGACGGAAGTCAGGCTGCCCCATCAGTGCAGTGGACTCAAATCAGTTTTATCATCGGCAACTACGAGTTCATCGATGCGCCACCCTCCCTCTTTCCAAATAAGATGGAAGACTTCCGTCTGTTGTGTCTCCCCTGCTTTGGTTTGAATCTCGGATTCGAGAACGACACGCGCCTTGTTCCGCTTGATCTCCGATTCTATGACGACGCTGTTGAGCCGCTTGTATCCTAACTCGTCCAAGGCTTTCCATATTTCCGAAACCCACACCGCTCCCGGTCTGTTTTCTCTGAATCGAGCCGTGGTGACCTCGGTGATTTTATCCATCTGAGGCCCGCCGTAATGTTTGTCAAACCTGTTCATCACATCTTTAATGGCGTCGTATGGAGATTCTTGTGCGTTTTTATCTTTGATCTCGATGTCGACGGATAATTTCCTTTGAATATCTTCAATTCCGTTTTCGATCCTGTCTACCCGGGCCTTCAAATGAAGCACCTCCGCTGCGATAGAGTCATTGGGCACGCCCTTGAAGTTCTCAAGTTGCGTCCGCAGTTCTTTGACTTTTGTCAAAATTTTCATATTATTTTCGGTCTGTTGCTCCTTCAGTTCTCTCATCCGATTGAAAATCTCAAGATCCGAATCTGCAGAATTAAGTTCCAGCTTTTCCGATTGTTCCGACAACCTGGAACATTGCTGCTGGAGATCCTCACACATCATCTTGAGTGTCAATACCTGTGCATTGAGTCTGTCCCATGATTTCTCAATTCGGCTGAGCCTCCCTTGCGTTTCACCCAGCTCCTCATTTCTGTTTTTAAACGTCTCCCGGGTATCGTTCAGCGAGGATTCAAGGTTCACCATCCTTTTTTCGCTGACACAGGAGACGGAAACCAACGAAGCCACCCACAACAACAGACTGCAGACACTTTTCGTCGCAAGGGTTCTCCTGCCGCAGCCCCCGGCTTTGGGCAACCGGATCAAAAGCGTTTTTTGTTTGCGTTGTTTTTTCTTCTCAACCATGCTTTATTCATCCAAAAATAGCGGCCTTCGGCGTGCGTCAATACCGCTTCCCTGTAAATCGAACGTACCCGGCGGGCGTCGATTCGCCTGCCGGGCTTCGGCAGATGTAAGTCCAATTTCGGGTCTCCCCACGGCAGGAAACCACCGGTGGATGTCATCGAGATTTGACCCTATCTTGTTTGCAAAGAACGATGGGCACATCATGTTAAACGCGGATGTTATTATATAAAACCGGAATATGAAGTCAAGAGACCTGTCGATCCGACATAGGGACGCACATCGTAAACTCCGGTTAAAGCGTGCGCGGCCGAAAATGTTTATTTTCCCCGCTATTTGGGTCAGGTAGTCCTTTAATTTTTGTCGGTTTTGGGAGAATTGGCGGTGTGGAGACATGGTTTGGGTTGATCGGCAGAAAAATCCTTCCCCTTGAAAGCAATTTCAAGTAAACCTTTTCTGCAAGGCGATTCCCCTTGATAACGCCACCCCCAGTCCATCATAAATGGGGGTCTTGAACGCATCGGAGGTACGTGCAAAGCAATACAACCAAAGCGGAGGGGGGAAGGGGCGTATGAATGAATTCGTTTACTCGAACGTAGAAAGGGAAATGGAGGTCTATGGATATGATTCGGTGGTCAAGAGTCACTGCCGGATGTGCCACGGCGGTTGCGGTGTCCTGGTCTACACCAAAAACGGAAAGGTTGCGAAAATCGCGGGTGATCCGGAATGCCCTATCAATCATGGCACCCTGTGCAGCAAAGGAATTGCCTCCGCTCAACTGGCCTATCACCCGGACCGATTGACCTATCCGGTTCGTAGAATCGGCAAGAAGGGAAGCGGAAAATGGGAGCGAATTTCCTGGGATGACGCCCTGGACGGCATTGCAGCGCGCATGGAGAACTACAAGGCGAGGTTCGGCGCGGAGTCCATCGTCATGGGTTATGGAACAGGCAGGGAAAATGAAGCGGTCATTTACCGATTTGCCAATTTGCTCGGTACCCCCAATGTGCTTACCGCCGGTCATTTCTGCTACGGTCCGCGCATTGCGACAAGTATCATCACCTGCGGAACAAATCCCATCGTTGATTACGAAAACCATCCAAAATGCATTATGGTTTGGGGCAACAACCTCGTGATCAGTAACCCCGACTGCTATAAAGGGGAGCCTTTTTCGGTGAGCCTGAACAAAGGGGCGAAGTTGATTGCGGTTGACCCAAGGCTCACACGAATTGCAGCCCGTGCCGACATCTGGCTCCAGCTGAGGCCCGGCACGGATGCGGCTTTGGCCCTGGGGATGCTCAACGTTATCGTTAGCGAAGAACTCTATGACAGGCAATTCGTGGAAAACCATGTCCACGGATGGGAGCCCTTTGTGAACCGGGTCAACGAGTATCCCCTCGATAAAGTTGAAGGAATCACTTGGGTGGCCAAGGAAAAAATCAGGGATGCTGCCCGATTGTTTGCAACTACAAAGCCGGCAGCCATCCAGTGGGGCGTGGCCATTGAGCAGCAAATAAACTGTGCCGACAACAACCGCGCCCTGATGGCCCTTATGGGGATCACTGGGAACATCGATGTGCCCGGAGGACAGGTGCTGTTCGAAACACCGAAAATCAGAAACGTGGGCTATTTCGGCGCGCACAGAATGCTGTCGGATCAACAGCGTGAAAAGCGCCTTGGGGGCGATCGCTTTCGATTGGCGGGAAATTTTGCGATCATCAACCCAAAATGCGTCTGGGATGCGATTTTGGAGGAAAAACCCTATCCGGTGAAGATGCTGTTTTTCATCAGCTCAAACCCGGTCCTGACCCGCGCCAATGCCAGAGAAGTGTATCGGGCCCTTGAAAAAGTTGAATTTATGGCCGTATCCGACTTCTTCTTAACGCCGACAGCCGAATTGGCGGATATTGTTTTACCGGCCGCCACATGGCTTGAGATGGATTATATCGGAGATTTCTGGAAACGGCACGGTCATATCCTCCCTCGGCGGAAGGTGATTCAGGTGGGAGAGTGTCGATCGGATCATGAAATGCTCAACGACCTGGCGCACAGGGTAGGGCAGGGAGAATACTGGTGGGACAGCTTTGAGGAGGCACTGGATTTCATCCTGGAACCGATGGGGATCACCTGGCAGGATTTTAAGAAGATGGCGTACATCCGGGGGGATGTGAGATATCGAAAATATAAGGCCAACGGCTTCTCCACCCCCAGCAGGAAATTTGAGCTGTACTCGACCCTGCTTGAGAAGTGGGGATGCGATCCGCTTCCCAAGTTTCGGGAGCCCCCGGAGAGCCCCTACAGCACGCCTGAACGCTACAACGACTATCCCTACATTCTCATCACCGGTGCGAGATCCCCCGGATTTTTCCATACGGAAAATCGCCAGGTGCCCTGGCTGAGAGAACTTCACAGAGATCCGATCGTAGAAATCCATCCGAAAACCGCAAAAAAGGAAGGGATCCGGGAGGGGGATTGGGTCGAAATTGAATCCCTCCGCGGTAAAGTGAGACAACGGGCGAAACTTTTTGCGGGGATGGACCCGAGGGTTGTTTCTGCGCAGCATGCCTGGTGGTTTCCGGAGAAAAGGGATGCGGGACACGGCTGGGATGCGTCCAATATCAATATCTTGACGGACAATGCCTATGAGACCTGTGATCCGGCTATGGGAGCCACCAATGTTCGGACACTCTTGTGCAAAATTTCTCCAGAGAAGCCCGGGGGTGTTGCGTCATGAAAAAATATGCCTTGATGATCGATCATGAATCCTGTTGGGGATGTAGGACCTGTGAAGTGGCCTGTAAGCAGGAAAACCAGGCTCCGAATGGGGTTAGGTTGATTCATGTTTCGGAGAACGGCCCCACGGTGGTTGATGGAAAATTTGACTTCGTCTTTCACGTCAATGTGTGCAGGCACTGTGATGAACCGCCCTGCGCGGAGGTATGCCCGGAGGATGCGATCACCAAAAGAGAGGATGGTATCGTGGTTATGGACGATGGCATGTGCACAGGATGCCGGTCCTGTATCGAAGCCTGCCCGTACGAGGCCATCGACTTTGACGAAGCGAAAGGCATCGCACAAAAGTGCAACCTCTGTCATCACAGAGTGGATAAAGGACTTATCCCCGCATGTGCCGATAACGTATGCCCGGCGCATTGCATTTATTTCGGGGAACCCGATGAGATTGACCGAAGGAGAAAGGCTCAATTCCGCAGGTCTTAATTGCCTGTGCATGGGTGGGGTTCCCTTCCTTATGTCATGGGTTTGGAAGAAAAAATGCGGCCATTGCAAAAAGCAGGTTCCAGAGACGAACCTCTCACGAAGGCCCAAATGGTACAGGCACCTTGCCGGTTGCGATTCCGCTTCGGCAACAGCCGTCACCGGGGGAACGGTGTGGGCGCCCCTGTTTGAGGATAGGATAACCGGCCCCTTCAGGAGAAATCATGAAACATAGCTCAGCCATTGCTGTCCTGGGGACCTTTGACTCGAAGAGTGAGGAGCACCTGCTACTCAAGAAATCTGTCGAGAAAAGGGGATTTCCAGCCCTGACCATCAATGTGGGGACGAAACACCCTTCCCCTTTTGAGGCGGATTTCGATCTGTATTTCGAGGACGTCGAGAAGAAAAGGAACCCGCAGCGGGGCCGGGACGAAGCCATCCAATCCGTCATCTCGCGGGCTCGGACCCTGGTAAAAGAATTGTATGCGGCGGGCGGAATTTGCGGCATCATTTCGGCGGGTGGCGGCACGGGAACACACGTAAGCACGCGGATTATGCATGTGCTGCCACTTGGCGTTCCCAAAATTATGGTTTCGACGGTTGCCTCCCGCAACATGGCCGATATTGTGGGTACCAAAGATATCACCATGATGCACAGCGTTGTGGACCTTCTGGGTGTCAACAGCATTTCGGGGGCGGTTTTGGACAGGGCGGCCGGGGCGATCTGCGGTATGGTGCGGAGTGAATGGAAGCCTCGAAATGACAAGAAACGAATCGCCCTTACCATGTTCGGGTTCATTACAAAAGCGGCTGAATTCGTTAAGCATTTCTTGGAGGAAAGGGCATACGAAGTGATCGCCTTCCATGCGAACGGTACGGGCGGCATGGCCATGGAAGAGCTGGCCGCCGAAGGCTATTTTGACGGCATCCTGGATCTCGCGACCCATGAACTGGCGGACGAGCTGAAGGCCGGGTATTGTGCGGGTATTGGCCCCCAAAGGCTCTTGCCCGCGCCGGGATTGGATATTCCTCGTCTGGTAGTGCCGGGAGGGTTAGACTGTGCCGTTCTGGAGTTTACTCGAGATACAATACCGGATGAATACAAAGATCGGAAAATATTTTTCTATGATTTTCGCTCAGCCATTCGATTAAATGCAGCGGAGTCCGCAGTCATCGCTGCGCAGCTTGCCGACAAGCTCAATCATGCTCCCTCCAATATGAAGCTCTTGGTCCCTTCCAGGGGATGGTCTGAGGCGGATCGAGAAGATAGGCCCTTATACGATCCAACGATCGGGAAGACACTCATCCGAGAAGTGAAAAAGAATCTTGATCCGCGGATCGAGGTCAAGGAGGTGGACCTACACATCAACGATGCCGGCTTTGCTGAAATTGCATCGAAGATGATGGACGAAATGCTCCATAGAAACCCCTAGGCTGCGGGGGCTGAACGTACGAATCTTCGGGGCGTTATTTCCGTGAATCGCTTTTTTCCGCCGCGGATTTTCGTGCCTTGAGACCGGCTCTGAAGGTTTCCCAGAATGCCTTGTCCTTATCCTGCCAAGCGGCGCCCCATTTTCTCTCAAAATAGGAGGAAGGCAACCGTTCTTGCCAAGGCGCCCAGGGATTCACGCCTTCCGTTTTTGCCGTCAGCACATCCATCAAGAAATCTGCAATATTTGAAAGCTCATCCTTTGGAATGTATGAAGCGGCCCCTTCCTTGATAGATCGCACCACATTGTCAGGCGTCAACGCGTGGGCCGTCAGCATGACGGCCGGTATGTTTTTTTCAGTGGCAATATCCAGCAGACCGTAGCCATCAACCCCCATAATATCCAAAATTGCCAAATCAAATTCATGCGACTCCAAATATTTCTTTGCTTCATCAAAGGTGGACGCTTTTGTTACCTCGCACATGAAAAGTAGTTCTTCCAAAACATCCAATATATCATGCTCATCATCCACAATAAGAATCTTCTTTCCATCCAATAAACGCTTGTTTGACATCACGGCAACTCCTTTTTGAGGTCAACGGTTGGAGGTGTGTAAGAACCCGCCATACAGGCTTATCATCGGCGGCTCGGAGAATATCTGATCCGCCCCATGCCTGTCAGAAACCGACAGGCATGGCGTGACCTACCGCCTTGGTCCGTAAGACGGAGTGACACACTCGATGCCCCGAGAAGATAACGACTTCAAGGTTCATTTGCGGACCGTAGAATGCGATCTAATAGCACATTCGCACCCGCTTCGCAATCTTCCCATGTGGTATTTTCCAGTACCGGTGAAGACAAAGGATTCCCGGGGGCACCCATTTATCAAGAAGTGAAGCGAAGATCAAGGTTTTGGAAATCCCTATGAAGTTATGTCCGCCTTGCGAGCATTTTAGCCATCAACGCCCCAATGCCCTGAGGGGACATATCGGTCGGTGCCAATGTTCCCAATACATCAAGAAAGGCTTTTGCGGAGGGTGAAAGATGCTGATTTTTGAGGTAGGCAATGCTGACATCCAGGCGCATTTTATGGCCTTGAATCGGAACGGTACGCAACTTCCCCGTCTGAAGTTCTGCGACCACGGCTTCCCGGACGACAAAGGAGACACCGTCCCCCCGCTGGACCAGTTGTTTGATGAATTCGGTATTGCTGGTCTCCATCAGAACGTTGGGTACGATGTTGTTTTGGCTGAATAACTCGTTCACCAGCCTTCGTGTTCCTGATCCCATCTCTTTCATGATAATCGGCTCCCGGGCAAGTTCCGTGGCTGATATGCTCCGCTTCTGTGCCAGAGGGTGATCCGGAGATAGTATAAGCGCGAGTTTTTCCTGGCTAAAGGGGATAAAACACACGTCAGGATGATCCCCGGCTTTGGCGACAATGGCCACGTGGTTTTTGAGATCAAGTAGGGAATGAATCATATCCAGAGAACTGCCTTCATCCAGGTGGATTTTAATATGAGGATAGGCCTTTCGGAAATCGGTGATGAGAAAAGGCATGAAGTAGCGGGCATAGGTTTTGGTGGTCCCCAAGCGAAGAACCCCCCTTTCCAGTTGCCTCAGTGCTTCGATCGCACTTTCGAGTTCGTTTTCACATTCGAAGATCTTAGCGGCATAATCATAAAGGGCGCTTCCTTCGTCAGTCAGGTAAACTTTTCGTCCTTTTCTGAAAAAAAGCGGAAGGCTGCAGTAAGTTTCGAAAGACTTCACCTGCGCCGTCACAGCCGGCTGGGTGATGCAGAGTTTGTTCGCCGCTGCAGTAAAACTGAGAAAGCGGGCAGCATGATAAAATACCCTGAGTTGATTAAGGTTGATCATGGTCAAAACAAAGCGTCGGTACTGAATTGCTAAATGAATTTTATGACAGAAATGTATGCATAAATAGAATTTATATATATCATAAAAAAAATCGAATTGACAGTGGTTTCCCATTCGTCAATGATCAGTATGAATTATTTCTATACGTCACTTTCCCAACCCATTATCCTCTAACCCTGTGTCAGTTGTTCGTTCAGAGAAATCTATGCCGTTTTCCATCGCGACGCTCCTTCGATGCTTGTTTTTAATGTTGCGGCGTATTCTTGTTCGGCGCGTCAATGCCGGATGCGCGCGGGTCGTCCGATGATTCCAGATGGGCGTTTGTTTTTCGGGAAACTCTTCGCTTTGTTTCAAGCATTTTCCTTTCAACCGTAAACCTTAAAAGGGAGGAGCAAAATGGCAGATGAAAGTGTAGGACGGTTTCCGGACCCTCATGAGTTTCAGGTTCCCCAGGAGCTTGAAGGGTGGGAAGAAATGTACCCATCACATTACTTGTTCTCCAAAGACAGGGAAGATTGGGAAAAAAGTCAATTCTGGTATCAAGACAAAATTCACGCGCCGGAGCCCATGCCGCCATTGGATCTTATCTTTCAGGAGGCATGGCAGATCGCTCTATCGCAATATACGACACGGGTATTTTGCATACCGCCGGCCCAGGGAATTGCCCAGCGAATGGTTGGCTGTTACATGTACATCTGCGCCATTGCACCCCCCCCGGAGGAGATAATCGCTGAGAAGGCTGCACTGTTTGAGAAGCGTGTTTTCTATGTATTTGAGCATTATGATGAGTTATGGGACAAGTGGCTCACAAAATTCAAGGCCCTGGGTGAAGAGATGGCTGCCGTGGATATTCCTCGGGAAATTCCTAAGTATGTACCCGAAGACCAGGTTTTACCCGCACCAACCGGTTGTTATGTTTCCTATGATCTGATTGAGGCATTCGACAAGCTGGTGAATCAAATCTTTAAGGGCTGGCAGTACCACTTCGAGATGCTGAACCTGACCTATCTTGCCTACCTCATGTTTGGCGATGTCTCCAGAAAGCTTTTTCCGGGAATCAGCGAAAGCGCCATCGGCAAAATGGTGGCCGGGGCCTATGTGTCCATGTTCAGACCGGAAGAGGAGCTTTGCCGGCTTGCCAGATTGGCGGCCTCTCAGAGAGGCGTGGCGGATGTCCTCAAGAGCGGGATGTCCGCGGAGCAGAAAACCGCAGAACTTAAAAGGATCCCGGACGGGAGAGAATGGCTGGAGGAGTATGACAAGTCTAAAGACCCATGGTTCTATGTATCCTGCGGCAGCGGTTGGCTGCACTATGAAGGAAGCTGGGTTAACAACCTGGAAATTCCCTACGGCTATATCAAAGGCTACATCGAACGGCTGGAAAAGGGAGAAAAAATCGAGCGATCTCTGGATAAGATTGACAAGGAACGAGATGAAATTGTTACAAAATACCGCGAACTGATTAAGAGCGACGAAGACAGGAAGTCGTTTGATGATGCCTACAACACGATTCGAACCATATACAGGTATGCAGAGGATCACCTGTTCTGGGTGGAGCACTGGTTCCACACCATTTGGTATGACAAGATACGGGCATTTGGAAAGCTGTTGGTCAACAACGGGATGTTAAATGGAGTCGATGACATATTTATGTTCAACCGCTATGAAATTCCGGAGATTATAACGGAACTGGCGACGGGTTGGGCATTGGGTGTGGATATCCCCATGCGGGGCGACTACTATAAGGGCAAGGTTGACAAGCGAAAGAAGATTCTCGCAGCGGCAGGTGCGTGGACACCCACCCCCGCCCTCGGTGTTCCGCCGGAGGAAGTGGCGGAACCCTTTACCGTTATGCTATGGGGTGTCACCACCGACAAAGTAAAGGAATGGCTGAAGGGTGTGGCGGCACCGGGAGCCAAGGAAGTTTCTGAGATAAAAGGGTTCGCTTCATCAGCCGGCGTCGGCGAAGGCCCTGCCAGAGTATTGAAGCTACTCAAAAATATCGTGGAGCTTCAACCAGGAGAAATTTTGGTCTGTCCCTCTACCAACCCGTCTTGGGCACCCGTGTTTACGACGATTAAGGCAGCGGTAACCGACATCGGCGGACTCACAAGCCACGCGGCGATCGTATGCAGAGAATATGGGGTGCCGTCGGTTACCGGGACGGGTATCTCTACGGCAGTCATCAAAACGGGGGACATCATACGGGTTGACGGCGATACGGGCGTGGTCACCATCGTAAAAAGGGCCGGTTGAAGCAGGTTGAGTGTCCCCTGGAATGTAGGCTTCACGGCCCGTTTCCGACGCGGTGTGCGGATGATCATCCTGAATCCACCGCGGCAGACCTCCCATCTCAATCCTTCCCTCAGGCATAAGGGTTGAGGTGGGTATCGCATTTAAGCTTTCGAGGGGGAGTTACCGGATGGACTACATCTTAAACTTTGAAGATGTGGACCGGGGTTTCCTTCAACTTGTTGGAGGTAAAAACGCCAGTCTGGGAGAGATGATCAAAGCCGGCATTCGGGTTCCCCCCGGATTTGCCGTGACGACTGAGACGTATCAAAGCTTTATGGCCGAGGCCGGAATCAGCGATAGGATTTTTGAAACCCTGTCTCATCTTCATGCCGAGGATGTGGATTCCCTGAATCGAGCGAGCACCACGGTGCAGGCGTTGATAAACAATGCCGCCTTATCCCATGAGGTCCGGACTGCGATAAAGGAGGAATACACCCGGCTCTGTTGGAAAAGCAATGTGGGGTTTCTTCCCGTTGCGGTTCGGTCCAGCGCCACGGCTGAAGATCTGCCGACAGCAAGCTTCGCCGGGCAGCAGGAAACATACCTTTGGATCCAAGGGGCGGACCGAATTATCGAGAGTGTCCGGAAATGCTGGGCCAGCCTGTTTACCCCCCGCGCGATCAGCTACCGGATCAGGAACGTCTTCCCCCACGAAAAGGTCCTCATCAGCGTGGGCGTTCAGAAGATGGTCAATTCGAAAACAGCAGGCGTTATGTTTACGCTCAACCCGACGAATGGAGACATTTCCAAGGTCGTCATTGAGGGAAGTTGGGGTCTTGGAGAAACGGTGGTTTCAGGGTCTGTGAACCCGGATAAGTTTGTTGTCGATAAGGTGGTGATGGAGACCAGTGAAAAGACCATATCCACCAAGCACATCGAATGCATCTATGACCCCGACAAAGGGGGAGTTGTAAACGCTGATGTGACGCAGGATATGCAATGTGCCTGCTGCTTAGAGGACCGGGAGGTAAAGGAGCTGGTGAAACTGGGCAAAATAATTGAGTCGCACTATGGATATCCAATGGATATCGAGTGGGCGATCGACAAAGACTCCCCTTTTCCGGAGAATGTGTTTATTGTGCAAGCGCGT
>Ga0180433_10010381_pt1 | contig 11216 bp, 9 predicted proteins | sample SS_ome_8_FD_132980 | JGI IMG/M metagenome (GOLD analysis project Ga0180433, IMG submission 132980) | Hypersaline lake sediment archaeal communities from the Salton Sea, California, USA - SS_1_D_1 metaG | ecosystem: Environmental > Aquatic > Non-marine Saline and Alkaline > Hypersaline > Sediment... | reverse complement strand
CGGCCGTAAAGTTCGACTGTCGCCGCCGGACTCTTGATCACCAGATTGTCAGTATATGCATTACCTGCATCCAGAACGAAGTCGGCATCGATGGAATCAAAGGTAAAGCCTTCCTTGAACAGGTCTGAAAAATCGAGTGTAAGGCGGCGATACAGTGCAGCAATATTCAAGATGCCCAGAATACGCCCCATGCCGGGTTCGACGTCAAGAAAACGTCCTTTTTTAACAAGTACATCGAGTTCACCGGACAGTGTCTCGGTATTGAAATCGTGGGGAGGGCCGTTCCAGCTGACTTTTCCCTTGAAAATGGCCTCGCCCTTGTCTATCTGTGGCGTGAAGCCCAGGTTGGTTAATACCGTTCCAAGCTCGCTGCTCTCCATTTTGAAATCAATCAGGGTGCGTTGTTTGCCATGGCTGTCTGACCACAGGCCGTTGCCATCGAAATTAAGGAGCTCTCCATTAATCAGTAAACGATCGAGCTTGATGTTCTGTTTTTTCTTGCTGGTTTGAAGCAGCAGCCTGCCGAATTCATGGTTGTTAATAGTTAAACTTTTAATCTTCAGGTCTATGGCCGGAACATCTTTGGGATTGATGCCTGGTTGAGCCTGGATATCTTCCGTTGAAGGCGTGTCTGTTTTCAGCTCGAGTGATGCATTGTCAAGGTCGATAACCAGTTTGCCAAGAGGGTTGAAGCTGGGTATTTCAAATTTTCCTGATAGTTCTTCGCTGCTAATCTGTCCAATCAGGCGATTTTTGTTTTTATCTGCCTTTAAGTTGAAGCCGTTCAGTGCTAATTCGCGGTAACTGAGGTTCTCGCTGTTCAAATCAATTTTAATCGGCAGAGCATTTTGGCCTGTTGATTCCACCAGGGGCTGCCAGCTTAACCAGCTATCCAGCTCCAGCGTGTGAATGCTTCCGGTTAGCTGGAATTGATTATCGGCCATGGCCGGTGGTTTGCTGGAACCAAAATGCATAACACCCGACTTCAGACTGAAGGGTTCGTCTGTGGGGGTCAGCAACAGCAAATTCGCCGATGCGATATCGTTGAAATTGAAATGCAGCGGAAGCTCATCCCCCTGCTTCAGGGATGCCGTGATAGACAGTGGCGCGACGCTTCTTCTACGTTTGCCAAAGGGGGGTGGTGAGTCGATCTTGAGACCTTCAAGCCTTGAATAAACCTTTAACTGCGCTGCTTTATCTTTCCGGGATACAGGGGGCAGCGTGAGATTGATGTTCCAGTCGGTCGAACCACTGATAATGTCAGCAGGGAAGTCCTGAATCATTTTTGAAAGTTGCTTTGTGTCAAGCGTCACTGTGCTGTTGAAAACGGTATTGTTTCTGCTGTCGTGAGACACTTTTACCCTGGTGGGAGAACCAAGAAGTGAAGCGCTGAGCTTGTCGGATTCAAGACCGTCAAGATTGAAGTTGAGGCGTCCGTTGATTTTTTCCAGTTGCAGATTCCAGTCAGCCAGTAGCATCTGGTTTTCGCTGAATTCCACGAAACCATCAACGGCGTATTCACCCAGGTCTCCCAATGGAACATCAAAATCCAGCTGGATTTTATTGTTGCCGGTAAATGAGAAGGCTTCAGTCAGAGTAGCAAAATCCTTTTTCAAGGTGGTTTCGCTCAGCAAATACATGCTGTCCTTGATTGGGCCTGAAGCGATGCCGTTGACTTCAAGTGGCGAAACAGGATCCAGTGACCTGATGTGTGCAGTGGCCTGATGAATTTCGCTTTCCAGGTATTTGGCACTGAACAGGTTGATGCTCAGGCTGTTATTGTGAAAACGTACCTGGGCATCGACTTCTTCCAGGCGGGGCCAATGTTGCAGGTAATCAAGAATGACATCCTCTACATTAAACAAAACCTCGAAGTGCCCATTATGTGTTTTGGAAAATGCAAAATCCTCGGCAGGCCCTTTAAACAGGAAACTGCCTGACGTCACCCTGCCGCTGACAATTGCTCTATCCAGCCAGGAAACGAGCCTGTCATTCATTATGCTGTAAGGCAGATATAAGCTGGTGCCGGAACCATCGCCATCTTTGAAATCTGTCTGTACATCCAGGTAAGTACTGCCATCAGCAGGTATGTCGATGGACAGGCGCGTGGCCGTGGTCAGGTGAGAAGTTGTTGCTGTCAGGTAATCGCTGGAAATATGGATATCTTTTTGCGGTGAAAGCTTCCAGGCTAGATCCCCTTGTAATCTACTTAGTGGAAGCGGGTCTCTGAACAGAGAGGGGTGTAGATACTGGCTATGTGATGAATCTATGGAAACGACTCCTCCCGCAGAGGAAGCAATAAATGTGGCGCTGAAGTTGCTTACGCCGGGTATTTTCTGGTGTGGATTGATGGAGAAATCTTGCAGTTCACCCAATGCAGACCATGCTGAAAAGCCCGCCGTCCAACTAGCCTGAAAATCATTAACCCTGCCAGAGAAGTCCAGCCCTTGCAGATGTTTGGCTATCTTTTGTGGTAAAAAACCGGCAATCTGTGGCAGGGCGCCCAGGTCAATGGCAGAAAGGCCCAGGTAAGCCAGGTGGTCACTGGTGCGGGAATACCTGAGCGAAAAACCGCTGGCATCAAAATCCGCGGCATCCAGTACGAAGTCACGAAGATTAAGGTGGTGATTGCCATCAGTACCTTGCCAGTGAAAAAAGCTCTCTGCTTTGTCCAGCGTCAATTGCTGGTTTTTCTGGTTGGAAAGTGTCAGGTTGTCCAGTGTGACTTTGCCCTCCGCCATGCTGAATTCGCCATTTTCGGCAGAAAGCCATAACTCGGTGTTCATGCTGAGTTGTTTCAGCTCAAGAAAATCGGGGATCAGCGAGCGAACCCATTCAGCCGCCTGGAAATTTTCGGTTTTGATATAAAAATCCCCGGAAAAATTTCCCAGGTCACTGGTTGCAGCCCTGAAGTCGGCGGCGATCTGTATTTTCTGGGGTTCTTTGCCGGGCACGTCGAAACTGAGGTCTAGCTGATGGCGGCTGTCATCATTGCGAATCAGCAGGTTGATCTGTTCAAAAACAGTGTTTGGCGTTTTCCCCGTAAGATCGACCCACTGCAAAACCGTGTCAGCCAGCTGGATGCGACGCATCTTCAGCAGCGGATCGACATTGAAAGCCCGGTCTCCCTGGTTGTCATCGCGACTGAGGCCGGTGATATTAAGGTCGCCCGATTTATCCTGAATGAGTTGTAACTTGAGGCCATACAGCGTGATGTTCCAGGGAAGAAATTCGCCTTTCTGCAGGATTGATTTAATGCTCAGGTCAAGGTCGACCTGCTTAAGTTTCAGAGGAGCTGTTTGCGCACTGGTATTGCGTATTTCGATATCGTTAAGAATAAGCTTGGGGCCAAAACCCTTCCAGGAAGCATTGATATCACCAATGGAAACCCGGGTGCCGATGATGCGGCTTGCCTCTGCCTGGATATCGGACTTGAACTCCTTAAGATAAGGGCTTGCCAGCCTGCCGAAGCTGACCAGCAGACCAGCAAGGATGATAACAAGCATAAGCACCAGCCAAAGATGGTTTGCCAGCTTTTTCAGTACAGGGATGTTGGTTTTTACGGCCACTATATGAGTACTACGTCATACTGTTCCTGTGTATACAGTGCTTCGGCCTGCAGTCTTACCGGTTTGCCGATGAACTGTTCCAGCTCAGCCAGATTTTGTGATTCTTCATCAAGCAGCAGATCAATGACCTCCTGCGAAGCCAGCACCAGCAGCTTTTCAACGTCAAACTGGCGCGTTTCACGCAGGATTTCACGGAAAATTTCATAGCAGGCGGTTTCTGCAGTTTTCAAAGAGCCTCGACCGCCACAGCAATGACAGGGCTGACAGAGTATATGTTCCAGGGATTCGCGGGTACGCTTGCGCGTCATTTCTACCAGGCCCAGCGCAGATACCTCGGTAATCTGTGTTTTCGCATGATCATGCGCCAGGCATTTTTCCAGTGCGCGCAGCACCTGCCGTTTGTGCTCATCTTCAGTCATGTCAATGAAATCGATGATCACAATACCGCCCAGGTTGCGCAGTCTGAGTTGTCTGCAGATGGACTGTGCTGCCTCGAGATTGGTTTTGAAGATGGTTTCTTCAAGATTGCGGTGACCCACAAAAGCGCCGGTATTAACGTCAATGGTAGTCATGGCTTCTGTCTGGTCGATGATCAGGTGACCGCCGGATTTCAAATCAACTTTGCGTTCCAGCGCACGCTGAATTTCATCTTCAACGGAATAGAGATCAAATATCGGGCGTTGGCCAGGGTAGTATTCGATGGTTTTACTGATTTCCGGTATGAACTTGTTGGCGAAGTCCAGTGCCTTGTCGTAGGTCGACCTCGAGTCGATACGCACCCTTTCCACTTCTGGCCCAATGAGATCCCTGAAGGCGCGTATTGCCAGTGGCAGGTCTTCGTGAATCAGGCTTTTCGGGCGTATGGACTTTTTCTTGGCCTTAATGGATTCCCACAGGCGTGACAGAAATTGCATGTCGGTGCGCAGTGAGGATTCATCAGCTCCCTCTGCAGCGGTACGGGCAATAAAACTACCCTCGATATTATTATCGGCAACATACTGATTGAGGATGTTACGCAGGCGGTTTCTTTCCTGTTCATCTTCAATTTTTTGAGAAACACCGGCATTTTCCAGTGAGGGCATGAAAACCATGTAGCGTGAAGGTATCGACAGATTGGTGGTCAGGCGTGCTCCCTTGGTGCCCAGGGGATCTTTGACAACCTGTACGATAATCTCCTGGCCATCATGCAACAGTTCCTCAATGTTATCCGGCTTGGGGGCGATTTTCGAATTGATATCAGAGGCGTGTAAAAAGGCCGCGCGTTCCAGTCCGGCATCGATAAATGCAGCCTGCATGCCGGGAAGGATGCGGCAAACTTTGCCCTTGTAGATATTTCCGACCAGGCCCCGCGCCTGAACTCGTTCAATCAATATCTCCTGGACAACACCGTTTTCGATCAAGGCAACCCGGGTTTCTGGCGGTGTTACGTTGATTAATATTTCTTCGCTCATTGTGGGTTCTCACCACAAGGGGCACAAAAGAACTCTCGACAGGCTCAGGATGACAAGAAAGCAATGGCTCCGGGGTAACCTGAACTGTGACTTTCATTCTCTATAAATCGCTTGTGTTTTTTGTGCCCAAAGTAGTTGTTAAGTTTATAAACTGAATACTTTAAATTCTTTTAGAAGTTCGGCTGTTTCAAAAAGTGGCAAGCCCATAATTCCGGAATAACTGCCGGAAATATTCCTGATGAAAACAGCGCCTTTTCCCTGTATGCCATAACCACCGGCCTTGTCTGCCGGCTCTCCACTTTGCCAATAGCGCAAGGCCTCATCTGGAGTGATTTTTCTGAAAATGACCTGGCTCACGGATACACGGGTTTTTATTGCCGAAGCCTCATTGTTACTGGTAACGGCCACCGCAGTAATTACTTGATGCGCATTGTCACTGAGTCGTTCGAACATTGCCAGGAAGTCTTGCTCATTTTGCGGTTTTCCCAGGATCCTGCCATCGCAGATAACGCTGGTATCGGCGGCTAATAGAGGCTTTGACATATCAATTCGAAAAGCGTTCAGCGCTTTTTCGGTGGCGATGCGCTCGACATAGTGTTGCGGGAGTTCCTTTTCCCGTGGAGTTTCATCGATGTCTGCATCAACCAGCTTGAACTCAATGCCTATTTGTCTGAGCAATTCCTGTCGGCGCGGTGACTTCGAAGCGAGGTAAATCATGTTTATGCGCGGTGGTAGGGATGGTTGTTTAGCAGGCTCCAGGCACGGTAGAGCTGTTCAGCCAGAATGACGCGAACCAGTGGGTGAGGATAGGTAAGCTTTGATAGTGACCACTTACTTTTGGCCGAACTCAGGCATTCAGGTGAAAGACCATCTGCTCCGCCAATCAGCAGGGCAATGTCGCGGCCTTCTGTCAGCCAGTTGCTCATTTGTGTCGAGAGTGACGCGGTGCTGTATTCTTTGCCTTTGACATCCAGTGCAATAATGTCGCAGTTTTTCGGTACCGCCTTGAGCAGGCGTTCCCCTTCATCCTGAATGGCTCTTTTCAGGTCAGTGGTTTTCGAACGTTGCGCAGCTGCCAGTTCAACCAGTTTGACCTGGCATTCGCGCGGCATACGTTTGATATATTCATTCATTCCCCCGGTGACCCAGGCAGGCATTTTTGTACCAATGCTGATGATATGGATATACATAAAAAATCAGTACTGTTCCAGAGTCTGCTGCAGGCGTTGTTGTACCGATTTTTGCAAGCTGTCAGGGGCCTTCACCATGACGTCAGGGCCATAACGCAGGATGTCCATGATGAGCTCGGTCGGATTGCCAAAGGGGAGTTTCATTTCGTAGCTGCCATCTGCGAGGAACTGTCCCTGTTGATCAGGGTGCCATTGTTCACGACTCACCCAGCGCGCGATTTTTTCTGAAAAGACCAGGGTGGCAGTATGCTTCGCTTTACCTGAGAAAATACCGTAGGAGCTGCCAAAGTAATCATTTAACAGCTGTTCTTCGATTTCATCGGCGTTAGCTTCCAGGATGCGTGCCTTGCTGACTGAATCCAGTGCAAAGGTTCTCAGGGCCTGGCGGGTATGACACCAGCCATCCAGGTACCAGTTGTCGCGGTAGTGAACCAGTCTCTGGGGCGATACGGTACGCGATTCGGTCTCGTCACGTCCCTTGCTGTAATAGTCAATTAGAATTTTTTTTCGTTGAATGGTGGCGCCGGCAACCTGCTGGAAAAACTCGGAACCGGTACGACTGGCGATTTGCAAAATTTTTACGCGTTGATGAATGTTGTCAGCCGCATCATGCTGAATCGACAAAAGTTTATCAATGCGACCGATCAGTGGCTGCAACTGTTTTTCAAAAAGGCCGGGTTGCACGCTGGCAAGCAACTGCTGCACTGACAGCAGGGCATGCAGTTCGCTGGCATTAAACCAGAGTCCGGGTAACTCATATAAAGCCTGTTGCTCACCATCGTAATAATAACCGTTAAGGGAACGGTCATACCGGATTGGCGCGTCCAGGTAGAGGCGCATATTATCGATTATACGTTTCGCGGTAGCGCGCGAACATTCCAGTTCCTGCTCAATTTTTTCGCGTGAAACCGGGTAGCGGGAACTGCTGAGTAACTTATGAAGATCGTAAATACGGTCGAAACGATCCATTAGTTGTCATCGGTGGCTGAGTCGCCTACTGACCATAGCCTTTCCAGCTGGTAAAAGTCCCTGACTTTGGGTTGCATGACATGAACGACTACACCGTTGAGGTCAACCAGTGCCCACTCACCTTCAAGTGTTCCTTCAGTACCCAGTGGCGCCTGTCCTGCCTGCTTGGCCTGAAAGGCGACGCTTTCTGCTATCGACTTGACGTGCCGGTCAGAGGTGCCGGAGGCGAAAATCATGATATCGGTAATACTGGTTTTCCCGCGTACATCGAGACTTTTGATATCCTGGGCTTTCATGTCTTCCAGTGCATTGAGAACAATTTGCTTCAGTTCTTCAGGTTCCATTCGCTCTCCAGTGAGGAAAAATCGGTGATTTTATCCTGTTCATGGTCTGTTAGTCACTATACACCCCGTTCTGTCGCATCAGGCGGGCCACCGATGCGGGTACCAACTCTGATATGTCTTTGCCATGAAGTAGATGATAACGAATATCCGATGATGAAATTTCAAGTTGTGGAACATCCAAAGGCAGAATTTTTCCAGCCTGAGACTGGATGAACTCATGTTCGCTACTGCAAGCGTGTGTTTCGAGCAGCTTGCGGGTTGATTCTTTATTGTCTATCGGGTGGCCCGGGCGCTGCATGACCACCAGGTTGGCCAGCTCGAGAATACGATCCGGTTTGTGCCATTCATGAAAATGATTGAAAGCATCAGAGCCGACGATGAAGGCGATAGGTTTTTGCGGCATTTCTTTTCGGAATGATTCCAGCGTATCGACGGTGTAGGAGGGTGATGGTTTGCTGATTTCCCGGTCATCGACGACGAAATAACGATTATGTGCAACTGCAAGCAGCAGCATTTCAAAGCGCTTTTCTGCACTGGCTTTGGGTTGCTCGCGATGTACCGCCTGGCCCAGAGGTACGAGAAAAATGCACTCAAGTGACAGGGCTTTCTGGACATGTTCAAGTGTTTTGAGGTGGCCATAGTGGACCGGGTCGAATGTGCCGCCAAAAATGCCAATCATGGATTACTGACGGATGTGTCCGTCACCCAGGACGATAAATTTAACCGAAGTAAGTCCTTCCAGTCCCACAGGCCCCCTGGCATGAAATTTATCCGTAGAAATACCAATTTCTGCCCCCAGTCCGTATTCAAAGCCATCGGCAAAACGTGTCGAAGCATTGACCATGACCGAGCTTGAATCAACATCGCGCAGGAAAATACGTGCCTTGCTGTAACTTTCGGTAACAATGCTTTCGGTGTGTTGTGAACTGTGTCGTGCAATGTGATCGATGGCCTGTTGCATGTCATCAACGATACAAATGGACAGTATAGGCGCTAGATATTCAGTATCCCAGTCTTCATCGGCTGCCCGGGTGCAGTCGCTTCCCAGCAGTGAGCAGGTTTTCTCGCAACCGCGCAGCTCAACACCTTTTTCACGCAGTGCAGAACTGATTTTTGGTAAAAAGATATCGGCAACCGTTTCTGATACCAGCAGGGTTTCCATGGTATTGCAGGTGCCGTAACGCTGGGTCTTGGCATTCAGGGCAATATCGAACGCCTTTTGAGGGTCGGCTTCATCATCAATATACACATGGCAGATACCATCAAGGTGCTTGATGACCGGTACCCGGGCCTCGTTGCTGATGCGTTCAATCAGTCCCTTGCCGCCACGTGGAATGATGACGTCAATATATTCGGGCATGGTGATCATGTTGCTGACCGCTGAACGGTCAGTCGTCGCCAGTACCTGGACAATGTCAGTCGGCAAGCCGGCTTCTTTCAGCCCGCTGTGAATACAGCCAGCGATTGCCTGATTGGAATGAAAGGCTTCCGAACCTCCACGAAGTACGCAGGCATTGCCTGATTTGAGGCACAGTGCGGCAGCATCGGCAGTGACATTGGGACGCGATTCATAAATGATGCCGACGACGCCGAGAGGCACACGCATACGACCCACCTGGATACCGCTTGGGCGGTAATTCATGTCGAAAATTTCACCAATCGGATCATTCAGCGATGCAATCTGGTGCAGGCCTTCAATCATGCTGTCAATGCGTGCCGGCGTCAGTTCCAGTCTGTCCAGCAGTGCAGCATCAAGTCCCTTTTCTTTGCCTGCTGCCATGTCTTTGTCATTGGCTTCGGTCAGGGCATCGCGACTGCGATTCAATTGGCTGGCTATAGCCAGTAAGGCCTTATCCTTGTCACCGGTGCTGGCGGCAGCCAGTATGCGTGAGGCACTACGGGCTCGCTTACCGAGGTCAGACATATAGGCATTGATGTCAGTAATGTTTTCCATGTTGATTGTTTGAGGTTAAATACAATCGGAATATTCTAAGGATATTCTGATAAGTTGTCATTTTGACCGCAGATTACACAATCAGGCCGAGTTTCTCAGCCCTTTATTCCCGCTCATCTGGATTACGATATTTTCGAACAGCAACCAGCAGTCCTGATTATTCTGACCCTTCATGGCCATGTCAGCTTCCAGGCATTGCTGCAGCAGCGATTGCCACTGGGGCAGTGACAGGCGTTTAAGGCCGCTGGATACCAGGGGCTTGCGCTTGTCCCAGATTCGAAAATCATTAAATACCTTGTTTAAGGCAAAGCCATCTTTGGCGGCGTGCGCGATTTGTACCATCTGGCGAATTTCACGAGATAACGCCCAGGAAATAATGGCCGGAGCTGTGCCTTCATTTTTCAGGCCGTCCAGTATGCGTATACAGCGTGCGGTATTACCCTGCAGGGCGGCATCAACGAGGCCAAAAACATCAAAGCGGGCACTGTCGGAGACACTGGCGGTCAGCTGTTCTGCGGTGATAATGCCCGGCCCATGCAGCATCAACAGTTTTTCGATTTCCTGGGTGGCAGCCAGCAAATTGCCTTCCACGCGTTCAGCCAGCAACTGGATGGCATCCGGCTCCGGTGTCAGCCCTTTCTGGCGCATTCGCTGTTCGATCCATGGCGGCAGACGCTGTTCATTGACAGGCCAGACCTGGATGATGATGCCGGCTTTATCCAGGGCCTTGTACCATTTTGAGCGGGTTTGTTGTTGATCAACTTTTGGCATGGTCACCAGTAGCAGTGTGTCTTCAGGTAGCTGTTCGCAATAGGCTGAAAGAGCTTTGCTGCCTTCTTTTCCGGGCTTGCCATTGGTAATGCGCAGATCAAGAATGCGTTGTTCGGAAAACAGTGACAGGGTATTGGATTCGGCGGTTAATTCATGCCAGTCAAATTTTGCAGCGGCTTCGAGAATTTTTCTCTCGCTAAATCCCTGAGCGCGAGCTGTGCTGCGGATAAGATCGGCCGCTTCGCCGAGTTGTAAAGGTTCATCACCCGAGATCACATAAACCGGGGCCAGTTGTTTTTTCAACTGCCCTGCGAGTTCATGAAATCCGAGTCGCATTCGTCGTAGTATTACAGGGAGGCGGATATCTGTTCGAGCATCTGGTTGATCAGTTGTTCTTCCAGGCGCGAGTAAACATCGTCTTCTTCAGCACTGTCACCAAGTATTTCAGTACCTGAAACCGTGTAGTAACTGCTGCGCGAAAGCGTGACAGGCGTAATCACAGTGTGTCCGCTTGAACTGGTCACACGGTAATCCAGTCGTTGAATCAGCTCATATTCAGACACCTTGCCAGCGCTGTTGACCGCCAGGACTTTCCTGTCACGACTGGGTTTGATGTGAATTGTATGATTGGCCGCGGTCTCATCGATAATGTCGATAGATGACTGGCGCAACACGCTGCGCACTGTGCGGTAGATGGAGCTGAACCTGCCGATCCCCTTGATACTGACAGGTCCAAAAGAGGATGGCAGATTGGCACTTTGTTTAAGCTGGAAGCCACAACTGGCCAGCGTAATGCTAAGCAACAGGGCCAGCAATGCATAAAAGATGAATTGATGGATTTTAAATCTTTTCATTGGCTGATTTTTAATTCTAATTTGCAACAATGTTGACCAGCTTGTTGGGGACCACGATGATTTTCCTGATAGTAACGCCTTCCAGAAAGCGTTGCACGTTTTCATTGCTGCTGG
>Ga0180433_10010380_pt1 | contig 11216 bp, 12 predicted proteins | sample SS_ome_8_FD_132980 | JGI IMG/M metagenome (GOLD analysis project Ga0180433, IMG submission 132980) | Hypersaline lake sediment archaeal communities from the Salton Sea, California, USA - SS_1_D_1 metaG | ecosystem: Environmental > Aquatic > Non-marine Saline and Alkaline > Hypersaline >... | reverse complement strand
TCTACAATGAAAGGAGTACCATCCTCAGTTATTATGAAATCAACACCAAATATGGATAATCTTAACTTTCGCCCAAGCCGTAATACTTCTCGCTTGAAATGTTTATCTATTGGTACTCTTATGTGAACTAACTCTAATTGGGACAATTTATGTTGCCGTAAACGATTATAAGAATTGATACACGCACTAAACTTACCAATAACATATAATTTATGAACTAAATCAAACTTGCCAAGATATTCCTGGAAGAATAATTGCGTATCTTCATAGTTTTTAATTAAGATTAAAAATTGTTCTGGTGTTTTTGCAATCCCAATTATTCGATCGTCTTTAGAGAGGTGCGGAGCGTTATGGATATCTAACTTAATAATGATTCCCACGCCTTTAGAACAAGCCTCGTAAGCATCTTTAATGGAAAAATAAGTTTTTGGAATTTTTATCTTCTTACACGTTTTTTCAAGAAATTTAAACGTTTCATTTCGACTTTCACAAGTGGAGACCGATTCTAGACTATTTAATCTAGGTATATTGGGTAGGTAAGTCCTGATAGCGTTGTATATAACCTGATTCGAAGGTTCAGAATGCAATTTCACAACTAAAAAGGAAATGGGATATTTTTTTATTTTTTTTTTGAAGTGCTTTGTACTAAAAGAATAATCTTTTTTTAATAAGGAGACAATCGTAAATCTATTATTGTAGTGGACTTTAAAGAATTTCTGGATTTGGTCAAATACCTCCACATCTCGGTTGCACACAGCACCAATGTAGATTTTTTTATTCATAAAAAAATCCTCAATTCTTTGATCCTTTAACAGTCTAAACTGATATATAAATGTATTGATTTAAGCCAGTTTTGGTTGATTTTAGTAATATAATATTATGAGATCATAAATTTTTAAAGGAGTATTTAGCCATTAGTAAACTACTCAAATTTCTAATAATGGTATTTATATTGGAAAATTCTTATGTATAAAATAACATCGAAAAATACCATTTTTGAATCGTAATTACTTAAGTTGAAAAATTGAATTGAAAATAGGAATTATTGTTGATAGGTATCATTTAGAGCGGAAAACACAAAATTTATTAAAATATTTAAAGTCAAAAGCTAATGTTTCCGTTTATATCGAAGAAGAATATCTCTTGAATAGTAATAAATTTCATTTTGACGAGGATATCTTTTTTGTAAAGGCAAAAGGGGACATCATTATAGCGCTCGTGAAAATGCTAGAGAATGAAACTTCTATTCCTGTTATCAATTCATTTAAAGGAATTTGGACGGCGTTTCATAGATTTGTTAACTGCACTTTATTGAAAAAAGCAGGAATTTCTGTTCCAAATTTTGCTCTAAATCCTGAGAAAATCCCTCCTTCCTTTGATAACTATATATCAAAAAATATTATCGATCAAAAAACATATGCGTTTAATCCTGACATTGAAAAATTAGACGGAAACTTGCATGTGAGAGATCAACGGTCGCTAAGGGAAAAGAGTTTTTATGATAATTATTTCTTTTATCAGGAGTTTATTAAGAGCAAATGGGAATATAAGATCTATTGTATTGGGGGAAAATTATTTTATTTCAAGCAATTGCCCGTATTGATAAATCCTAACAAAATGGAAAGCAGGAAAAAAATTGAGGAAATCCCTGAGTTAGGTGAAATAGTTCTCAAGGCTAGTGAAATAATAGATTTAAAAATATCTTCAGTAGATTTCTTGAAAGCGAAAGATGGGAAATTTTACTTAACAGACATTAATTCATCTCCAAATTTTGATTATCTTGAAAACGGCGCTAAGATTGTTGGAGATTATCTCATAAAACAAGCTAAAAAGTGAAAAAGGCTAATACAATGAATATCGGATTATTATCAAAACGAACAACCACGTTAGCAGGAAGAATGAAACAATTCTACGAGGATTTAGGTCATAAAGTCACCATTTTCACGGCTGATAATCTAAGCATTAATGAATCATTACTTGAATATGATTTCTTCATTTTAAAGTCAAAAAAATTAATTTACCTTTACGCAGGCTTTTTTATTAAAGCTCATGGCGTCCCAATATTCCCAGATCCGGACCTTACATACAAACATAAGTATAGAATAGACGCGCATTATTTAATACAACAAGCAGGATTGAGATCCCCAAACTTTTATTTGGGAACCAAAGAGGTTATTGATGATTTTCTTTCAAAGAAAGTACCTCTTGTCTCTAAGTCTTTAATGGATTCCGGGAGTAAAGATGTTAAATTCATTAACTCCAGCAATGATCTATCAACATTAGATGAAAGCGTCGTATATTTTGAAGAAAAAATTAACGGAACACACTACTTGATGTACTTCATTGATAACGAAATTTCTGTTTCGAAAAAACCTCCCCTTAGCAATGAACACGCACCGATGACCGAAATACAACCTTCACGGGAAATGATAAAAATCATCAAAAAATGGAAAGAATATCACGATATTCCTTTTGGACATTTAGATGTAATTAAAGAAGATTCAACTAACAATATTTATGTTGTAGATCCGGGGTGTTTCCCTGAGTTCTCAAATTGGAAGCTTGAAGGTGATCCTTGTCCAAAAATATGTAATATAATTTTAAAACGGATAAGAAATATCAAAAATTAAAGATGAATAAATATTAGGTTACTTTTACTCTTGATCCTGGTCGCTTTCTTGTTCTTTATTAAATTCTTCAACTTTTTGCATTACTGAATCAGCTGGAGCTTCTGGGATTGGAATTTTTTCGTAAATCTCAATAAATTTCACATCACCCACCTCATCAGGCATGTGTGTCTGAAGATCCATAGCGAGCCCGAACTTCACATAAGTAAGATTTTGAAATAGGAACATCTTAGGGATTGTAATTTCAACGGTCTTCTCTTTTTTATCGTATTCAATTATAAATTCTGAAATGTTGTCTTGAGGTATCCCTTTGTTTACCATGAAATATTCAATCTTATCGTTAAAGTCCTCGATCTTATCAATAATTTCCAAGTTATAGTCTACACTTTGACCTGCTAAAGGATGATTGTAGTCAACAATTACTTTTCCTTGCGAGACTCTAATAACGGTGCCTCTTTGGCTTTGTCCTTGCGGAGTTCTTCTTACAAAATCTTGTCCTAACTCGGGATTTTTTCCTTCGTTTAATTTTCTAAATTTTGCAATTCCTATTCGTTCAATCTTGTTGGGATCTCGCTTTCCAAACGCTTTTAAAGGAGGAACTCTTACTGATTTTTTCTCAAAGTAATTCATGTTACTTTCAATGAATTCCGTTAAACCTTCGTTTAAGAATCCTGGTTTTCCAACTATCACAAACTCAGGTGTATAATAACCTTGCTGAGCGTTCTTTTCATCGTAGATTCCCGCCTTTCTGGCGTCTTCCTCAGAAGACACTCTGAAAATCTTTCCTTTTTGGGTTTTTGCTGTTACTTTTACGAGAACAAAATCGCCTTTCTCAACTTTTTTTCCTTGGAGTTTTTTCTTCTTTTCTTCTAATTTCTTGAGTTCTTCTTTGATCTTTTTGTCATCGAGTTCATTTGCTTCTTCTTGTTCTTCAGCGGGTTCTGTGATCTCACTCTCTTCAGGCTTTTCTAATAATCCTTTAGCGTTTGCAATAAGTTTTTCTGCAGTTGCTTTACCAATACCTTTAAGGTCTGTTAGAGAGTCTATATCCGCTTTTGCTAGTTTTTCTACAGAATCAATACCTGCTTCTTCAAGCGTTGATTTTTTGGCACCAAGGCCTTTAACGTCTTCTAATGTAGGTGTCATTTTAAAACAATTCCATTAAAATCTATAAGATATGTTGTATTTGAAAATATTGGATTACTTATAGATTTTTCGATTTCGAGGTTTCTTTAGATAATAGGATTAGTTTATTCACGAAACTGGTTTATACAGGATGCCTAATTTATCAGCATGATTTTTGACAGCAAGCATCTCTTCTGATGTAGGTCTCCGATTTATTTCTGAATATTGAGACGCTTTATATTCCGGTCTATACTGTCCCATTATATTTACAATGCATTTAGGGATTTCTTTCGCAACATATTCTAAAATTGGCTTAGAACAGCATTCCACATGGTTTGGCATTACCAGATGTCTGATTATTATCTCCCCACTTCCCTCATCGTGTATTTTTTTATGATTGCGTGAAATAACATCGAAATATCCTTTCACACCGGAGTATTTTTCTCCACAATCATTATTTCCGTATTTAAAATCTGGTAACCAGAAATCCATCAAATCGATTATCAAAGCTAATGATTTTTCCGTCAAATAAAAGTTTGAATTCCACAATTGACAAATATTTGAAGATTGGTATTTTAAACTCCCTAAAATTGTATGAATATTAGGGATAGGATCTCCACCCACATAGTTAATGTTAAGCGCTCCCTTTTCCGCTAACTTCTCAGCAAGATATGCTAACTCTTTTTCATCAACTTTCTGGGAAATGTCTTCGATATTTCTTTTTCCTTTCCAAGATTGTGAAATATCGGAGTTTTGACAAAATACACATCCAAAATTACATCCTTGGAAAAAGATTGTGCCGCTAGGCACCAAAACGCTTTCTTCTCCGTGATGTAAGAAGACTGATGAGACGTGTGAGTTCTTGCCAATCAAGCAATATCCTTTCTCTTCTTGAATTCGGTTTATTTCACATTTCCGTTCGCAAAAAATACAGCTTTCAAGATATTTTTTCGCTAAAGTTTCAGCTAAATAAATATAAGAATTTTGTTTAACTTCCCGAGTTTTCAAAATTTCAATGTCTTGCTGTAAAAGCTCTTTAAATTCCACCGATTTTTCATTTAATAATTTTTCAAGGATTTCTTTTGAATCGTTAGGATTAAAATCGCATTCAAGCGATTTTGCTATTAAATATCTAGCAATTCGTGTATTATCTAATAATCCCTTATAATTAGAAAACCGTCTTAATACTTCAGGATCCTTCCAAACTGATATTGAGTCTGGACGGAGAAATCTAATAGCCATTATTTAAATATGAACTTTTCTTACTTTTATAGTTCGAAAGTTAACCATTTAATTATATTTTCAACGAATTTAAGATTATCACCGGCGTCTAATCCAAAGTCGTTATCTTCTAATAAAAGATCTGATGATCCCAAAGTCACACTCCTTCCATCGTAAAACTTTGAAACTGCACAAATAGGTACGGGGCCAATACTTCCCCTATCATTATTGTTATATAAAAATTCAGCTTTCTCAGAAGTATTAATGAGATCTTCAACTTCCTCAGTTAATGTGAAAAAAGTACAATTAGGAAGTACTACTTCAGAAATTCCATCCGTGATTGGATGGGAGAATAATTCTGTTACAAGCACGTTTTCTTTCGAAACTAAGAAATTCGTCCCTGCCTCTATGATAGTTCCTCCCCAAAATCTCCGTATACCGGTAATTTTATACAAAACTCGAATAGATCCTTGCTTTAAAGGTATATTTTGGTCTCCACCAGAACCAGATGTGAGAAATAATCCTCCACCCTCTCCCACGAATCTTTTAATTACTTGTAATTCCTCTGGTGAAAATTTATCTTTTTTATCGTTTTTTGTATGCTTAATGTTTCCTAAAAATAAGATGTCTGCTTCCTCTAATTTCTCAAAATCAATTGGACCTTCGTTTTTATCAATATAAGAAATTTCGTAATTTTCTTCCCCAAGAGTAAATTCTGGAAACTCAACTTGTTCGTTATGTGAGAGGTCTACAAGTATTTTTATTGACATCGTATTTTTCTGTTAATTATTTTTTACTTACTATAATCGTATTTTGTAAAAACTGCTCTTTTTAAAATACTTTTCTTAAAACTCCCTTTTAAACTTTTAGTTTATATAAAAGTAGTTATACTAGTTGGAAGATATTGTTAGGGAAAGTAAAAGAATAAATAATATTATTTTATTGGAACGAATTCTCGTTCTGCTGGCTTATCCGCATAAATAATAACGACATCAATTCCATTGCCGCTTGCCATATCTCTGATAATTGATGAAGTAATAGCCTTTTTAACGATTTCTTTTCCTTCTTCAGGGGGTAAATCGTCTTTATATTTTGCCTCTAAAACGCCATAAGAGAAATTCTGTCCTGAGCCTACAGCACAGAATTTTTCAGGTAAAATAGAACCATAGGCACCTATATCTAAAAGTACGGGTCCTTCTTCTTCAGTAACTCCTCCTAGGATGTGTCCGACTTGATATGGAAACATTTTGCTTTGATAGAGGATGTTTGATAATAGTTGACCTGCGCTTTTGACTTTAATTGGTTTCTCTTTATTTAATTGGTATAGCGTTGTTTCGGCTTTAAGCACATCAATAAGATACTGCGCGTCTGCCACGCTTCCAGCAATGGTCATCCATAGATGGTCTTGAATTTGATGGAGTTTTTCTGCAGTTTTACTTGCAACGAAATATGACATGGTTGCTCGTTTGTCTGTCCCTAAAACCACGGCGTCTTTACAAACTAAACCAACTGTTGTCGTTCCTGTTTTTAAGGTCTGGAAATCTTTCACTTTCATCTGAGGATCGACAATTTTCACGCCCGAATCCCGCAGGAATTTAGAATCAAATGTTTTTACATTATTATTTCTCATAAATAGAATAAAGACTGGAAAAATAAAAGTTTTTTCGTAATAATTGATAAATTAGAAGATTAATTAATTATAATACTTGATTTGTAAAGTTTTATATACTCAAGTAACTCTAATATATAATAAAAACCATACATCAAAATCATAATATAGTAGGTTATAGCATATGGAAAAGAGTCTTGGTCGGGCCTTTATTTTTAGTTTTATTGCCGTGATTGCACTAAGTTTTCTATTTTTCATTATTGGTTATTCGATTATGGGTTCATTAGAAAATCACTTCTCGCATGCGTCATCACATCCAACATACATAGTATTATGGTTAACATACCCGTACACTTGGTTACCATGGGATTTAATTTTAGCAATCGTTGACGAATCATTAAATATCGGCTTCAGAATAATGTATCTTGGGTTCTTTATAACTTTAATAGTAGGTGCAATTGTTGCAGCGATCTTTGGAGGAGATTTCTCGAATTCCCTGGGTGGATGGGTTTTAACTTCGCTCGTTTGCATCGTGGCGCTTATAGTCACATTTTTTATTGATTCATATAACGCGGATTGGGTATGTTGGACTTGTGAGTTGGGGGAGACAGTAATTCAAGTATTAATTGTTGGGGTTGTAAATTTATTAATTTTTGGTGGGATAACTTTATTAACTGTTTTAGTTGTCGGAAGTTATGGTAAATAGCTTACTTGATGCTCTTGAAAAAGCTAATAACTCAAGAATTAACAATTTCTATATGATTATTTTCTGCGTATTTCTTTGCCTCAGTAACGTCCTTAAATCGCTCTAAGACGTCATATTCGCATAACACTGGGTCATTATCAAAAATGATTTCTGTCATGGGGCGCGCAATTTCACCAGCGTCGAGAAAAACCTTTAATAAACTGAAACTTTCTCCCTCTTCCTTCATTTCTTGGCATTTTTGACATCCACTTGGACCACGCGTGCAGTGAATTTTCGGCATTTCCTTTATCTTTAAGACATATGGTCTGTTCTTATCACGCTCCATCATAATTTTTCACTCTTATGTATTAAATTCCTCTTTTCCTATTAAATTCTTCTCAGATTATTAATATAATAAACAATTATTCTAATCAATGGCAGAATTACTCGGTTATATTTTGGCAATTGATGCAATTGTCACGTGGAGCGTTGCGTCTCTCGTTTACAAGATTGGATTGGAAAAAACTGACATAAAAGGAACCGTGTTGTTTAGATTAGTGATGGTCTCTATTGCAACCTTTATTTTTTCCTTGCTATTTGGGTCCTTTCTTTTTTTAACTACTTTAGACGCAGGACAGATGGTTGCTTACCTGCTCTCGTGCTTGATATCAGGGCTCTCAGTTACGATTGGAGATTTAATGTATTTCAATTCACTACAAAAGATAGACGCATCAAGAGCTTATCCCTTAGTTCAACTATCTTTAGTATTTGTATATCCTTTCGCTTTCTTTTTATTTGGTGAAAGTATAACTCCCGCGATTTTAATTGGAGGGATTCTAATCCTTTCAAGCGTGTTTTTATTAGGTTCGAAAGATAAGGACGATAACAACGGAGAAGAATTAAGTGAAAAGAGCGAAAATCCCGACCATTTAATATCCGGAATACTCTTAGCTATTGGATCAGCGTTCTGTTGGGCAATTGCGATTGTATCTTTCAATCAAGCAAGAATACTAACTGGTGATGTGTTCATTACGAACTTCTTCCGAGTGGGATTTGCCACGGTTCTCATGGCAGTTGTAGGACTATTTCAAAGAGAATATTATTCTGGGTACAAAAAAGAAAATAGACCAATAATCAAGTATTTCATATACATTGGAATCGCAGGATCGTTATCATTGGGCTTAGCAGATTCATTATTTTATAAAGCGGCTGAGATAAACGGCTTAGTGTTAATATCAACCATTACTGCGAACACTCCAATGGTACAACAACTTCTCTCAATCGCAATTTTAAAGGAAAAGTTCCGCAGGAGGTTCATAGTTGCAGTAATTCTAATAATAATAGGGAATTATATCATATTATTTTTGTAGGGGTACTTTCTCATATTCCAAGACACCCTCTATTTCTAATAGGTCTCTCTTAAGATTTATCTCCGCTCCCCCTTTAGTTTTGCCCATAAATCCTCCTATTCCATTCTTTCCTAATACGCGATGGCATGGAATTATTAAAGGAATCGGATTCTTCTTTAATACCGTTCCAATGGCGCGATAAGCTTTTGAATTAATCTCTTGACCAATATCGGAATAAGATGTGATCTCTCCATATTTTAATTGGGTAACGAATCTCATTACTTTTCGGGAAAAATCCGTATGGAACTTCTCTTTAAAGCTTAAATCAATGTTTATATTCTTGATACTATCGTAGAGATTTATTTTCTTTCCACTTAAATACTCCTTAATCACATTAATTAAGTCAGAAACAACTCCTTGTTCATCTAATAACTTTTGGTTTAGTAATTCCAAATTATTTTTCTCAATATACAATAAAACATCTGGTTCTTTCCAGAAAAACTTTATTTTATCTAAGATAATATCGTTTTGCGTTCCTTTACCGATTTTTAAGCAAAATAATATAAAAATATCGAGTTGTTTTGACTTAAAGTAGGTAGTCAGCATTTTTTTCTCGTCTCGTTAATTCTTGATTTTGTTTGTTAAAAATGTAGATCAAATTGATAATCAGATAAATATATAAAATATTTCCATCATACTAGTAATAATTTTTGATGAAAAAAAATAAATAAAGGTAATTTATTACTTTTATAAAGATTTTTTAATGTTAAACTAATTAGTGATAAAAAGAAAAATATTTGAACAGAGTGAAATAAAATGGGAGATCTTAGAGACATGTTGGACAATATAGATTCGTCCGAAAAAGAAACGGCGGCATTGCAAACAAAAGTAGATAAATTAATGCGGGTTATCGAGAAACAAAAAGTCGTCATTGCCGATCTTGAAAGACTACTCAACGAGCAAAAAAGTAAAAGCGCAGGGATGATGGAAGTTCCCGAGGACATTCGGGAGTTAAAAGCAATGATCGGAGAACAAAGAGCTATTATAAACGAGAAAGATTCTGAGATTGAGCATGTAAAAGGAGATTTAATACAAGCTCAAACGGAGTTGAGTTTAAGTAGAAAGCAGATGATACCCACGCAACAAAAATTAAAAGAATATGTCGAGAACATGGGAAAGCTTCAAACGGAATTAACAGAAAGAAGCTCAGAGATCATGTTTAAAAACGACAAGATTCATAATTTAGAAAATAAAATTAATACATTGGAATTAGCAAATCAAAAACTTCAAGAAGAGGCAAAAAAGAAACAAGCGGCTGCTGGAGAACAAACCGATGATATAAAAGAACGGCATAGAAAAGAAATAGAACAATTAGAACAATTTTCAAGAGACGAACTTCAAAAACTAGAACAAAAATTTTCTGAAGAAAGACAAGGTTTAAAAGCACAGATAAGAAGTTTAGAAAGTGAATTATCAGAAGCTAAGTTAAAGAAGACAGAGATTGAAACTGAAGCGAGCGATTCTATAGCAAAATATAAGGAATTACGTGAAGCGCAAGAAGGTTTGATTAAAAAGGTAGAAGAATTATCTAAGATCAAGCGAGAAAACGAGGAAGAAGCCAAAAGACTAAATCAAAAAATGACTGATATGCAAGAATACGCTGAAAAAAACTCTGTAAAAATATGGTATTATGATAAATTATCCCAGTTAATGGAACATGACGATCAATTTAAAGCATTTCTGATCTTAGAAAAAGTTGGAGGATTAAACATTGAAGATTTACAAAAAGCGTTAGGATCTCCAAGCGTAATGGTAGGAAGGTTTGTGAAAGCTTTAAAAGATATTGATCTCATTGAAGAAGACGACATGGGAAAGCTCATGGTAAAAAAGATTGAATTAGAATAAAAAAAAGCTTTTTCTAAAAATCTCTTGTGCATTATTTTAATTTAAAGAGCAAAAAGTAGGAACTATACTTTTGCTAGTTCAGCATATAAGCTAGGTAATACTTTCTTAAACTCACCATTAGGGATCTTATCGAGAATCTCTGCAGCGATTTTTTTTAACACTTCTCTATACATGTGTGGCTTCTCGTCTCGCCTTAAGAGCAGGGCGACAACATAATTTTCTACTGAAATATGCATATCTCCTACACCTGAGAAGAACGAGACAATCTTGTTGTTACGAAGCGAGATTGAGGCGAATCCAGGCTTTAACGATTGATATCTATGCGAACTATAGACTTGGGTGAGCAAGTTGTTAGTGATCTTTAAGCTTTCTGGGTAAAATCCTTCATTAATAGGACCGATTTCGTTATCCCAGCGAATAATAAGAATTCCAATTGGCATTTACTATTTACCTATTTTTTATTTTTTATTTCAACAAATTACTAAGATACTTGATGTATAATAATAATGAAAATTTTTCTTATATATTTCTTTTCATTTTAAAATTATAATCTTACAATCTTATTTAAATCTATCATCAAAGAAAAATTAAAAAATAAAACTGCAAGATCATATCAACCAAATTGCATTATTTAACATTGAGAAAAGACTATTTTCATTTGTGTCCAAAATTATTTTTTCCTCAGATAAATCTTA
>Ga0180433_10010379_pt1 | contig 11216 bp, 6 predicted proteins | sample SS_ome_8_FD_132980 | JGI IMG/M metagenome (GOLD analysis project Ga0180433, IMG submission 132980) | Hypersaline lake sediment archaeal communities from the Salton Sea, California, USA - SS_1_D_1 metaG | ecosystem: Environmental > Aquatic > Non-marine Saline and Alkaline > Hypersaline > Sediment... | reverse complement strand
GAACCTCATGTCGCCGGACCCGTTGTCCTTCGGCGACCGCAAGTCCTACATCCAGCGCTTGGCCGACGCCCAGCGGCAGACCCGCCTGTACGACGCGGCGGTGGTGGGCCGGGCGTACATCAAGGGCCGGCCCCTCGTCCTGGGTGCCATGGACGCCGGCTTTATCATGGGCTCCATGGGGTCCGTGGTGGGCGAGAAGGTCACCACCGCTGCCGAGAAGGCGACCGACCTCCATCTGCCCCTGGTCATCTGCTGCGCCTCGGGCGGGGCACGCATGATGGAAGGCATCCTGAGCCTCGCCCAGATGACCAAGACCTCGGCGGCCCTGGCCCGGTTCGGCCGCGAAGGGGGGCTCTACATTACGGTCATCACGCACCCGACGACGGCCGGGGTGCTGGCCAGTTTCGGATCCCTCGGCGACATCATCCTGGCCGAGCCCGGAGCGATGATTGGCTTTACGGGGCCGCGAGTCATCAGGCAGACCATGAAACAGGACCTGCCGGAGGGCTTCCAGACGGCTGAGTTCATGCTCGAACACGGTTTCGTGGACGCGATTGCCGAGCGGAAGAATATGCGAAGCGAGGTGGCGGCCATCGTGGACCACTGTGTCTGAGAGGCCGGCGGCTCGCCAACCCACTCTCCTCCGGCGAGTAAACCTTCGGGCCGCGCCGTCCGCCGGACTCCGACGGAAAGCGTTTGGCACAGAACCGGCTAAGGCGTAGAATAATCTCTCATGTCCTGTAAGTTTGCCGGGACACCTCCTCGGATTCGGATCGGGTGCAAAGGGGAACGCGTGATCGAGAGACTCTTCCAGAGATTCCGTAAAGGCAAGTTCAAAGAGCTGCCCGGCTACACGGCCCTTGGCTTGATCCGGGAAGGCAGCATGTCCAAAATCTTCAAGGCCCGGTATCAGGAAACGGGCCGCATCTTTGCCATCAAGGTTCACAAACCCGAGGCCAGGAAGCACATCGCCAAACTCGAGTCGGCGTACCGCGACTTCACTGAGGGCGAAATCACCGCTTCCCTGAACCACCCGAACATCGTCGAGTGTTTCGACCACGGCCAATTGGGCGAGGTGCCCTATCTGGTGCTCGAATATCTCGAGGGCGTGACCCTGGCGAGTCTGCTCGGCGGTGACAATCAACGCCTCGTCGGCAAACGGCTGCGCTATGTCCGCCAGGCCGCCGCGGCGCTTGAACATGTTCATAAACAGCGGTTCGTTCACCACGATCTCTGTCCCAAGAACCTGTTCGTCGTGACGGCAGGCGAGCAGGTCAAGTTGATCGATTTTGGCTTGGCATGCCCGCTGCTGGAACGCCCTCGCAAAGGCTCCTGCATGGGGACCGCCGAGATCCTTCCCCCGGAAGTCCTCCGTCGCGAAGCCTGTGATTTCCGGATTGACATCTTTGCCTGGGGCGTGGTGGCCTACTGGCTCCTCTCTGGCCGTTGGCCGTTCGAGAGCACGGACCACCACCAGGTGGTTAACAAGATCCTGAACGTTCACCCCGTGCCGCTCCAGCGACGCCTCGGAACGGTTCCAGAGGAGGTTTGTGACCTTGTCATGCGGGCACTCGCCAAGGATCCCGCCAAACGCCTGAGCAGCATGACGACGGCCGTCAGCGTCCTACAGCGGCACAAAGACGTGCCCTGGTAAACGCCCCCCTTGCTGAATGGCCTGCCACCTGCCATGTAACCACTGGGTGATGTTTTGGCCGCCCGTCCGCGGTTGCGCTCGGAACCCCATCTGTCCAGAAGCAGGAGGGCAGGATAAGGCTCCAGGCGGGCAGGACGTCTGCACACGCCGGGGAAGGTCTGAGCGGCCCATCTCTGGCGGCCAAGCGGGCCTCCGAGGGCCCCGGGAAGACGTTTTTGGGCTTTCATGGTGCCTTTTTGCCCCGGTCGGCCGATTCCCCCCGTCGTTTTTTCTGGACACCTGGAGTACAGGAAAAGTCAAATTCCTCCTTGACAAACCCCCGGTTTCGTGATATAGTCCATTAAATAGGGGTGATGGTCCTTCGGCCACAAGACAATGGCCAAAGCCAAGTATAAGCATCCGGAAGTTGCCAACCTCGCCCGCCAGATGGGCTATCTGGCGAAGCGGCTGCGCCGCAACCAACTCGAACGGGCCGAACGCCTCATCTGCCTCATCGAATCGGACAAGTCTTACCCCTACGAGTTCGTCTGCTACCAGATCACGGGTTACCGCCCGCGGCGGGCCCTTGGAGAGAATCTGCCCGGCCAGACACTCCGGGAAGACTTGGGCCGGTTGATCGAAGAAGTCTCGGCCGGCCTCAAGATGGGCCGCAACGAGATCGGCGAAGCTGTTTACACGCTCAAGGAGGCCGCCGAGCGTTATAACGTCAGCCAGAAGACCATTCAACGATGGCGCAAGCGGGGCTTGGTAGCCTGGAAGTTCCGGGATAAGGATGGTCGGATGCGCGTCGGCCTCCGCGCCTCCAGCCTCGAGCGGTTCGCCAACCGGCATGCCGCCCGCGTGGAAGAGGCCGGGGCCTTCAGCCGACTCAGCGCCGAGGAGCGGCGCGAAATCGTCCGCCGGGCGCGGCGACTGAGCCTGTTCTGCCACTGCTGCCTCTTCGAGGTCTCCAAGCGTATCGCCCGTAAACTCGGCCGGGCCGTCGAGACCGTTCGTCAGACCATCAAGAAGTACGACGAGGAGCATCCGGACAACCAGTTGTTTCCCAACACCGCCGAGACCCTCCAGGACACCGACCGCCGACGCATCTACCAAGCCTACCAGCGGGGCGTGAGCGTCCACGCGTTGGCCAAACGCTTCTGCCGAACACGCTCCAGCATCTACCGCATCATCACTGAGGAACGTGCCCGAGGCCTCTTGCGCGAGCCGATCGACTACATGGACAGCCCGGAGTTCCACCGCGCAGATGGCGACGAGGTCATCCTGAATGACCCGGCGGTCCGCGAGGTCTTGGTCGGTGCCGAAACCGCCACCAAGGCGCCTCCCAAAGGGCTACCCATCTACTTGAAAAACCTGTACAAGACGCCGCTGCTCTCGAAGAAGCAGGAGCAGGCGCTCTTTCGCCTCTTCAACTACCTGAAATACAAGGCTACGCTGGTCCGTCAGCGCCTCAGCAAGGCGCGCTCTCCCAAGGTCGAGGACATCGAGGAAGTGGAGCGGCTCCTGGACGAGGCCGCCCGCGTCAAGAACCGCATCGTCCAGGCGAACCTGCGGCTGGTGGTCAACATTGCCAAGCGGCACGTCTCGCCGCAGATCAACTTCTTCGAGCTGATCTCCGACGGCAACATGAGCCTGCTGCGGGCGGTCGACAAGTTCGACTACACCCGCGGGTTCAAGTTCTCGACCTACGCCTCCTGGGCCGTCATGAAGAACTTCGCCCGCACCGTGCCCAAGGCCGGCCGACGCCGCGAACGATTCATGACCGGGCACGACGAACTCCTCGAAATGACCGAGGACCTCCGCTTCGAGGGCGAGGAACCGTACCGTGAACCCGACATCACCGTCCGGGAGAACATCGAACGCGTCATCCACGAACTGGGTCCCCGCGAACGCGAGATCGTCATGCGACGCTTCGGCCTCGGCGACACGCCCGGACCGCAGACCCTGGAGGAGGTCGGCCAGCACTTCGGCGTCACCAAGGAACGCATCCGTCAGATCGAGGGCCGGGCCCTCAAGAAACTGCGCGGCATGCTGAGCCCGGCGGCGCTGGAGGAGATCACCACGTAGCGGCCGTCCGGTCGCGGCGCGGCGGGCTGTACGGGATGGTGGACACGGCTGGTCGGGCTGCTCGAGTGCGTGTTCCTGACAGCCCTGGCGCACCGGCTGGGATCCACCGACGAGGCCGAGTAGCGTGGCCAATCTCAGCGGGACGTCTCTCACCCCGCGGGATGCCGCCGGCGGAGGGTCCGCCATCGCCCCTCGCGGTGCGCGCGGCTATTGATTCCTGCAAAAAGAATCTTCATCCCGACATAGACTCACGTTCGGCCCACGACCGGGTGCACGAGGTCAAACCATCCGCGAGATCATTCTGGACCTGGACCCGGTGTCAGGCAGAAAGCCGGGGGCGGCCCCGCCGGGTGGTCCTGAAGGTCGAGCAGCACAGGGAAAGTTGCTGACGCGGTGGGTGAAGCACTGGTCGCTGACGACACTGCGGGAGAGGCTGATCAAGATCGGGGCGAAGGTCGTGTGTCATGCCCGTTACGTCATCTTCCAGCTGGTGGAGGAGGCGGTGCCTCAGCGGTTGTTCGCGGCAATCTTGGATCGGATCCGGCGGCTGGGCCTGCCTGAGATAATGCCGAGATGATCCCAACGAGGGCCAAAACGTCTGGAGGACGCGCAGACCCGGAGGAGGGTCTGTGCGGATCGGCAACGGATGCCTGGGTTGAGGCCGTTCTGGCCAGTGCCACGGCCCGTCAACGTTCCGGTGCCCCCTTGTCAGCGCCAAGATAACGCTTGCTGAATCCCGAGGTCATGATAGCCTTGCCAGAAAGGTCCACGGCGCTCTTGGGCCGGAGCCCATATGGAAAATCTCGAGTAAACAGGTACAGGAGAAGGCATGAGGTCCCTCAGCATCCCGCTCGCGTCGGGCGTCTTGGTCGCGCTTCTGGCCGCGGCCAAACCCGCCGCCGGACTCGGACCGCGGGGACTGTTTCACCCGAAGGATGCCGCCGTCTCGGACAAGATGCGCCACAACTTCCTCTGGCGCGACGCATGCGGAAACACTATGGCCGACCACCGGTTGGCCGGCGGCTTCGAGTGGGAAGGCGATTCCCGCAACTTCATCGCCTTGGGCGAGGGACAGGTGCGGAACGAACGCCGCAACGGCCTCTTCATGCTCTCCTTCCCCGACGGAAACAGGCTTAGGGCCTCGTGGCCGGTTGAGTTCCCCAAGGGACACGTCTGGCGGCTGCAGTACGCCCTCACCAACGAGGCGGCCGCTAAAACCGTCAACGGCCTCAAGTTCAGCGTTGTGGCTGTCGATGCCGCCGGCAACCCGCATACGCTGGTCGAGCGGGTCTTGCGGCCGCGCGACAACCGCATGTACAACGAGAAGATCCGATTCGAGTTCGATGTGCGTAAGATCACGTTCGTCCACGACAACCTCGGCAGCGAGGTATGGGACGTTCTGTGGATCCTTCCTGACGGTCTCGCGATCCCTCGGGTGAAGGTGCCAGCCGGGGCTGAGGCGAGATTCACCGCCTTGCGGCGGGCCGTCGAGGATTTGTGCCGCACCTTCCCCCACAAGTACCCGCGGGGCCCGGAGTTCCTGGCCCGACTGAACCATCTCCGGAAGCGCCTCCCCGAAGTAGCCAAGGCCGAGGCCATGGCGAAGCTGCTCCGCGACTTTGAAACGCTTCGCCGCGAGGCGCTGATTGCGAACCCCCTTGTCAGTGGTCAGCCCATCCTCTACGTCGTCCGGCCGCAGTATCGCAGCCACTACCACGCCATCGACACGCTGTTTCACACGGGAGAGTACAACGTCGACAGAAATGAGCCGCACACCAACCTGTTCCAGGGCGGCGGGGCGATGAAGACGATCGACCTCTCCCGCGGCGGCGAGGTAAAGGTCCTGGTTAACGTGCCTGCGGGCATCGTCCGCGACCCGGAGGTGCACTTCGACGGCCGCCGCATTCTCTTCGCCCTCCGCCGCAACGTGCGCGAGGACTACCATATCTGGGAGATGAATGCCGACGGTTCGGCCATGAAGCAACGCACGTTTGCGGCGGGCGTCTCCGATTTCGACCCCATCTACCTGCCCGACGAGACGATCGTCTTCTCATCGACGCGCGAGCCGAAGTTCAATCAGTGCTCGCGCGACCACGCGGCCAACCTCTTCCGCATGGACGCCGACGGCGCCAACATCCACCAGATTGAGCGCAACAACCTCTTCGACAACCAGCCGTCGCTGATGCCCGATGGCCGCATCCTCTACGCCCGCTGGGAATATGTCGACCGCAACTTCGGCGACGCGCACAGCCTGTGGACCGTCCGGCCCGATGGCACCAACCAGGCCATCTACTGGGGCAACAATACCGCCTCGCCGGGCGCTGTTTACACGGCGCGCCTCATCCCCGGCACATACTGCGCCATCTGCATCTTCGGTCCTCACCACGACCACCTGTGGGGGGCGATGGCCATCGTGGACCCGAGCCTCGGCCTCGACGGGCGCGTGCCGGTCGTCCGCATCTTGCCGCCGGAGGCCTTCAACCTTATCCGCACGGGCGGCCCGTTTGCCTGCGACACCTTCTCAAGGGTGCGCCCCAAGTTCGCTGACCCGTATCCGCTCAGCGATCCCGCGACGGAGCGTGGGGCGGGCAAGTATTTCCTTTGCTCTCGCACGACCGGCCGCGACGACCGAATGGGAATCTACCTGGTCGATATCTTCGGCAACGAGTTGCTGCTCCACGCCGAGGGGCCTGGCTGCTACGACCCCATGCCGCTGGTCCCCCGGCCGCAACCGCCGGTCCTCATGTCACAACGTGACTTCCAGAACGAGGAAGGCTTCTTCTACGTTAACGATGTGTACGAAGGCACGCACATGCAGGGCGTGGAGAGGGGCGCCGTCAAGCGGCTGCGCGTCGTCGAGGCGCCGGAGAAGCGGTTCTGGTCCCGCGGAAAATGGACCGGACAGGGATACACCGCCCCGGGGATGAACTGGCACAGCCTCGAGAACAAGCGTATCCTTGGCTCTGTGCCGGTGGAGGATGACGGTTCCGCCTATTTCGCCGTGCCGTCAGACCGGTTCGTCTACTTCCAGTTACTCGACGCCGACGGGATGATGGTCCAGTCGATGCGAAGCGGTACGATGGTGCAATCGGGCGAGCGAGCAGGGTGCATCGGGTGCCACGAGGACCGGCGCACCGCGCCGATGCCCGGCCGGAACCTGGCCCTTGCCCTGCGGCGGACGCCCAGCCGCCTCGAACACTGGTACGGCCCGCCGAGAAAGTTCAGTTATATGGCGGAAGTCCAGCCGGTCTTCAACAAGCACTGCCTTGGCTGCCACGACTACGGAAAAGAGGGCGCGAAGAAACTCGTCCTGGTGCCCGACCGCGACCTCACCTTCAACCACGCCTACAACGAACTCTGGCGCAAAGGCTACACGGGCGCCGTGGGCGGCGGACCCGCTGAGATCCAGCAGGCACGCTCCTGGGGATCACACGCCAGCAAACTGGTGCAGGTCCTTCGCAGGGGACACAACGGCTGCAAACTCAGTCAGGAGGAGTTCGACCGCATCGTGACATGGGTGGACCTCAACGCACCGTACCACCCAACCTACGCCTGCGCCTATCCCGACCACTTGGGTGGCCGCTGCCCCCTCGACAACGCCCAAATCGCGCGGCTGTCGAAACTGACAGGCCTCCCACTGGGCTCAATGAACAACTATTCGCGCAACCGCGGCCCGCAGGTCTCGTTCGACCGCCCGGAATTAAGCCCGTGCCTGGGGAGGTTCCAGGACAAGAACAACCCGCAGTACAAGGAGGCGCTGGCTATTATCGAGGCCGGCCGAAAGATGTTGGCCAAACGCCCACGGGCCGACATGCCCGGCTTTCAGCCTTGCGAAACCGATCGGAAACGCCTGAAGAAATACCTGGACCGCCGAGAAATTGAGGCGAGAAACCGCGACGCTATACGTCGCGGCAAGAAGGTTTACGATAGCCGTGACGGGTGATGATCCGAGATTGCCGAGTTCTTCCGGCCGCACGCTTCTTTAGGCGGGCTTCCCGGTGGCGCCCGCCTCGGCACGTCAAAACGCTTGTCAAGATAGGCGTCAGGCAGCGCGCGGCAGGGATGCCGTACGCGGCGCATACGTCGCCGCTTGGCGATTTGTCATTCCCTGGCGTCGGTGGGCCCTGCAGGATTCGAATTAAATTCCTTCGTCCATCACGGTCAGCCGCCCGGAATCATAGCGCGGTGGGCCGTCTTGTCCACCGCGCGGTGCCATGGTTCGCGGGCGGGTTACCACACATACACCCACGTGTACGTCGTATAGCGCGTCTTCGGGGGTTGTTTGTAGGCCACGGGGCCTTTGAGGGTTCCGTGCGCCGTCTCGCCGTTGCGACAGGTCAGCCGCAGGCCGTCCGTGAAGAAGATCGGGTCTTCGTCGTGGAATCGGTAGGCGGAAAAGCTGCTTGTTTCCCTGTTAAAGTGTGTAAGACCCGATATATCTGCATGGAATCGACCGGTGTCGAAATAGTACGTGCCGAGGAAATAATCCTCCAGGCCGGAAGACAACATCAATGGTTTCTCGGCCCCGCCGGTGTAGGCGCGCATGCAGGCCTCCAGGTAACTGATATGTTTGGCCCTGCCAAGTCCCTTCGCCGCAATCGTCACCTGGTAGAGTGCGCCCCGCCCGGGCACGTTGCAGAGGGTGAACTCCTCGAGCGGCTCGGCCGTGTAGCCTTCCAGCCGGATCAACTTTAGCCGGGCGCGTTCGGGCAGGTCAACGCCTCCGAGCCTGACCCGGCCGTTCTCCACCCCTCGGATGATCCACCAGATCATGGGATTGTCATCGGCGTTTGGAGCGCGTTGGGCCGTGACGCGAATACGCTTTCCGAAGGGAATCCGGTAGTTGTTGAAAATCCCGTTTCGCCTTCCGATCTTGCCGATGTGTTTCGTGGCCCAGGGCGCTTGATTGTCGTTGAAGCCTATCCCGTGTCCCATGTAAAGATCCATGTCGATCGAAGCCTCTGTTTCGCCGTCCACGTAATACCGAATCCGTGTATCTTCCACCCCTTTGAAGTTGCCTCCGAACCAGAAATGCGTGAGGCATCCTTTGCCCTCGTGCTCAAAGAGCACGGCCTCCCTGCCTCCCTTCAGCACGCGCCGGGCCTTGCCGATCGTGCCGATGGGATGAAGGTCGATGTTTTCGGCGCGGAGCGGCTCGTGGCCCACGATCGCGAAAGCCACAGCAGCAACCACGATAACGATATCCAGGCCATGCGTTTTCATTGGGGATTCCTTTCCCGATTTCAAGTAGACGCGACTCTGCTCCAGAGATTCCTCCGACGGCCTTCGAACATTTTATCCCGACCTCGGACGTTGGCAAAACTTTTTGCTGCGGAGCGCGCAAAGAACGGTGGAAAGCGGCGGAGAACGGCAAAAAGCAACGGATAGGGCTCCGCGCCCTCCGGGCGTGAAGATCCACTCCTTGTTCGTATTCCTGTTCGACGCCGCCCGTCGGAAAGGGTGCCACGGGCGGCTTGCCCGCCAGTGCCATTGAGACCTCACGCCCGGTCGCTCTGAATCCGCGCCAGAGCCTGCGTCACGTTCTCGGCAAACTCGAAGAGCGTATCGATACCCGTCGATAGGAAGACGCCCCAGACGGCATCCTTCGGCGAGCAGAGCACGAGCCGCCGCCCCGCCTCAGTCTGCCGTTTCCGAATCCGAAGCAGCGCCGAAATGCCGCTCGACGTCAGCCGACCCACGTCCGAGAAGTCGAGCACGACGTCCCGGGCGGCATCGTCCAGCCGGGCACACGCCTCGGCCATGTCGTCCGCAAGGGCTGGATCGTCGCCGAGACCGATGACCAGCGTCTCGTCGTCCCATTTCTGAACGGGCATGGCGATTCCTTCATCGGCCGTTAGCGGCAGCGGAGGATGGCGGCGTCGGGCACGCCTTCGGCCCGGCGGACGCCGGCGATGTCGGCCAGGAACCGCCAGGCGTCCCGGCCGTAACCGGCCGTCGGACGAAGCCCGGACACCTTCGCCCCGAAGTACGCGTTCAACTGGTGCATCCACAGTTCCCGGACGTACTTGGCGGCCATCGACGCCAGCGCGGTCGCCAGGCTGACCTGCTCGCACCGGGTGCGGATCGTCAACTGCGTTTCCGCGGGCCGCGCCGGGCCGTCGGTGCGCCAAAGGGTGTAAACGCTCAGCCGGGGCGATTCCTCGATGATCCTCGCCCGCACCATCGGAAACGCCTGGGCCAGCAGGTCGGCGTAGTATCGCCGCCCCCCGTGACGGTCCATCGTCACGTGGACTGTCTCGCCGGGCCATCGTCGATGGACGGCGGCAACCAGGTCGGCCGTCAGCGCGAACAGTGCGGCGGCCTTGTTGCCGGTCGCGCCGACCAGGCGGTTGAACCGGGCGGCCGGGGCGGCGTTGATCCAGAGCCGTTCGCATCCCCCGCCCAGCCGACCCAGGCCGAGGACAAGCCGGTCCGCCGCCGAGGCTACCGCCCCGTCGTCCAGGAGCATCGGCAGGGCCAGGGCGTCCGGACACTCCCACGGGCGGGCCGGCTCGTCCGCCGACTCGCCGTCGGCCGATGGGACCTGCGTGGCCTCCAAGAGAGCCGACAGGCTCGCCGGCGCCGTCCCGCACGCCGACAGAAAGGCGAGCGTGGTCCGCTCCAGCGGCGCCGCGCCGCACGCCGTGTACGCCTCCTTGGAATCGCAGATGACGACCCGGCCGCTCGGCCCGCGCGGACGCTTCCGCACGTGCCCGCGCAGCCGGCCCCACAGGTTCGGGTCGGCGATGCCGGACGCCGGCAGGCGGAGGGCGGCGGCTGCCGCGACGAGCGGCCCAAGGTGGGGACCGTAGCCGGCCTCGTCGATGCCCACGAGGATGGCCATGGCGTGCCTCTCCCCCGGATCAGCCCTCCGTGCGATGGCTCGATTGTAGGGCCCGGTCGCACGGCGCACAAGGCCGTCGTCCAACGTCGGCACGGACTTTTCATTCGACACATCGCCGCGCGGCGCGCAGAATCATACCCACACATCCGCGGGGAGTAAACGACATGGACGACCTGCTCGGCCGGTTGACGAGTTTCGGCGGCCTGCTGGTGATGCTTGGCATCGCGGTCGCCCTCAGCCGGAAACGCCGCCGCATCAGCCTCCGCCTCGTCCTGACGGGCCTCGGCCTCCAACTCGTGCTGGCGGCGGCGGTCTTCCTGACGGGCGCGGGCGGCGTGCTCTTCGCGGGGGCCGATCGCGCCTTCGATTTTCTCCTGGAAGCCAGCAACGAAGGGGCCGAGTTCCTCTTCGGCGGCTTGGTGACCGACACGGCCGAGGAGGGCGGCCGGACGGTGCCACTCGGCATCGGCGCGACGGTGGCGTTCCAGGTCCTGCCGCTCGTCATCTTCTTCTCCGCGCTGGCGGGCGTGCTGTACCACCTGGGCGTCACGCAACTGGTGGTGCGGGGGCTGGCCCGGATCATGCAGAAGGCGATGAACGCCTCCGGGGCGGAGAGCCTCGGCTGCGCGCTGTTCATCTTCTTCGGCATCG
>Ga0180433_10010377_pt1 | contig 11218 bp, 15 predicted proteins | sample SS_ome_8_FD_132980 | JGI IMG/M metagenome (GOLD analysis project Ga0180433, IMG submission 132980) | Hypersaline lake sediment archaeal communities from the Salton Sea, California, USA - SS_1_D_1 metaG | ecosystem: Environmental > Aquatic > Non-marine Saline and Alkaline > Hypersaline >... | reverse complement strand
TTAAAAGAAAAGCTTATAAATGAGTATTTATATAATTCTTAAAAAAAGGTGATTACGTTATGCTTTATAGTAAGAAAGGTGTTTCTCCGCTTGTAGCGACTATCTTGTTAATTTTGTTTTCTATAGCGCTGGGTGCTGTTGTGATGAGCTGGGGAGAAGCATATATTGAAGAAAAAGCAGAGTTTGTGCAGGGTGCGCAAGAGACTGTTGCAGGCTGTGATGCTGCTTTTATCAATATTATAAAGGTTGGCGGAGAATTAGAGATTTGTTATAAGGCAGATGATATTATTGAAGTTTGGCTTGAGAACGGCCCTACTACTGAATTATATGATGTTCATGCAAGGATTGTTGGCACTGAGTCTGCAACTACTAGAGAATCTATTCTTGCAGAGCCTTTGCTTCCTTCTGATGCAAGAAAAGTATTGTTCAGGCATGAGCCGGTTGGGTTTCTTCGACAGGTCAAGCTCACTCCTATAATAATGCGTGCTGGCGCTTTGACTCCTTGTGTGCAGAAAGCAATCACTGTAGAGAATGTTCATCCATGCCAATAAATTGTCTTATTGCTGCTTCTAATATTCTTGCAAGAGAATAGTGTGTGTATGTTGCTAGTCCTAGTTTTGGTGTTTTTTCATTGCAGCTGTTGTGCCTGCAAAAGTCTCCTTCTAGATTTTTGTTTAAGTATCTGACATGGTTTTCAAACGAGTTAACATTTCTTAATGTTTTTGTTATGCTTACGTCTCTGTTTGCATAGATGTGGTTGTTGTCTGAATTTTCTATTTTTATTCCTATGAAATTTCTTAAAAAATGGTTGTCATGTATTTGTGCTTGTGTTGCGTTTTGCATCTCTATGCCTTGGTAAAAGTTTATTATATGGCAGTTTTTTATCTTGACATTTTGAGCGTTTCTTATTGTTATTCCTGTTGATTTAAAATCTCCCTGCAGTATTGCGTTGTTGCAGTTAATTTCTACATTGTCTGTCTCTATCGTTATTCCGTTTGGTATGTAGTATCTTTTGTTGCAGAAGTTTTGGCTTTCTGTGTATGTTTTGCCGTCTAACGGTGTGTTGCATGCAAACACAATAGGGCACAGAAGTAGTACTATCACTATCCACCAGCTCTTTTTCAATGTTACACCTCTTTTTTTTGTTTTATTTACTGTTCAATCTTCTTTTACATGCTCGTAAAATTGGATTGCTAAATATGCAAAAATGTAAAATATTATGTAAAGGATCCAGCTTTTGTCTTTTTTCTTTGCTGCGATAGTCATTTTTTCAGGTTCTTTTGTTTTGTTTATTACTGGAATTTCTTCTGTCTTGTTTTCTTTTGTTTCTTTTGCAGTCTCTTTTTTGATTTCTTCTTTTTTTTCGCAGTCATTGTCTGTTTCTGGAGTGCATCTTATGCTGCAGTAAAAATCATCATCTACGCAGGGGTTCATGTCTTTTACTTCATTGCACAGGTTTGATATGCAGTATTCCTCTTCTATATTTTTGTTTATGTCAAATGTGTTGAATTTTGATGTTATCATGCTTAAAGGAGTCTGAGTGCTTTTGTCTGCTATGTTTATTATTTTGTTTTCATATGCATTCATCATTCGTATTCCTATTCTGTTTTTCAAAAGTGCGGTTTCATCTATTGTTATGAATGATGAGTTTTTTATGTATATTCCTACGTGAAATGTTATCAGATTGCAGTTTTGTATTACTACATTTTTTCGGTTTTCTATTATTATTCCTGTGCCTTCCTGCATATCTCCCCGCAAGACTGCTGTTCCGCAGTCTATGGTTATGTTGTCTGCCATTATGTGTATTCCGTTTGGCACGTCATAAGAGTCTGAGCAGAATGTTGTGTCATTTGTTATTCTCATGCCGTCTAGTGCGTCAATGCAGTCTGATGCATGAGCAGCGCTTGCTAAGAGTATTGTTGTTATTATTAGCATAAAGAGGCTTGTTTTTAATTTCATTTCTGGTTATGCCTCCTTGTTATAAGATAATAAACCAGCGGCGCCCATATAAATGCCAAAAACATCCATATTATTAGTTCTGTTTTGTCCAGCCCTTTTGGCAGAATTGTCAGTCCATAAGCATATGGCAAAAATAGTATTGGCTCTATAAAGTCCATTATGCTATGCTTTTTAGTTAACAAGAACTTAATGAATGTTTTGTGCGCCCCTTTTTTCATATTAGCGTAAAAAAACTAACTCTGTTTTATACTTTTCTATTAGAATTAAATAAAATAAGCCTCCGGCGGGATCTGCACCCGCGACCTCAGCCTTTTTGTGTAATACTTACCAAGGCTGCGCAATGGCTACTATGCTACGGAGGCATAATACTTTTTGATTTTTGCGAATTTAGGTTTTGATTGCACTTTCGCATGTGCTACCTTGCGTAGCACTTCTTTGGGTTCTATCCTTTTGTAAAGGATAGCTACCTATGCTACGGAGGCAATAATTAAAGTGTAGTTGTGTGATTGTTGCAAGCAATAATTAATTTGTAATTGTTGCGAATTTCTGTTTTTGATAAACTTTCGCGTGTGCAGCTTTATGCTGCACTTGTTTGGATTCTAGCCTTTTTTAAAGGCTAGCTATTGGAGGCAATAATTAAAGTGTAATTGTGTGATTGTTGCGAATTTCTGTTTTTGATTTTTCTTAAAGGTTAGTATTTAACAATTCCTGTTTTCTTTTTAAAGATTATCATTTTATGCCACAAAACTTATAAACTCGTTTGTCTTCTTTATTTTCACAGGGGGTGTTTGATATGTTAGCATATGTGCAAATAGCGTTAGATGGGGCTAATGAAACAGATGTGTATGCCAAGTTAAAGGCTTTGCCAGAAGTTAAAGAGACGCATATTCTTTTTGGTGAATGGGATGTTATTGTTAAGCTTGAGCTTTCTGCTCCAGAGGCTTTAGGAACTTTTGTAATGGATAAGATTAGGTCTCTTCCAGGCGTCAAGCTCACATCAACAATGATTATTGCAAAGTAAAGCTTTTTATAGCAAGATATTTTTATTATAGCTATGATAATTTGTGTTAGACCAAACATTAGGTTTTCTTTTAAAGAGAATATTCATGTTTTCAAGAAGCTTAATTACAAGCATACTCGTTTTGATTTAAATGTTATTCCAGATGATGATAAGCGTCCAAAAATGGATGTGTTCAAGGATTATTATGAGTTTGTAAAGAATGCAGGCATGGATTTTGTTGAATTTCATTCTTTTGCAGCACCTGATATTGATAGTTTCAAGAGTAAAGCTGCTTTAGAGCTTGAGATGATGAAGCTTTGCAATGTTAAAGTAATCAGTCAGCATCTGACTGATGAATTGATGAAGCATCCTGATGAGATAAATGCAGTAATAAAAGATTATAAAAAAGCAGGAATATCTGTTTGTGTGGAAAATCTATTGAGAGATATGTGTTTTGCGTCTATGGAAGAAGCAGATGCTGTTCTGAAAAAACTTCCTGATGCAGATATTGCTTTTGATTTAGGTCATGCAGTGCTTACTGGCATTGATTTGTGTGAGTTTTATGATAAATATAAAGATAAGATAAAGGTTATTCATCTGCATGATGTTATAGATACTGATCATTTGGTTCCTTTTACAGGAGTATTGAAAAATTCTCCTTTTATTTCAAGGCTAAAAAATTTTAAGGGAGTTTGTGTTTTGGAAATTCGCTGTTACAATGCTGAAGAAGCAGAAAAACTTTTCCAGGATGCTCGGCAGAAAATAAATGATTTCTTGTTAAAATAAATGCGAGGGAGGGGATTCGAACCCCCGGACCCACTAAGGGACAGGATTTCTCAAGCTCCGTTGAACTTGTGTCCTTCTTAAGTCCTGCGCATTTGACCAGACTTTGCTACCCTCGCGCAGAAGATGTCTGGTGTTACAAATAGAAGCCAGCGTGTTTAAAAAGGTTTCTGTCTTTTTTCTATAGTAATATTTATATACTCGTTATTTATTAAGTTATTTAAAAGAGGTGTGAATAAGTATGTTTTTTGAGATATTTTGGCAGAGGGTTATTGAGATCGTTCTTGCTCCTGCATTGAATCCTAATATGTTTTGGATTATCATGCCGCTTATTTTCACTCTTTTGTTGATGACTTTTTATTTTGGCGCTCACCAGCGTGAAGAATTGGGTTATAATAGTGCTGTTGCTAATAGTGTTGTATTATTATTTGTGGGTGTTGATTTATTCAGGCATGTTTTTACTTTGACCACTCCCGGTTCGGTTTTAAATTACCAGCTTCATCCTATCAGCACGATTATTTGTTTTGCAGTTATTCTTGAGGCTGTTACTTTGATGTTTGCTAGTTTTTTCCAGTCTCTGCCTAAACAAGTTACTTTTTTCTTTTGCGCTCCTGCATCGGTTAATTTGCAGGCATATCTTGCTATTGCTATTGTTTATACAAATATAACGCTGGACTGGTATACTTTATTGGCTGCTGCTCTTTTGTTTGTTGTGATTTATCTTTTGCTGAAGATGCTTCAGATTGGCCAGCGCACTCTTGCTGCTCAATTTCATAAGCAGAAAATCGAGGAATTAGAAGAGACTCGCACAGAAGCAAAGAAAAAGATTAAAGAAGCTGAGCTTAAGAAAAAACAGATGTTGATTAAAGATATGATTGAAAAGCAGATTGATAAGGCGTATCAAAAAAAGAAATCTAATAAAAATACTTCTAAGAAAAAGAAAAAATAGTTGTTTAGTATCCAAAGCTGCATGCAAAGTCATATCCTGAAACTTCTGCTGTTCCTTTTGTGATAAATATGCTGTTTCCTTTGTATTGCCCTTCAATCTCTATTAATAGGTCCATTGTTTTTGACCAGCTGCTGATTCCTACTACTATTTTTGACATTTCATAGCGCAGTCTGCAGTTGTTTTGGCCGTTGAATCCTTTTACTAATGTTAGTTTTCCCATTGATTTGTCTTCTTCTTCAAACAGCATGGTTAAGAATCGGTCTGTTTCTGTTCCTGAGCCGAATGTTTCTATTCTGTCTGTTTCTACTTGGTCTAGTCTTGTTATGTATTTTTTTATTACGTCTGCACAGGGGTTATTTTCTGGAAAAAATGTCATTGTTGTTCCAAAAAAACTGCGCATGTAATCTATTGGTTCTAGTTTATAGCTTTGTGCTGGAGGCCTTTGTGGTCGAAGAGGCATGTTTTGGTTTGAATAATCTTCTACTGTTCTGCTGTGTTCATATGCAGGCTGTTCTAGATAATATGGGTAATCATAGGATACTCCTAGCTGGGTCATTCCTGTGGGTGTTTGTTCTCCTGTAATTAATGCACCGATTATTGCTATTATAATTATTCCTGCAAGAATTGAATAATGTATTTTTTTTGTTGTATCCATTTTTCCTCTTTTTTTATTGTTTTTTTGTTTTGTATTATTTATTTTTTTTGTTTAGCAGCGTTATTGCAGAGCATTTTTTTGCTCTGCTTGCTGCATTGGTTGGAGGCGTGTTGAGCTTGTTTAATAGAGTGTTAGAGCCAGCATGTGCCAGCTCTACTCACTCTCATCACCCCTTTTTCCTTTGGTAAGTGTTATTTTTCCTTGTGCAAATCCAAATTCTATTTTATCTTTGTCTTTCCATTTCAAGACTTGTGCAAGTGATTTAGGAATAGTTAGAATGTATTGGTCTTTGTTTGTTTTCTGCAGTTTTCTTGTTAATTTCATTTCATATTACTAATAATATGAATAGTTTATAAAACTTTCTATTTACTAGACTAGAAAATAAAATATTAATGTTTTTTTAAAGAATATGATTAATCATATGAATATTTTGTTATAGATTTTTTCATAAAATGTTGTAAAGAATTTTTTTTAAAGCTCTTTTTCGCATTTAGGGCACACCTGCACCCCGTCAACACTTGCTAGTTCTTCTGCATATTCCCCGCATATCTCGCATACTCCTTCTTTTTCAGGCATTGAAAACGCAGGTCTTTTCTCTGCTTCTCTTATCTCAAACTTTTCAACTAATAAGTCAAATAAATCTGGTTCAATTTTCAGGATGTCTTTCATGGTCACAAGTCCTAAGAATTCATCTTGGTTCATTACAGGAAGATGCCTTATGTTTCTTTCTCTCATTGTTCTTATTGCTTCAAAAATATCTGCATCAGGTGCTATTGTAACTAGCTTTGTTTCCATTATGTCTTTTACTTTTTTCTTTCCTGCAACTCCTTTTGCAACAGCTTTTCTGACAATATCTTGTTCAGAAAGAACTCCTATAATTTTGCCTTTGTCTTCCACTAAAACAGAACCTATGTGTTTTTTTGCCATCAGTTCTGCGCATTTTTTTAGTGATGCATCTGCTCTTATTGTTATTGGATTTATTGTCATGGCATCGCCGACTTTGTATCCGGTATCCATCAAATCACCCCATAAAAGGATAGCATAACCCAGCTTATAAACATTGTTTTGAACTTAAGGGTGGTGAAAATCTACACCAAAAACTATTTAAATCAGCATAAAAAATCAAAGATTCTCGTGAGGTGAAGATAAATAACAAACAGTGATGTAGTTGATAGTGCAGAAAAAGCTGTCGAGCTTGCAGACAATATAATTGAAGCGCTCAAAGAAGAATATGCAAAAGATTCTTCTTTGAGCAAGCGTGTTAAGGCACAGCAAAAGGCTTTTGATGTCTTGTGCAGTCTGGAAACAAGAGGTTATGATATGTCTAAATATCTTGGCAAGATAGTGGATATGATAAATTACAAAAATAAATAAAAAGTTATTTAAACTGGCAATTTAAAAAAATACTTTCGTGAGGTGAAGAGATATGTTGAATACAGAAACAATAGATGAGTCTGTTGCAGCAATAAACACTCCTGATGCTGCAAGAGCTTTTATGCATACAATAATCAGCGAATTTCAAGATAAGTATACTATTGAAGATCCTGATAACGTCAAGAAATATGTAAAGCCTGCTGTAGAAGCATTGCAAAAACTTCAAAGAAAAGGATATGATATGCATTCTTTTGCAGTACAGCTGCTGGATATCGCGATGAAAGAGTATAAGAATTATACTGGACAGGACAGTGCGAAAGCATATAGGTCAACTTTAATAGTTACAGATTTTGTGACTCATAAGAAAAGCACAGGTTATTGGAAGAAAAAAGATAAAAAATAAGCCTAGTTTTGAACTAGGACTTCTACGTCTTTTCCAAAGATTTTTCTTAAGCTTTCAAAGACTGGTTCTTTGATGAACACTCTTTGAGGCATTTTTACTTCTGCAATAGCTTTTTCCATCTCTTCTAGATTAGACTTTTGCATCGGGCCGAGAGAACCGTCTTCTTTGATTTTTGCTTTCTGGATTGTTTTTTCTTCTGCATCCATATTGCTTACCAAGAAGGCTTTGTCTCCAAGTAAAGTCAATTCTCCATACTTCTCGCCATACTTGATTTTTACTTTTGCTTTTTCAAGCTCTCTGCCTCTTCTTCTCTGCATGTATTCAACAAGGTATTTGATAAGTTCTCTTGCATTTTTCTTGACATCTTCTATTTCTGTTTTTGTCAGCTTGCCAGAGTCAAAGCTTTTCTTTGCTTTGATGACTTCTCTAAGCATCCTGCAGTATTTTGCAGGTATTTTTGCTGTGTTTATGCATGCTGTCTCAAACAGTTTGACTATGTCTGCTTCTGATACTTTTTTCTCGCCTTCCATTGTCAAGATATCTCTTACAATTGTCACGATTGTTTCATACATGTGAAGAACTGCTTCTTCTTGCTTGATTTTTTCAATCTGTGTAAATAGCTTCTTTAATCTTTTCAGGTATTTGTCGCATGCAGTTACAAGATCGTCTATTTCTTTTCCAGAGACGATTTTCTTTACTCCGTGTTCTGCATCTTTTCTTACCTGAAGAACTTTTTCAAGAACCTTGATGTCTTTTTCATCAAGCAGTTTTTCTTTTTTTACAAAGACTTCTCTCATAAGTTCTGCAGTTTCTTTTGGTGCTGGCGGTGGTATGCCGTAAAGCATCAATGCTGCCTGGCTCGGCGTGAACGTACTCCAGAAAAAGTCTTCTGTGCCTATGTTTCTTAGCTTTTCTTTGACTCTTCCAAGCATCTGTTCTCCTGAGCTCATGTACATGTCGATTGCTTCTGGACTTGGCTTTATCTTGCCCATCTTCAATAACTGTTTCCAAGGCATGAAGATTCCTCTGTCATAGAATGGAACTCCATCTCTTAAGAATGTGAAAATTACAGGGTTTGCTTCTCTCATGCTGTCCCAGAAGTCTGTCAAGATATATACTTGGATGTTTATCTTGTTTTTTATTCCGGTTATTTCTCCTGCTTCTAGTCCCATGCCGACAATGATTGCTCTTAATTTATCTTTTAATTCTGCTCTTGTCATTTTCTTGACATCTGTATCGTCAATAATCAAGAACACATCTATGTCTGATTCTGGTGTTGCTCTTCCCTGGACAAGGCTTCCTGCAAGAACATACGCTACGATGTATTTCTCGAATTTTTTCATTACCATGTTCTTGTGGACTTCTGCTATTTTTATCGCTGCAAGCATTCCAGTATCATGTATTGGTGCTGCCATTGCAAGAAGCTGTATCAAATCGTGTTTTCCGTCGTAGCAGTTCTGCCATAATTCTGATAAAAGAATTGTTTCAGGCACGATGTTTTTGTCTGTTTCTTTTGCAGTGTTTTCGATTATCGCGCTTAGTTTTTCTTTAAGCTCACCTTTTGACATCTTGTGCGGCTCGGTATCATCTACAAGAACTATTGTGTTTAGCTTGTCTTTGTCTTCTTTTTTCAGTTCTTCTCCGGGTTTTGGTTTTGGAGGAGGTAGAAGAGCTATTCCTACTATGTATTTTTCAAACTTGTCTACTATTGTTTTCTTGAATTTATCGAGATTTTTCTTTACTTCAACGAGTCTTTTCTTTACTTCTGGCGGCAGTTTTTCGTCAAGTTCTTTTGGTATTGCGTTTTTTTCCTCTGCTTTTTTGCCGGCTTTATTAGGTGATTCTTCTTTTTTTATTTTTGATTTTTTTGTTTTTTTCTTTGCCATGATTATGACCTCCTGTATGTGCTGTTAATTGTTAAATTATAATTTGCTGTATTTTTTTTGTATTTCATATGTATACCACCTCTAATTTTTTTGTTATTGATATTGTACTGTCTGCGATTTCTTTGAACAGCTGCCATGCGCTTTTTCCTTTGCTGATTAGTTCTAAAAGGTATTCAAATGCTACATCGTGCAGTCCGTTTCTTGCAGGGTTTGGCATTATTGAGCCTGCAAGTCCTGCGATGTTGTTTTCTTTTATTGTTTTCATCCATGCAACAGAGAATGCAAATGCTTTTGCTTCTTCATCTCTGTCATCTAAAAGTGTTTTGCTCATCACGTGCCCGATTTCGTGGCCTAGTGTAAGCATCAAGTGGTCTAGATGATTTTTTCTCACAAAAACTTCATTGATTCCTTTTCCTTGCCTGTTGAGTGCAAATCCTTGTATTCCTGGTCCGAATTTTCCTCCTGGCCCGTGTGCTTTTTCAAACTCTTTGTCGTCCAGTATATGGATTTTCAGATGGTCTTCTGGAAATTTTTCTCCTACTAATTTCTCAAATGCTTCTCTTATGTATGGCATTATTTCTGAAGAATTTTTTATCATCGGTGTTTGCGGTCTTTTCGGTGCAAGGAATGCGCTTGAAGAAGTGTATTTGTTATTGTTTAGATATGTTTGCTGCCAGTCTCTTTTTGAGAGATAGTTTTGCAGGGACTTTATTGGTTTTGCGTGTTTTACTTCCAGTTCTAGCGGGCTGGCGTGGTGGTAGTCTTCTGGTCTTGTTGCTTTTGCTTGTCGCAAATCGTATGATTCTATTACTGAGTTTATTGAACTGCTTTGCTGTCCAGAAGAATACATGCTCTGCGGTGAACTGCCATATATGTGGCTTATTCCTGCATTGTATCCGCAGGAATTGCTTTTTCCATAACCGCCTGAGCTGGATGTTTTGTACATTTTATTTTAGTTCTGCTTCTAATGGTTTTTTCTTTGTTGCTTTTTTTGCTTCTGCTTCAAGATCAATTCCCATTTCTTTCAATGCTTTGATATGCATCTGCATTAACTGTTCTACTATTCCGAGCATTCTCATGAATTCTTGTCTTTCTTTTGCAAGAGTTGTTAATGCTCCTTTGTGAAAGCCTATTTGTTCTCCTTCACTTGCTTCTGATTTTGCTTTTTTTGCCATTTTTATTTTCCTCCCTTTTCTGGATTATATTCTGGTGCTTTTGCAAATAATGATGCGATATATTTGCTGGAATCATCTTTCCCTGCTGTTTCTGGAAGTACTTGGTCTAATCTGATTCCTGTTTGTGACATGTAATGCAGTGCAACTGCTGTGTATACTTTTGCTGCTGCGTGTTGTCCATCTGCTTCAGCGTCCTGCGCTTGAGTCATGTATTCTGCGGCTAGTTCTGCTTTTGCATATGGTTGTATACTTTCTGGCAATAGGTCTATTGCTGCCGCCATCATTGGTTTTCTGAATTGGCCGGGTAAATTCTTTGCTTTTAAAACATAGTCTTCGCATATCTTATATGCTGTTTGAATGTCTTTTTCTAGGTCTTTATATGTGTCTCCCATTTTAACCCTCCTATGACTTTTATGTCACATATGCGAATATAGGTGTTTTGCATATATAAAGATAGTGGGACATAAATGTCATAATTTTTTGTTCTGGTTTAGAAGAAAAGTTTATATACTCTATTTTATATTCGCTGTATTGGTGATGTACCTATGGCTAAAAAGAAAGCTAAGAAAAAAGCAAAAAAAACAGCAAGAAAAGCAGCACCTAAAAGTGCAATTAGAGATTCTATTACAGATGCTATAAAATACCCGTGGAACAAGATGCAAAGAGCATTTTGGTTTTGGTTGATTATTATCCCTATTTTTGGATGGCTTCCATTATACGGTTATATCTTAGATGTTATTGAGAATATTGTGAAAGGTAATGATTCTGCACTTCCAAAGTTCGGAAAATACTGGCCTAGCTTTATGCAGGGATTATATTATATCATATTTTCTATAATCTTGGGTGTTGTGCTTATGATTGTCATGAAAATCCCTCTGGTAGGATGGATAGCGTATATATATGTAGTGCTGATAACGCCTATGCTTGTTGCTAACTATGCTGTCAAGAGAAACTTTGGAGCATTTTTTGACATCGGATTGGCAACAAAAGTTGTTTTCGGACACATAATAGAATATATTGTGCTGATACTAAAG
>Ga0180433_10010375_pt1 | contig 11222 bp, 7 predicted proteins | sample SS_ome_8_FD_132980 | JGI IMG/M metagenome (GOLD analysis project Ga0180433, IMG submission 132980) | Hypersaline lake sediment archaeal communities from the Salton Sea, California, USA - SS_1_D_1 metaG | ecosystem: Environmental > Aquatic > Non-marine Saline and Alkaline > Hypersaline > Sediment... | reverse complement strand
GCTTTGGCCTTCGCCTGTAAATTAATAGGACTCGAATGTAAGGTCTTCATGGTCAGAATAAGCTTTGACCAAAAACCGTTCAGAAAAATGATGATGGGAACCTGGGGAGCGAATTGCGTTGCAAGTCCGAGTCCCGAAACAAACGCCGGAAGAAAAGTGCTGGAAGAAATGCCCGATACGCCGGGCAGCCTGGGAATCGCCATCAGTGAAGCTATTGAAGAGGCGGTAACTGATCCAGCAGGTACAACTCGTTACTCGCTCGGTAGCGTGTTAAATCATGTTTTGCTGCACCAGACGATAATCGGCCTCGAAGCCAAGAAACAGCTCGAAATAGCAGGAGAAAAATCACCAGACATCGTCATTGGCTGTGCCGGCGGGGGCAGTAATTTCGCCGGTTTGTCGTTCCCGTTTGTTGCTGACAAGATCAACGGCGCCGATATCAAGATTATCCCGGTCGAACCTACGGCGTGCCCAACTATGACCCGTGCACCTTTCGCTTATGACTTCGGAGACACAGCCTGCACGACACCGCTGTTAGCGATGCATACGCTCGGACATGCTTTTATACCCCCTCCGATTCACGCCGGAGGATTGCGATATCACGGCATGGCACCGTTGGTTTGCCAGGCTATAGTCGAAGGCCTATTGGAACCAAGAGCATACCATCAATTGCAGTCCTATGAGGCTGCAATAACCTGGGCCAGAACCGAAGGCTTTATCCCTGCCCCCGAAACCAGCCAGGCTATTGCGGCGGTTATCGAAGAAGCGGAAAAAGCCAAGGAAGAAGGCAAAGAAAAGGTAATACTGGTCAACTATAGCGGGCATGGCCTGATGGACCTTGTGGGCTATGATGCTTATCTATCCGGAAAGCTCACCGATTACGAATTGCCGGAACAAGAACTGCAAAAATATACCCAGGATCTTGAAAATCTGCCAAAAGCGGAAATGAGAAAAACCGGGAAGTGGTAAAATTGCCGGTTTTTCTATTATTGGCCGTCGATTTTACTTAAAATCTCAAGCTAACCAACTTACATTGCATGTTGAACAGAAGGCGAAGAATCTGGTTTGCGAATTGGTAATTCGTAGAGATAGATTCTTCGCTTTACTGCTTTGCGCCCGTTTGACGGGACTCTTTGCAGAGAAATGCTGACGCTAATCAATACAAACAGAATGGCTCCCCTAATTGGGCCAATCGGCCTGGACTACGTCGCCGCTGCAGCCGAAAAGGCAGGTATAGATGTCGAAGTCGTTGATCTCGGCTTGGCCGACCAACCGGAAAAGGCCGTAAAGGATTACTTTTCCACACGGGAGCCTGAATTGGTCGGACTTTCTTTTCGAAACGCCGACGATTGTTTTTGGCCCAGCGCCGACTGGTTCGTCCCCGGATTGAAAAATACAATTGAAACTATACGCACTATGACAACTGCTCCGATTGCCATTGGCGGCGTCGGATTCTCGATATTTGCCAGATCTATTGTCGAGTACACCGGCGCCGATTTTGGTATAGCAGGCGATGGGGAGACAGCAATAACCGAACTTTATCGCCAGTTGAAGGCAGCAGGAAGATTCGAAGTTGTCCCCGGTCTCGTATGGCAGGAAAATAGTAGAATCCACAATAATTCGCCATCGTGGCCGAATTCTATTTCATTGGGTACCGCTCGCAATTTCATTGACAACCCAACGTATTTTAAGCGGGGCGGCCAATGCGGGCTGGAAACCAAACGCGGCTGCAACCGCCAATGCATATACTGTGCCGACCCATTGTCAAAAGGAACTGCCCTGCGACTGCGAAATCCATCCGAAGTCGCCGATGAGGTTGAGTCATTGTTATCGCACCGAATCGACGTATTGCACCTTTGCGACTCCGAGTTCAATGTAAACCGAAGCCACGCTTATGCAGTCTGTGAGGAACTTAACAGGCGCTCCATGGGAGGCAAGATTCGATGGTATGCCTATCTGTCACCAGTACCGTTCGACGCAGACCTGGCCGAAGCGATGGCAAAGGCCGGATGCGCCGGGATTGACTTCACGGGAGATTCCGGTTCCGACTCGATGCTCCGTACGTACCGCCAGCAGCATAATAAAGAGGACCTTGACGCAGCAGTCAAACTCTGCCGGACAAATAAAATCGCCGTGATGATAGACCTTTTGCTGGGCGGGCCGGGCGAAACGCCGCAAACAGCACGAGAAACAATCGACTACATAAAGAAGATTAATCCCGATTGTGCCGGCGCCGCACTCGGCATACGAGTTTACCCCGGCACCGCTATGGAGCAAATTGTCGCCGAAGAACTCCGGGACCAAACGAATACCGGCATCCGACGGAAATACAGCGGGCCTGTAAATCTGCTCAAACCGACATTTTACATCTCCGAAGCCCTGGGCGAACATCCGGCGGAATTGATCCGGGATTTAATCGACGGGGACAAAAGATTCTTCGAGCCTGCCGTCGAGACCCTCAATCAGGCAACAGAAGGCAGCGACGCCGCCAACTACAACTACAACGAGAACTTATTGCTGACACAGGCAATCCGGGAAGGCGCACGCGGCGCATACTGGGATATTTTACGACAACTCCGGGGCGGCTGATCACATAAACCGCAAAGATGGAGACTGCGACATGCTGTTCTTCCGGCTTGAGAAGGCTTTCTTTGAGGCCCGCATTAGCGTTTGTCGCTGACTGAGTGTCTTCCGTTCTTGCGTGTAAACATATCGAATAAAATAGGTATCACGACAAGCGTAAGGACACCGGAAATCAAAATCCCGCCAACTGAAGCTATCCCAACGCTGTTTCTCATTTCCGCGCCGATGCCCCTGCCCAGTGCCAGCGGCATCATTCCCAGAACCGCCGCGAAGGTAATCATAACAATCGGGCGAAATCTCTCGCATGAAGCACTGATCATCGCCTTATGACGCGGGACGCCCTCGGCTACGTGCACGTTAAACTGGTCCATTATTAGAATAGCATTGTTGACCACAATCCCGATCATCATAACGACCCCCATCAACACGAACATCGAAATGCTCTGCCCGGTCAGGGCAAGCGCCCAGAGCACACCTATAAGAGCCAGCGGCAGCGTGGCGAGGATCAGCCAGGGCTGTTTGAATGACTCCAATATGGCCGCCAAAGTCAGAATAACCAGAATCAAGGCGGTCAAGCCGGCCTCGCCGAATGCGGCGTTCATTTCCTCGAATGTCTCGTAAACCCCGGCAAATTTGTACTCATAGCCGGGAGGAAATTGTCCCCCCGAATCAATGTGATCCGAAATCAGGCCGGCAGCCGTACCCATCGGCAAAGAGGGCGCCAGATTAGCAAGAACCTTGGAGACTCGACGTTTGTCTTCTCGATTGATCTGGATCGGCACGACGCGCTCTTCTACATCAGCAAGATTGGTAAGCAGAATTGGCTTGCCGTCAGCAGCAGGGAACAGGAACTTCTCAATCTGATCTTTGCCCTGACGGTCGGCTAATTCGACGACAATATCGTAGTTGCGGTCGCCTTTCTTGAATGTCCCGGCATCCAGGCCCTCGATGTTGGCTCGAAGAGTCATGCCGAGTCCGACAACCGGCGCTCCCAGATCGCCCAACACCGCTCGATTCGGCAGCACCGCCAGTTCAGGCTTGCCTGCCCGGACGGTCGTGTCGCTGTCTTGATAACCTTGAATCTCATCAGCGAAACCCTTGACCCTGAGCGCTAGTTGTTCGAGCGTCGGGAGTTCTTTGCCGGCAATCTGCAGTTCAATATCCTGGGATTGCCCGCCGATGGTCGCGGGCTGGGTCACGGTCACAATGCACTCGGGATAACCGGCTATCCGCGTGCGGACTTCCTCCTGCAAATCATCGATGGTCAGCTCCCTCTGATCGCGGTCCGAGAAGACCAGCAGTACCTGGGCCAGATAGACGCCTTGCGTCGCCTGCCCAACCACGCCCTCGACCTTGCCAACGGAACTGAGGATGTGCGCCAATTCGGGTGTATCCTTGAGCCGCTCTTCGACTCGTTTTACCCTTTCGACCGTCCTATCCAGATTGTAGGTGGTGGGGTACTCCAATTTGACGAACAATTGAGCCTTATCGGGATCATCAAACATGCCGAAGCCCACCTTTGGCGCCAGTGACAAAGCATGCACGAACATCAGGATTACGACGGCCAGCGTACCCAGTGCCGCGAATCGATGCCGTTCATTGAAGGAAAGGAGATTCCGGTAAAGACCTATGGTTCCGCCGAGCAACCGGTTGAAGCCTGCCTCCATGCGACTGAGCAGCCCCTTTCGCCCGGAATCGGCGGGTTTTAGCATGATCGAGCAGAGAATCGGCGTCAGGGTAAACGATATGAACAACGATACAGCCGTCATTATCAACATGCTCAGGGCCAGCGGCTTCATGAACATGCCGACCATGCTTCCCATCATCGCAATAGGAAAAAGCACGACGATGTTGGTCCCGGCGCTGGCCAGAACCGCTACAGTGACTTCCTTGGCGCCCAATCTTGCGGCCTCTCTCGGATTCCCGGTCTGCTGTAACCGCTTGACAACAGCCTCCAATACAACAATGGAGTTCGTCACCAGGATACCTACGGACATGCCGATTGCGATCAACGTGGAAGTATTCAGGGTGAAGCCGGCCAATTGCATGAAGAACAGGCCGATGACAACGGTCAGCGGCATTGTGATCACCACGACGAGTGTCGAGCGGAAGTTGTAAAGAAAGAAAAACAATATAGCGGCCGTCAGCAGGATACCCTCACCAATGTTGATCCAGGCGCTCTGGACTGTAGCTTCGATGAACCGCCCGTCGTCAGTGACCCAGACGAGGTCCATGCCGCCCGGTAACTCTTCATTGAGCTTGTCCATGGCGGTCTTAACACGGTTGACCACGCGAACGGCGTTGGCCTCGGCTTTCTTTACAATCTTGATATAGATGCACGGCCTGCCGTCGATGGAAGCTTTCTGCCGCAGCTCTTCAGTGGTCATAGCCACTTGTCCAACATCCCGAATATAAGTTCGTCGGCGCTGCTCGTTAGCGACTTCGAGGCTGGCAATATCGTCCACTGCATCGTACTCGGCGTCGAATTTCACTGAGTATTCGCGCCCGGCGTCTTTGAGATGCCCGGACGGTATTGTGCGAACCGAGTTGCGAATCGCACCGACAACATCCATGCTCGAAAGTCCCTTGGCCGCAAGTTTATCCGGTTCCAGCATCACGTGGACTTCGCGCTCGGCCCCGCCGATAAGGTCTACGTTCGCAACGCCGGGAATCACCGTGATTCGATCGCGAAGCGTGTTGTCCGCAAAGTCATAAAGCTCGTCGAGAGTTACGTCGCCGGCCAACGCCAGATGGATAATCGCCGTCGCATTGATATCGAACTTTAGAATCTTGGGATCCTCAACATCCTCCGGGAAATCCGCTCTGATAAGGTCCAGTTTCTCGCGGACGTCCGTGGCGGTGATATCCACGTCCACTCCCAGTTCGAATTCAAGGAACGTCTGACAAACATTTTCCATACACGATGAGCTGACGTGTTTAAGCCCGTCGATCGTCACCACCTGGTCCTCGATGCGTTTGGCGACGTCGGTTTCGATCTGCTCGGGGCTGGCGCCGGGATAGATAGTAGTCACCGTAATAAACGGAAAGTCCATCTTAGGCATCAGTTCGAGGCCCATATTGCGGTATGAATTCAATCCGAGAAGCGTCAGGCCGATGATCAGGCAGCTCATTGCTATCGGTCGTCGGATGGATGCATCAGATAGAAACATCACTCTCCCTCCTTTTGCACGGTGACTTTGGAGCCATCTTCAATCATGTACTGACCCATCGTAACGACGTCTGCCTCCTCGCTCAGCTCGCCCTGGCGAATTTCGGTCCACCCGTCGTTCTCTATACCCGGCCGGACTGTCACCTGATGTGAAACATTGTCCCTGACAACAAAGATGACGTTTTGCCCGCCCCGCTGTTCTATTGCCGCAGATGGCACGCCCAGAGCCTCACGGCTCTCAAGCACGCCGCCAATCCTCGCCATCGCCCCGGGCGCAATCCCATCAGGAGGATCCTTCAGCAGACACTTGACTTCGAATGTGCGCAGCCTGGAGTCGATGGTTGGACTTTTGTACGAAATGGTCTGGAGCCCCAGGTCGATCCCGGATACGTTCACCTTCATTTGCGTCTGACCGGCGACAACAGCAGGATAGTAAACGGCCGGCAGAAACACACTTACTTCCACCAGGCTTGTATCTTCAATGCGAAGAATCGGCCGTCCCGGCTGGCCCGTCTCGCCGGGCTCGGCTATTCTCAGGCTGACCTGGCCGCTGATAGGCGCAAAAACCGTTGTGTCCGCCATATCTTTCCCGGCGATGGCCAAAGCCGCCTCCGCCTGGCGCACCTGCTCGGCGGCAAGCTCCACCTGCGCCTTGGCCAACTTCTTAGCGGCGGCGATCTGCTTGTATCGGGACTGCTGCTGCTCGAACACATCCTGGGTGGCTGCCTTTTTCTCCAACAGCCGTTCAAATCGCTGAAAGTCCAGTTCAGCCTTGTCGAAGTCGGCCGAAACCTTTTCCAGGTTGGCCTGCGTCTGCCGTTGTGCACATCGAGCCACGGCCAGGGCATGCTCGCTAATCGTCAGATTCTGTTGGAGTGTGATCGAATCCGTTTGAAACAGCTTCGTCTGGCCCGCAACGACTTTATCCCCCTCATCTACGAAGAACTTTTCGAGCGTCCCGGGGATCCTCGGCGAGACCATGGCGACATTCTTTGCTTCCACATTCCCCTGGGTTACAATTACCTGTTCGAAAGTCCGTCGGACCGGGCGAGTGACAACAACCGGCACGCTTTTTACCTGCTGACCCACACCGGCCTCAGCAGCCCTGCTATTGTGCCCGGACAGTTTGAGCCAGATTCCCAATCCCGCGACGACAACCACGATACACCCGACAACAATCCATCTGAAAGGCCGGGAGGCCGGTTTCTGTTTAACGGTTTTATCCGTCTTCATTAATTGACTCCTCAAAATCGATTTTTGTTTTTCCCATAGCGTTCAAGAGCGTGACAATAGACAATTGACGCTGGTATTTCGTGTTGATTCTCAGCATTTGCGCCTGGTCTTTCTCGGCCAGCACCGACAGCATCTCGGATGCGTCCACCAGGCCTTCCCGCCACTGTTGATATACCTGATCGTACTTGTCGCCGGAGACTTTGAAACTGTTTTCGGCTATGTCGATTGAATCCTGCGCCAATTCAAGGCTCTGATACGCCCGGAAAACTTCCAGCATGAGGGTCAGGGTAGCCTGTTCCCGCTCCAGCGCAGCTTTCTTGACGTTCTCCCTGGCCGCATCGTATTCGTAGATGTTGGCAAAACCGTTGAAGACAGTCAGCACGCCCGACAATCCCGTCATCCAGTAGTTCGAGTATCTCTGGAAGCCGTCGTTGGTATTAACGCGATTGGCGAAACCCATAAGTGACGGCACGAAATTGGCCAGAGCGAGTTTGACCTTTTCTTTCTCAATCGCAATCTTGCGGTCGGCAATCCGAAGCTGGGGATGATTAAGGAGGGCCTCTGTGAACATATCCTCCAGCGTACCCTGAGGTTCGGTTGCGGGCGGCGTCGCATCCAGGTTGATCGGGCTTACCGGGGAAAGCCCCATGACAATCAACAATTGGCCCTTGATCTGCTCGAGAAGCTGATGTACGCGCAACCGTTGCAGCTTTTGCGTCTGTAAGTTGACCTGAGCCTGCTCGCTCTGCCACGCAAAGACCAGCCCTTCGGCCTGATAGTCCTGCAATTGCCCGGCCAGCTCCTCGGCCGCACGAATCCGGCTATCCAAAACCGTCTCGATTTCCTCGAGGCCCAGGCAGTAGTAATAATATGTGGTGACCTGTAGAACTATCATCTGCCGCGTATAGTCGGCCGCAATTTCGGCGATTTCCTCACCGCGCGCGTGCATGCCGTACATGAACCACGTCGACGGATTGAACACCGACATTTGAATCTGCCAGTTAATCTCACTAATCCGTTCGTCGTGCATCGGCTGCGAGCCTGCACCGGTGACCATTTCAGGCTGAGGATCCCACCGGGTATAGTTGTAATTGAGATTCACCTGCGGGAGAAACTGGGCAAAAGACACCTTCCTGTCCAGTTCGGCCACCAGCTTCCGCACCTCGGCGACGCGGATATCCAGATTGTTTTGCAACGCAAATCGTATACAATCCTCAAGATCCACCTGTTGTTTAGCCGAAAACAAGTCTTCGGCTTTCTGGTCAAGCGTCTGCGGGTACGTCTCGGCATGTTCCTGCCGGATCTTCTTGCCGTTAAAGCTGTTGCAGCCGGCTAAAGTCAGCGCGACCAGACCGACTGACGTCAAACCTATGATCACACTACTATTCATTACCTTGCACCCTCCGACAGCAAAAGTCCGCCCACAAAAAGTTTTTCGACCTTGTCAAACATGTCCTTCGCCTCGTTTTTGTCAAACCGGCCGGCGATTTCAAAAGCCAGTGTCTCTGTGGTCGAAAAGATGGCCTTTGTCGTGACGGCCGGATCTACTTGACGAAAGATACCCTTGCGTATTCCAGCCTTCAGAAGCTGCTGTAATTTTGTGTGCAGCACGTCATCGAAATTCTTTTTTTGAGGTCTCTTTGAAAGCTTTGCTCCCCTGGTTCCGAGTTCTGATACATACAGTTTCATGAACTCGGCGTGCTCCTCGAGCAATACGGGCGAGTAACGAATAAAGTTGGTCAAGCGATCCACTTCAGTTCCCGGGGCATCCAAAATAGCCACCAGTGTGGCTATAATTCTCTCGCCGTTACTACTCATCAGTTCTTCGAAGAGCATCTCCTTGCTATCAAAGAAGTTATACAACGTGCCAACAGCAAACTCCGACGCCTCAGCGATCTGCTGCATCGAGACGTTGTGGAAACCCCGCTCCGAGAAAAGCTTTAACGACGTATCAAGGATTTCCTGCCTGTGACGTAGTCGCTCCCGCTGCTTACGCGATAAATGTTTCTTTGCCATCTGAATACCCTTACAATATTGAGCATTGCCTCATTTATTGATTTTATAGTCATATTATGAATATATGTTCATATTTTGCAAGAAAAAATTGAAATTTTAGAAATTTAAAAGCCCGGCCGTGTTAATATCCAAATACAAAGAGAATGAGCTAATTAGTCATGAAGTTCTCTCAACAGACTAATTCGTATCCGTAGAGGCGGTTTCCGAACCTCCCCTGCATTGCTTCGATGTGTCCCTCAAAAAGCAGAAATAAACATTAAAATAAAAACTTGCACATATTCCGTGCAGCACTTAATATGACAACTGATTTGGCTGCAAGGTAACAGGAACAGTTCGTAGACAGTCCTTACTTTAGTGACGCGAAATGCGTTGTTGTCAATTGACGAAAATACTATTTAGGGAGATCATGCTATGAAATGGTGGAATGTAATTGTTTTGGTTGTTGCGTGTGTGGTTTTGGTTGCAGGACTTTCAAGCTGTCGCCGATCAGAGGACCAGGAAAAGGAGAAGGTAGTTGAGTTGTCCTACAGTATCTTTTTCCCGCCCTCGCACATCCAGTGTAAGACTGCCGAGGCCTGGGCCGCGGAGATCGAGAAACGCACCGACGGCAAGGTCAAGTTTACCGTCTATTCGGCGGGTACCCTGACCAAGGCTCCTCAGTGCTATGACGGTGTAGTTAACGGTCTTTCGGATATCGGCATGAGTTGCTTCGCCTATACACGTGGACGCTTCGGCCTTCTGGAAGGCATCGACTTGCCTCTGGGCTATCCCAGCGGTCTTGTCGCCACCCGTGTCGCTACTGAAATAGTCCGAAAATATAATCCCAAAGAGGTCTCGGACGTGCATGTGTTGTATATTCATGCCCACGGGCCCGGAATTCTTGCTTCAAGAAAACCCGTCCGCGAACTTAAGAATCTGGCCGGAATGAAGGTACGAGCAACCGGCTTGTCTTCAAAAATTGTACAAAGTCTCGGCGGCACACCCGTCGCTATGAGTCAACCCGAAACCTATGAAGCCCTGCAAAAAGGCGTCGTTGAGGCGACTTTCTGTCCCGTAGAGACACTCAAAGGTTGGAAACAGGGCGAGGTTATCAACTCAATTACCGATACATCCGTAATCGGTTATACCACCGCCATGTTCGTTGTGATGAATAAGAGCGCCTGGGATGGCCTCGACCCTGAATTGCAGGAAGTATTTACGCAAGTGAGCAATGAATGGGTTGACAAACACGGGCAGGCGTGGGACCAGGCCGACGAGGAAGGTATGGCTTTTATCACTAAGCTTGAACGCGAGGTGATTAAGCTTTCCGAAGAGGAAAAACAACAGTGGAAAGACGCAGTAAAGCCGATTCTTGATGAATATATCGCCAAGACGTCCGAGCAGGGACTACCCGGCAAGGAATTCCTCGCCGATGTAAAAAGTATGATTGATGAACTATCAACGAAAGCTGAACAGTAGATGAAACAATCGACAGGTCTCAGAGGGGCAAGCGGGGCCGTCTTTAACGCATACTCGCGGATGCTCTGCCTGATTGTGCATATCCTTGTTGTTTTGGCCGGTTTTGGTGTGTTAACGATGGTCGCCGTGACCTGTATAGACGTGATTTTACGTCTGCCGGGGATCAACCGCTCGCTTTTTGGCGCCTACGATATTGTCAAAATCACCGGCGCCCTGACCCTGGCTGCCACCCTTCCCTATACAACCGCAGTCAAAGGGCATGTGGCTATCGAGTACTTCTTCCACAAGCTCAACCGACGGGGCCGCATCGTTGTCGATACAATAATCCGCCTCATGGGAATGACGCTGTTTGCGTTCCTCAGTTGGCGAAGCTTTATCTACGGCCTAGACCTTTATCGGATTGGCCAGGTCAGTCAAACTCTCCAGCTTCCCGTCTTCTGGATCCCTTATGTGATCGGTTTCTGTTGCGGCATCGTCGTGCTGGTGATCGGCTATAACCTCATCCATCCGGGTAAGGAGATGATCAAACCATGACACCAATTCAAATCGGCATCATCGGTTGTCTCCTGCTGCTTGCCCTTTTGGCTGCCAGTATGCCGGTGGCCTTTGCCATGGCCATTGTCGGGTTTATCGGTTTCGCCGTTATCCGCACACCCGGGGCGGCTATGAGTATGATTACTATAGACCTTTACGATACGTTTTCATCCTACTCACTGACAGTAATCCCCCTTTTTGTCTTCATGGGCCAGATCGCCTTTCATGC
>Ga0180433_10010374_pt1 | contig 11222 bp, 15 predicted proteins | sample SS_ome_8_FD_132980 | JGI IMG/M metagenome (GOLD analysis project Ga0180433, IMG submission 132980) | Hypersaline lake sediment archaeal communities from the Salton Sea, California, USA - SS_1_D_1 metaG | ecosystem: Environmental > Aquatic > Non-marine Saline and Alkaline > Hypersaline >... | reverse complement strand
TCTGGGAAGTTTCCATCTGATGTTTTGTGAGGGGCAAAGAAAGCCCACGGCTCCCATTGTCAAGCAATCCTTGGGGACGTAGAATTTAGGCACACCTCGAGCGCCCTGTGCATCTCGAAAGTCGATCAGCTGAGTGAAAAGATCGACGACGGAGTTCATTGTTTTGTCCAGGAACGTGTTTGTGTCTCTTTCCGTCTTTGTTTGAGCACATCCAGGGAGAGACTCAATGGCGGCTTCGAGGTCATCATCGAGATCATCATCGTCGAAATCGAGGAACCAATCGTCCTCTTCCTCGTCTTCGTCGTCAGGTAAGAGGTTTTTCCACTCTTGGTCGAGGATAGAATCCACCATAGTTAGTCTTCCTTATCTACCTTTTTGTCCAAAGGCACTTCCACCCGGATCCCTTTTCCTCAGACAAGAGCACCATCTCAGAGGAAATTTTCATTCTGGCGGTCAGCTCTCCTGGGTCCGCCAGTTCTATTTTCTGGTTTGAGATTTCTTCTTGGAGGATGTCCCGGGGGCCGCGGTCACAGAACAGGAAGACAAAAGGACGTTCTTTGAGCTCTTTTTTGATCCGATTGAACAAAGCCTTTTCAAAACTCTCAGTGGAGACCCTGGGAACGCCCGTGTTTTTTAGTTTCTGGGCCCACCATTTCGAAGCTGTTTGTCCAGGCTCTTTCATTTGTTCTCGGGTTCCTTCCTGACAATGCCACTGGCAAGGATGTTTTTCCCTTCGAGGACCGCGAATCGATCCCCTTTTCTCAAAACCCGCGGGTGGTTACCCAGCAGTTCTACTTTGATTTTACTCGGGTTCTCATGGGAGAGCATCTCGAGACGAATTTTTGTTTTTCCGTAATTCGCTGGTGGAGGGAAATTTGCGCTTCGGTCCAGAATCTTCCCTGCTTTCAGTTGGTTTTTGAGATCCGAGTCGAAAAATCTGATTTCGGCTTCGGCGGGTCCTTTTGCCACCTTGCCCTCCTGCTGGCTTCAGGTGCTTAACCACCGAGGTATCGGGATAGAAACTTTACTCCGAGTTCCGGTTTCTGATCTCCATGATTCGAACCGCAAAAGCCTCGATGTCCTCTTGTGAGGCTTCTGGTCCTAGCCGTTCCTCGGCTTCAAAAAGACATTCTCGTGCGAACTCTTCCAGATTAGGATGGTTGTTCTTTTGGGTATGGGTGTTGTAAAGAGCCACAAAAACCGATTCCTCGACTCCGTTCTCGGTGGTCTCGTAAACCCAGGAGACTTCCAGGACGTTTCCGATCACGGTCCGATCCCCATCCATAATACGAACTTCGGTTTCCTTGTCCGGAAGGGTGAAAGCCCCCCGCCTCGCGAACTGGATGATGATTTCTCCGGTTTCGTCTGCAATGGATATCAAAGTTTCGTCGGCCACTGTCTACTCCCCTACTTTTGTTAGAAACTCTAGTATCAGGATGACAAGGGCCACAAGGACGGTGGACCCCACAAAAATGAGAAGTAGCTCAGCCCCTGGTGTCAGAGTTTTTCCTCGCATGTTTCTTCATTCTCTTGGAGGAATCTATCTGCGAGTTCAAATCCTAACATCCACCAGGGTTCGGTCGATCTGCTACTACTGGGCATTGTACCGTATTTACGGTGAATCCAGCCTTTCAAAAGGGCCATGACGCGGCCCCGCCGGGTTCTGCCGTCCGGTTGGTAGACTTCCGTTTCAGGGTCTAGTGAGAGAAAATCTTCCAGGTCCGTAATCAGGCGAGTGTATCTCTTACTTACGTTTTTCGGGATGTACTCCAAGGCTTCGCTCAGGTGTTTCAGGCACATAACCGAGTAAGCAGCTCCTTCGACATCCTTTTTTTCATCCTCGGGTTCTTTCATCACCCCGACTTCATCGTCTTCGTAGTCGGAAACCCATTGCCCGACGAGTTCCCATTTGGTCCGATAACGGAACTCGTCAATACAAGCTCCCCTGACGATTGTTTTCAGGAAGTGGTGAATGCCTTCCTTGTTTTCGATAACCAGATCAGCCCCGATCACTTTCGAGAACGAGATGGCAACGGCATCTTGTTTGAAATCAGGAATATCGAGGAGCTCACACATCCGATAGGCGAGCCCTTGGAGATTATCCTCGAAAGCCATGAAGACTTCGGTCAGGTACTCCGGATTCAAGGTTGGTGGGATAATAAGCTTGAATTCTCGTTTCATGTTGTCCCGTGATGCGCTTTTTGAGCCTTGAAGGCATGTACAAACCTTCTACGCTCACACGCACAGGTGCTTTATGGTTGTTTGTTTGATTTCCTCCTTGATCAGCCTGATTTTCAGGATTTTGAAAGGATAGTGCCATTCATTCTGAGGTGCCCACCAGGGCACGAACTCGATGGCTTTCTTTTTTATGAAGTCGAAGATCACTTTCGAGGGGAACTTGGACAGGAAGATTCCCACGCTGTTATAGGCCTTTGTCCCCGGTGTCAGGTAGATGGAGCAGGGCCTGTGGGTCCCGTGGTTATCCGATTCCTGAGTTACGAACTCGTCAAACCAGCGGGCCTCTTCTTCGTATCCGTCCTCCTCGACACGCTCGAAGAAATAATGCATGGCCTCGAGGCCCACTCCGCATTCCCCGATGACCCCGGTAATGAAAGCCGTCATGGGTCTCTCGAAGTTTCCGGCGTAGGCGTCGGTGTCGATACAGAGGACGTACTCGTGATTGATCGGTTGGTACATGTCATCCTTGAGGAGATCCGAAACGCCGGGATTTGTTCCGTTCTCTGTGAAGTCTCTGCTCAATCTCCTGAAAGAGGTGTTGGAGCTCTTCCTGGGTTCTGCGGTTGGCCCCTTCTATAAAGTACTGGACTTGAGGCCACTTTTTCCCGGTCATTTGGTGAATGAGTGTGAGGCAGGCATCGCTTGTGTTGTTGCGGGACATGGGCTTCCGGAGATCCGGTTTTTGGTTTGAGGATCCACAAGATCAATAGCTCGAAAAGCTCGATCACGAGGATTGCCGGAATCATAACGATCAAGAACAAAAGGCACATAAGAAGTACCTGGACGAAATAAGGAAGTTCCATAGGAACGCCCTCCTTGTGGGCCTCAGGCCTGTACACCTTTACCTACGCGCATTTGGTTCGTTTAGCGCAGGCTGTACGGTACCTGTTGGTGTTCTGTGAACAAGTTATCTTGAGGTTAATCTTGTTACATTGGGAGTGTCTACCCAGAGGGAACCTTATAGACATTCTAATACTTGTTTAATGGGTACGAACAAGGGAGAGCTTTGGTGGGGGTCGTAATGAAAGTCAGTCCTGAAAAAGTCTTCCGAAAATGGGCCTCGAAAAGAGACCCGCAGGTCCGTTTGTTGGATCTGGCTCGAGAGGGCGATGAACAAGCTTTCCTCGAGCTTATGAGGCATATCGAAAGGCGCGAAGAATATCCCGAACCCAAGAGGGAGAAGGAAGAGGATTTCTGGAACGGGATTGTTCTTTTTTCCCTTGATCTTGAAGAGGATGATCTCGAGGAAGACCTTCTGAGTGGGGACCCGGAGCGGGTCCAGCAGGGCCAAGAGTTCTACGCTCAAGGGTTCGGGGCGGCTCTGAGGGCTCTCCAGGATGATATCAGTGACACTCTTGGCCTTGAGTCTATTGGACTCGAGGTTAATGATGTCGATTCTGAGGGGGGTCAGATTAATGGCATCTCATCTCTCAAGCTTCTAGGTGAGCTCAATGATCGCATCAACCAGAATGTGATCGGAGGTGATGATTATATCGGGGTCTACTCCCCCTATTTTCGGGTGGGAAATTTCATGTTTTTCCCCCGGGGTTTCAATGGCCCCCGGCTCGATTTCACGGACTGGGATGACGCCTCCGATTACGCTCTCCCTCGTAAGATGAAAGAGATTCTGTGGGATCTCGCAGAAGTGTATGAGCACACATTGAGGGGGTCCCAAGGGGTCGACGAAAATAAATGGAGATGGGAGCTCTGGCGAGACATCCATCTTCGATTTGCGGACACGACACGGTTTTCTTTGAGTGACCATGAGAGCATGGCAAAAAGGCTTTTGTCTCTGGGGTTGAGTAGGACCGCTCGATCTCTGGTCGAGGAATGGCTTCAGAACATCGAATACAACAAGAAAGACCATCCGTCTTCTATGTATTGGTGAGGAGGTAAGGGGTGGCCAACTACAACATGATGGCCTATGACACGGTTCTCACAAAGACCGTGTTTTGGTTTGAATCAGGTGCTCCTGGGACTGCTAATTATACAGAAGGTAATCCTGGGGACCTGATTCATATCGCTGTGAGAAGGGTTATCCCGGGTTCGGGTACGACCCCGGGCCAGGGTGGCGGTGAGTGGGAATACCCACCGATGACGCTGGAATCCTATAATCCTCCTGCAATTGATATCGAGGCAACGGACCATCCGAACCCACCGAACCCGGGCTACCTGTACCCGACAATGATGACGGAACATGATGGTTCGAAGGTCGAGTCCATGATGACGCTTACCGACTGGAACACGGGTGATATGACCCCGATGGCAGAGCATCCGTAGGAGTTGAACGATGGCAACAGGCGGCTGGAAATATGTCGGCCACATCACGAACCCTCATAGTGGCTCGAACACAGACGTTGGGTTGGAGATCGCCGAGTGGAAGACAGCCTGGGTGGCTGCCCTAGCTCTTGCGGGAACCGGCTGGTCTTTGCATGCGGACGTGACGCTCTACAATAGTGCTTGCTGGTGGTGGGCTCTTGAGCATACTGGCGGAGCCCGCATTGTGTTTGTTCGTGGCGGGGACAACTCCACGGGGAACGTGCTAGAAGCCAGCAACACGTGGGATAATGTAACACGGGTGGCGGGCGATTATGAGCAACGATCCTGGGTGGCTTACGTGCAGCCTCACCTGTCTGCAACTGCGTTGGGGACAAATCCTGCTGCGGCAGGATTTTTGCCTTCTGGGTCTCTGAAGTTTTTTCCGATGGGGGCGGATAGTGAGATCACGGGTGGTGCCTGGGGAGGACCACATGCTTACCACATTGTTGTTCGTGGGGGGGATGCCATTGTCACGATCGGTTTTGAGGTGGACATCGATCCCCAAGTGGACACACTCAACGTTATGGGGGAGTGTCTAGACCGGCTTGCGCATGAGAACCACCTGACCGAGCCAGACAACCACGCAGATTCGAAGTACGCACATCTTCAGTTCGATAGCACTGCCTACAATGCAGGCAGTAGGGCGCAGTATTTCGACGCTGCGCAGAGTTATTTGTTTCGGGAAAACAGTATGACATATCTGAGCGCGCTACTCACGGATGATGTGTGTGACCGTGATCCTTGGACTTGGCAAGTGCCAACGTTTTACGTCAGCTCGAACGATCTCGACAACGACGGGATTGTGACAGGAAACGGCATCAAAGGGTCGATGAACCCGGAATGGATGCGGTTTACTATGTTTCCAGGAGGCCCTGCAAATGATAAGCAGCGTCTAGATGGCGGTGATTTTATTTATTTGCGCAACGGCATCGCGATCGGGTGGGACTCGTCCAACGGGAGTATGCTCTAATGGCTGATGGGGGTTGGACACACTACCATATCATTGAGTACCCCCACGACGGGTCGTATGTGGGAGAGCAGACTGCTATGGCTCAGCTCCAGGCGGGCTTGGAGGCAATGTCGGGCTGGTCTCGTCATACGGACATTTCGTTGTACACGACGAGATGTTTATGGTTCTCAATTGAACACACTTCAGGTGCGAGACTGGTTGTTGCATACGGAGGAGATAACCCCTCCAGCCTTTTGGACCTCATTGCCGCTGGAAATGATCCCTATGATGATCGAAGAGGTTTGGGTTATTACAATGGTACTGTGTGGTTGTGCTATATTCCGGCAAGTTTCAGCGCAACGGCTTTAGGCACACATCCTGGTACTACGCCTTTCCTGCCTACTAACAGCTTTCGTTTTTTCCCAGCCTCCGGGTATCAGGATTTCAGCCCCACCAGCAATATTCGAAACGAGAACCACATCTTGTCCCGGGGGGACAACCTGATCTGGGTACGGTCGAACGATTCTGATGCAGATTCGAGAGTGAATCGACTCCTCATGATGGGCGATTGCATTGACCCTCTTCGTCACGCGGCGGACACCGGGGTACTAGCAAAAACTGCTTTCATGACCTGGGACGACGTGTATTACACGTCAACGTTCCGGTGTCAGTTTTACACCTCAGACACTTGGCGCTCGGATGGTGCGTGGTATCTCCCAACTACTTTGCTCGGTCAGGATGTCTGTGCTGTGGAGCCCTGGACCTGGGGTAGCCCGACCATCTACATTTCGACTACCGATCTCGACAACGAAGGTGTGGTCACGGGGAACAGCATAAAAGGACTCATCAGTCCGGAATGGTTTCGTCTGGTGGCAATAGCCAGCGGACCTCTCAACGACAAGGAGCAGCTCAACGGAGGCGACTTCGTGTACCTGCGAGGAGGTTTCGCGGTCGGGTACGATGCTAGCAACGGGAGGATGGCGTAATGGCTCTCGGCGGCTGGATCTATCACACCCTATTGATACCGAGCTTCACCCACACAAACGACACGCTCTACGAGACCAACGTGGTCGACCCCATGATCTCGCTCATAGCGGGCATCTCGGGATGGTCCGTTGCGGTAGGGAAGACGAAATATTTTTCGGACTCGGGCTGGTACGCGGAGTTCTCCCATTCGGGGGGCGCACACCTGGCTGTGGTGTGGGTAGGTGACACCACAAGTGGTACGACCTATATACACGCAGACAACATGATTCACGGAGTAGGTCAGGCAGGAGCAGACCTAAGAAGAGTGATGTTTTCCTACTGGCCTCCTGGGCATTCAGGAGCGGGGGCTGCAAACCCTTCTTTGTCGGGGTATGTCCCTTCGGACGGCATAGGTTTCATGTGGGGGAGTCGCCACATGGGCATCTCTTCTGGGAATACGAATCGATTCCAGTTTATGGCCCGTGGTGACGACCTGATCGTTGTTTCGGAGTTCAATTCGGAGCTTGTGGATGCGGTCTCGTTGATGGGAACCATTGTGGAGCCCCTACACTCTTCCGATTCGGGTAGTCGGAGTGGTGAGGCAATGGTCCTGCGTTGGTCCAATGCCTACGCCAGCACAAGTCGCCACTTTGGTTGCTTCGCTGACGATAACACAACACGCATCTGGTACGACCCCCCGATCATCGACAACTACACATGGCTCACGTCGTCCATCAATAGCGCCGCGCCGTGGTCGTGGGTGCCGTGTTTGCTGGCTCGTCCTTTGTACGCCGGGGCGTCAGGACTCGCTTCCGGCGTGACGAGCGGCAGCGGTATCAAGGGTCGTGTCAACCCGGAAGTCTTTCGGTGGACCGTGCAATCAGGCGGTCCCTCGAACAAGCAGCAGCTGGTCAGCGGCAATCTGATCCACGTAGCCGAGGGTGTTGTTCTTGGTTGGGACTCAAGCAACGGAGCGATGAGCTGATGGCTGTCGGTGGGTGGGACTACTACCAGGGACGATGTGTTCTGGCATCGAATTTCGATGACACGTTGTTTCTGCGCTTCATCAACGAGGTGAATGCCGTTGTCACGTCGATGCCGAACTGGTCAGTGAAGGCGGGACCGACGAAGTACTGCACGAATGGCTGGCACACGGTTTTCGCGAACTCGGTGACGAATGCAGAGCTGTGCTTCGCCATGCTTCGGGATAGCTGGAGCGGGAACGCGGTGGAGGCAAGCAATAACGTGTACGGCGGCACGTATCCGGCCTCGGGTCAGGAGTATACGCACTGGGTCGCGTACTGCCCGCCAGGCGCTACCTTTGCCGCCACGAATCCGGCGACGAGCGGCTTTGTACCCTCGAACGGGTTCCAGTTCGTGAAAATGAAGGAAGCGTCAGGTGAGTGGAACAACCCGGGATACCACTGGCTGCACTGCCTTGTGCGTGACGATGACGATCTGATCCTTCTCTGGGAGTACGACGGCGACGAGGACCCTGGCATCGAACGGACGATCCTGGCGGGCGGTTGCATAACACCCGCACACGCTTCTGACACCGGGTCGATGAAGAACGAGGGCCTGATCGTGAACCCCTCGGGGAACAACCTGAGCGGGTCGAATATGTGGGCACAGTATTTTGCTTCAGACAGCGCGACCCGCCTTGTGCAGTCCCAGGGCGTCAAGGCGGTCGGGTACCAGGCGGTGGCGGGAACGGACATGTATCACCAAGCCTATCCCTGGCCTTTCATCGAAGCTGTGGTTGCGGGGACGGGTCCGGTGGTCACGGGGAACGGCGTCAAGGGTCGAATCAACCACGAGTGGTACCGGATGATGCAGGGCAACGGACCTGCGAATCCGAAACAGCAGTTCGACAGCGGGAATTTTATCTTCATCCGGGACTGGGGCATGATCGGCTGGGATCCAAGCAACGGAGATATGAGATAAGAGCTGTTTAAACCATCCCAAGATTACCGTGGTTGCCAGAAATGTTTACCAAACGAGCAGCTGTCCGACTCGCGCTTCTCCTTCGAAAAGCCTCCTCTCCGGATCTCATCCAGGTTGCGATCAAGGAGTTCGGGCTGACTCACAATCCTGACGAGGCCGGGTACATCCTGCCAGACGGCAAGATGCTCGATTTCTCGGGACGAAGGTACGTCCTGAGTGACTATCGTCGAGTAGGGAACAAGTTCGTTCTCAAACCTGGCAAAAAAGACTGGCGCCGAGGTCAGAGGGACGAGGACCATCGAGAGGTATCCCGGTTCACGGAGGCTGACTGGACGGACGGCATGACAGAGTTCATGCGGGAAACTGGGTCCATCCGTCTTCAACCTCGAGTCGGATTCGACGCTATACAGAAGCCGACAGATGCTCAGGTCCGTGTCATCGCCCTGATCTGGAACAAGTTCTGGGACACAGAGCCCCTGTTCATCCAGAAAAGTAACGCTCGAGGGAGCGTGGTGGACTCTGCGGAGTTCACCCAGCCTATTACACGACAGGATATCCTAGCCCTGTTTTAACGGCTCACGCCTTTTGAGCTCGGTCCAGACAGCTCTCTCGAAGAGCAGCTAGACCAGCTTGTCTCGCTAGTTATCACCGGACGCTTATGGCAGCAAGACTCGACCCGGGCCCTGTGTAGGCTATGGGCAAAAGAGCCTAGCCTTGGCGGGGTGGGGTACCGGGCCCCGCAGGTGCTGTGGTGGTCGGTGTACCATCGACCTGCCGCGATCATTCCTACGGTCATTTCTACTGTTCTCTGGAATTCAAGTGGACACTTGAATCTCGTCGAGCATCTCAAGGGAAGCTTCGGCCTGCTCCCTGATCAATTTTGATGTAATGAGCCCAACCGTGGCGTTGTTGCGCGCGTTCATCAGGGCTTCTTTCAGAGATCGTCCCTTGCCGGTCATTGACCCGGGGCCATGTAGAATCCAGAGGTGGTCCTGGCGAAACTCGCCCAGGACAAAAACCTCAATCTTGAGCTCCTTCTCGGCCCATTCGAACAGGTAGGAGCCCCTCGCTGGGTTCCACTCATAAAGCCATTTGTCGGTTGGCAGTACGTCTTTGACGTGGGAGGCCAGGACAAAGGGGCATGGTGGGGTTTTGTAGGCTTCCAGGAACTTCTTCAGGATGTCAGCAAGGCCTATCATTTGTCTTCCTGGTCATTTGGGCAGATTGTGTCTTTTCTCCAGATATGAGGCCAGCACTTTACGGGCCCTCCCATGGGTATACGCCTTTGCAATTCGGGCTATCGGGACCCCATAAAGCCCTGACAAAGACAAGGCTCTTTTCATCCTGTATTCGATATTCGGGTTCAGCCTCGAAGGGTCAGACATGAAAAGGACGAAGGCTTCTGCAAAGTCTTCTAGTTCATCTTCTCTGCCGTACTCGGAGACGATGCCAGCCCTTTCATAGGCATCTTCCAGTGGCACTTTGCTGGGCCTCCTTTTGGGTTCTTGCCCGCGTAGTGCTGCCAGCTCCCGGTCAACCTGGGCCCTCAAGAGATTAGCCTGTTCTTTTCGGATTTCGGACCATCCAGAGTTCCATTCCTCTTCGGCATCTGGAGCCAGGATATTGTGGATATAGTGCCCGAATTCATGGAGAAATATCTCTTTGATCCAGCGATTCGGGAGGAGAGTTCCTTTCTTTTTGCTGCTCTCCAAGATGAAATGGATCGTCCGGTCATCTTCTTCGTAGTACCCGGAGTAGCTCGGGTCCTCACCTCGAAGCCGAGCACGGATGAAAACTCCCTTGACCCCCTCAACAAGAGCTTTCCCCATGCGCCGCTTTTCGAAGAGAGCAAGGAGATAGTCAATCGCTCCCAGGTAGGGCTCGAGTCTCTTGTCCGGGAAACGGTCCGGGTTCCTGACGAGGAATCCTTTGTAGTTGAAAGTTACGGGACCTATCGTTTTCAACACCGAATTCAGGAACTGGACGAGCTCATCAAGATCGATTTCAAGGTTACGAGTGCTTCCGGGATCATCCAGGTTATCCAGCTCAGAGACCATCCGTCTCTTGATTTTGTAGATACGATCTTCTTCTCGCAGGAGCCCGGCTTTGTAGATCCACCTCAGAAAGACCCCTCGCTCGAGGAACATCAGGACTTTCTGGGAGAGTTTTATGCCCGCAGCCCGCGGGGGTTGGCGACCCTTTCTCTTGTTTTCGAGCCAGGTTTTCAGATCGTCGATGTCCCCGTTCAATGTCTCGAGCTCTTCCTCTACGGCCTGCCACAGGTCGCTAGGCCCTGTGAAGTGGACATCGACATCAGCCGTTTTCCCCCTGCTCTGGAGGTCCTGTAGGGAGCAATCCGGCTTCGGAGCCCCTTCAGTGATGAGATGGGTGGTCACTTCGTAGCCGGCCTTAGAGAGGGCCCTGTCGTACTTCTCGAGGAGGTCTTGTTTGTCATCCCAGAGGACAACCTTGTCGATGAACGGAAATCTCTCGAGGGTTTTCTCCATTTTGCCGAGTTTGAACTCCCCGGTATTCATCCCAGGGTTCAAATAAACCTCGTCGAAATTGAGCCCTTTTTGCTTCAGGAGCTCGGGGAGCCTCCACCGAAAACGAAAATCAGCCCGGCCGGTCATCATCATGACCCAGGTGTCCTGGTCCGCGATAGCCTTCTTGGCGGCGCTTACCGTTTTGGGGATCCACCATTTGGGTCCCGGTTCGTCAGGGACGCAAGGGGGTCCCAGGGACTCTTGCTCCATGTAGAACTTTTCGGGAGCTCCAGGAGGGGCCCCTGGGGAGCGAAAGAGAG